>Ga0179593_1357098_pt1 | contig 20878 bp, 22 predicted proteins | sample CZODoug2_1_08_16_FD_185931 | JGI IMG/M metagenome (GOLD analysis project Ga0179593, IMG submission 185931) | Vadose zone soil fungal communities from Angelo Coast Range Reserve, California, USA - CZODoug2_1_08_16fungal (PacBio error correction) | ecosystem: Environmental > Terrestrial > Soil >... | reverse complement strand
TCCTTTTTTGGTCCGAAAAGCTCCCGGTAGGCCTCTGTCTGCCCTTTCCAATTTTGTCCGGTTCCTGCATGCTGCCCTATTCGATTATTAACTACCCCCGCTGTCTTCCAGGTCTAGTCCGTTCGCCCTAAAATTGGCCCATCGCCCAGTGGCCTCTTTTTTCTGGATTGCTGTCCCCCCCCTCCCACTTTGTTGCCACGTCCAAGGGTTTTTTTTATTCCCAACCGGTTTTCCCACGAGGCCCACTGCCGTGTGTCTTCCACCCCGCCCCCCCCAATTGCCCCAGCGTTTGTGCCGCCCAACCCTCTGCACCTGAGCTCTTGCGGTTTGAGGGTTCATAGTCGACTGCACAAATTGAATGCTTCCCTTTTTTTCCCCCACCTGAATGATTGTGTTGGCCTCCCGCACTTGGTCGGTGTGTTTTCACTCCTTCCTGTCTTTAGCGGTTTCGAAACGCGTCATTGTGGTAATTGGCTTCTTCTTTGATAGGGATTGGATAGAATTTTGCGTGCATTCTTTTGACCGGTGGGGATTTTCCCAACCTTCCGCTTTGAACTCGCTCTTGAGTCATTTTCCCCCTTTCGACTTTTTTCCTTCCCCTGGCACTTTGTTTTTTTTTTTAGTGTCGGCCACACCGACCCCGGATTGGACATTTTTTCGCGTTGCCGTATGCCTTGGATTATCTGTACACTCACTTCTGCCCCCACTTCTCAGAAGTACCCCCCTTTTTCGATGTGTACTCCGCGCCTTTGCCTTTCCCCCCGAACCCGTTGGATCTGCCGTGACGTAAGATTACCTTCCGAGCACAGAAACGGTCTGCCCCCCCCGTTTTTTCCCTTTACTCTTTCTATGCCCTCGAGGGTCTTTTCGTCTGGCAAGCACTTTTACACACCCCATTTTTCTCCCTCTTCCCCCCCCGCGGAATAAAACTGATCTTCCAAAAGGTTCTCCCTGATTTCGTTGGCCAGTTGTAATGTTCTCACGCCAAAGGTTAGGCCCCGCCAACGTTTTTCCAGTCGATGGCTGCTGTCTCCTAACCCCTCTCCCCAAACTCCAGAACTGAATGCTGGCTCTGGTCCAATCGTTTCCCTAGCGCTCCCGATACGTGGTCCCCCTTTGAAACTCCTTTTGGACTTTTTATTCCATATCTAAAACCTATTCCTTTCTGGCTTGGACATATACATTTTTTCCACAAGCTGCCGCGAGTTGATCGCTCCAGGTTGAGTTTTTCCAGCCTCGCGCGAAGGGAGTGATCCCCAGCTTTTTCTCCCTTTCTTTCATTGCTCCGGACACCCCCTCGTGTTCGTAAGTATTCTTCTCTCGTCATCAGGCTCGCGGTGTCCCCCCCATCCCTTTTGAGCCCCCCCCCTTTTCCTCTATTTACTGGGAGAAGACGTCTTTTCAGTCGACATACTTTTCCATAGACACCACTGGGTTTTCTTATATGAATTTGTAGTGGAGGTTCGGCTTTCCCCCCCCAATCCTTCCCTTAGTTGTAGATTTTTTCCTTGTAAAACAGGATTACACCGTAATGCGCGTCACAGAGAATTATGGCATTGGTATTACACGTATTTGCTCGAAAATTCTTCGTTCTTTTACCCCCCCCACGATTTTTTTGCCATTTCCCCCCCCCGATTACAAGCAGCTAAGGCCCCTGCGTTGTACTGATGACCACCCCCGGTTTGGTGTTGGTTTGTTTGTTTGTTTGTGTTTTTTTTTTTTTTTTTTTTTGTTGTGTTTGGGTTTTTTTTTTTTTTCCCCCCACACAGGTAGTCCCACTGTGGTTCACCTCTTTCCCCAACCGGGAAAAGGTCCCCTTTTTGCCGTCTACTGGTCTCCAGCAGGCAGTGTCTCATTCCCTTCAACCTCTTGCTGGTCTATCTTTTCCTTCTTTTTTCTGGGTTCAAGGACTTTCTGCCTTTTTTTCCGCCGTCACGACAACCCCCTTTCTGTCCTGACGAGCATGGAGTTTCCCACACCCTTTGTTTTTTTTTGTCATCCCTTACCTCTACCACGCCGAAATCATAGTTGGAACGTTTCCTTGAACGGATTCCTTAATTTGTTTCTCAGGGTGGTGATGGGCATGGGTTGGAATTTCGCACCTCTCTCTTTTCCCCTACTCCTCTTTTGTTTGTTTTTTCTCCAGGTCCCAGTGGCCTCTACCCATGCCCATCCCCAACCCGGCCACCTAAACGGTTCAGTCTCTGGTGGTTTCCGCCCCACGTTTGCACCAAGTCAGCGTTGTTCGATTCCTCCCCTTACAACGCCCACTGTTGAGGGGACATTGTTGCAAAACGCCTGTTTTTCGTCCGGCCCCTCTTTCCCCGCTTGTCTTCACCCCCCCTTCTATTCACCGGCAATTTTTCAGAATTCTCTCCTCTACCTTCCAATTTGTTGACGTGAAAAACGCGACCGGCTTTTCCTGCGATGATTTTCTTCTCTTCGACAATTTTCCGGGTTTGGAAGATGTGCCCCCCCCAAATACCCCCCCCCCCTTCAATCACATTCTGGTCCTCTCCCAAGAAGGTCTTCTCTCACCTGAATTTTTTCCTCATGGAACATCTTATTCCCCCACAATTTTTACGATCCTCTCGCTATCCCCATACTTGGCTCACCAATGTTTAAATTAACAATTAACTTTCCATCACTTACCCGGTTCCTTGTAATACTGCTTCCCCCCATGATCTGTTCTCCCACCTAAAGTGACTGATTCGGGTGCGTTTCCCCAAGTAGACCCGCATTCTATCCGTGAATCCCAGCTTTCCACTTTCCTTAGCTCTCGTGACTGCTGCCAGAGATCCCCCCCGACCTTTCATCCTTGGTTGTGCTCCTGAAATGACGATATTCCACCAACGCGAGAATGTCCCTGCCTCTTTCCGAAGCCGTCCGCCCCCCTTCCTTTCGTCCATCCCCTCTTGCCTGTATCATTTTTTTTACTTATTTCCCTCCCAACTGTATTTAGGCGGGAATCCATCGCTTTCTTTTTTTCCCTCAATGGATTTTATTCCTGCAGATTTCGTCTCCTCCCCCCCCACTCTGGTCCCCCGCGATTTCCATATTCCCACTTAGAGATCGGCGCTCCTCCCCCCCCCAGACGAAGCCCCACCCTCTCCTGTCGTTTTTCGCTCCTCGTTTAGATTGATCCACCGATTCGAAATGGCACCCACGTTTTTTTCGGTGGGGTCTTCGTCCTACCACACCTTTGGGTCGGGCTTCTTCAACATTCCTCCCTCCCCGAGGCATAGCGGATCTCTTGGTTCCATTTGAATTCCGTTTGTTGTCGGCAAACTTTTTTTTTTTTTGCCAGTTCCGACAATCGCCTCCCCGGCCTTTTTTTCCTCACTACGTTCCCACTTCCCTTTGGAAGGTCCCTAAAGTTCTTGCTGGATTGTGACCGTTCCAGTTCCCCCTTGCCCCCTGGAGTTATACTTGGGCAATCCGGGAGTAAACCCCCGCAGACCAACTGGATCCTGTCCTGGGCCACAATACACTCTGACTCTGCCCTCCTCCCCAGACCCCGGCCTTATTTTTAAATGTAATCCATGTTTGTTTCCGCAACTTCCCGCATCAAAGACTTTATACTACCTTACACCCCCGGTGACTTCGATTTTCCGCTTCCCCTTAACTTTTTCCCGCAACGGCTATTCCGGCAACGTTTCCCCCTCAGCTCCGGAAACCTCCAAGCCTTTGTTAACACCCTTACAAGGACAGCCTTCCCCTCTTCCCCCCGGAACCCCATTGCGGTCTCCCCTTGCACAATAACAGTTCTTTTTTGGTCTTCCAGCTCTTGGTGTTCTATTTGTGCTTCGCACTCTGCTGGAACCCCGCCCCCCTCTCCAGTTTCATTTAAGTTTTGGGCGCACCCCCTTTTGTGGTTCCCCCTTCCAACATGGTGGTTTTTTTGTCCCCTTTGGGGAATCCAGTCCAGCTTGGTGGATTGGTTCCTCCACCTTTTGAACTCCCTTGGTCCCACTTGTCTTGGTGGCCACAATCCCCAGCCTGAGCCCCCTTCCGGATGGCATGCGTTTTCACCGGTTACTTTTTTCGTACGAACGCTCTACAGGAATGCGCATCCTGTTCCCCTCTTCGGACTTTTTCTTCTTTATGGGAACTTTCAGGAACCGGGACCAATGGGACGGGCCCTGCGTCACGGCCGTACAACCACCCTCGCGGAGCCACAACGTGGCAAAGTTTCAACTCTTTTCTTAATCCTCCCCCCTTTTTTGTTAGATGTTTCCTTCTTTTTGCCTTGTTCCTCTTTAGGTAGAGACTTTTTTTTGTCGACGGTCCGCTGTTGTACATTTCTTTCTTTGCTTGCTGTCCCATCCCCCAGTTCTCCTCCCGTTTTCAACAGGATGCGAATAAGTCCGGTCTTAATGTGCCTTCTTTTCTAAAAGTGCCCGTCCGGAATATTGCCTATCAATTTTCTTTCTTCCCAGCTAACCCGTTTTTGACCAACGGCCAAGGGGTATCAACCACCGTTCTACCCCGAGGTCACACATGTGTTCATCCCCCCACCAATGTTCTCTCCATCTTTTTCTTCCCGCAAAAATTGCCCACTGAGAGGGGGCTGTTTCGTCTGCGCATTCCTTTTTTCCAAATGACTCCCCGCACCCAATTCCCCAAATGACTGAATGGATTTTCTGGACCCTTGTGATTGTGCTCTTTTCCCTTTTCCCTTTCCTGGTATCCCCTGTGGTAGCAAACCTTCTTGTGGAATTGGCCGTTTTGGGATCTTTTTTCCTAACGTTGCCTTCGCCAGCGTCGGTGGCAAAAACGCCAGGTTGCTTCGTCATTGTCCCAGTGTAAGCTTTCCTTTCCACTGTATTTGCTTTTGGGTGCTCCAACGAAACCCCTTTCATTTTTTCTCTCGTGGAGTTGCGGTCCTTGTTGAGTTACGGCACTCTGTTCCTCTGTATCTTCCCGGCGTCGAGTCCAGGGTCTCCTTGATGTTGTTACTCCCCCCCCGTTGGCAACCGGGAACCCTCCCTCCTAGGCTTAAGGTGCTAAGACCAATCCCGCGAATCCGGTCCCCCCTCGTTTTTTCCTTGCAGGAGTTTGATTCTTTAGTGGGTGACTTTCTGATTTCGTCGGTCCTGCAGCACTGCCACCCCATTTTGCTTCCTCTTCACAGACCTTCCTTCAAATACAGTGAGCAGGGGCGCGATTCGTTTCCGGTCCCGTTGATACGACCTTTTTCCCCCCCCTTTTCTGTCCCGCCCTTTTCACTTTTTTTTCCATTTTTAGCTTGAGTAGAAGTCCCATCGGCATCAACCATGTTTTTGGCGTCCCTTTGTTGCCCTAAAAGCCGCCCGCTGCCCTGATCGCCTCTTGTGACCTTTGACTGTGGTAGGCTTCCATCTTCCTTCCCCTTAGTGGGACTCCCTCCATCTGCCCAACTGCCGCGATTTCCTTTCCCGCCTTTTGACCCATCCCTCGTTTGTTCCGCGTAGCGCTCGGAGCTTTCAAGGCATTTCCCCGCCTTTCGTACCCCTTTAGTCGTACAGACTTCTAGGCTCGCTGGTTCCCCCCCCCCACTTCATTCCTTCGCAACCGCTAGATTTTCCGTTTTTGGATCCTCTCGTTCATTTAAGTCCTCGTCTTCTTTTTCCCCCTTTTCCTAGACCCACTGGGATGCTACTCCTATTTTTGGTCTATTTCTGTAGGGTCGCCGATTTCTTGCCACCCCCCCCCCCTTTCGTTTGTTTCAGAAGTCGATGTTCCAACGGACTTTTTTCCCCTCGCAACCCCCCCTTAAGTGTCGCTTCCATTTAAGTTCATTTCCCATTGGTCTGCCAAGTCTTGTCGGGTCTCGTCTGATTCTTTTGGACTTCCCCCCCAGCTGTGCCTCCTCCCAAATCTTCCTCTGGGATACAGTTCCAAAATGCGTTGTACTGCTGACTTACCCGAATTGTATTTTTATGGTGTTGACAACTCTTCCCCCCCCACCAACCCGTTCAAAAGGTAATAAACTTCCGCCCCCTTCAGGCCGCCTTTTTTTTACCCCGCAGGCCTCTCCATGTTTTGTCAAAACTTGCCGTTTTGTCCCCGTAGATGTCCCCGGCAGTCTTCCTTGGTGCGACGTCCTTCCAACCCTCCCCTACGAGCATGTTCGTTTCCCCAAACATTTTCCCCCAGTCCCCACCTTTTTGCTTTCTTTAACGCTTGACTTCCACGCCGATGTGTAATTTTCGTCCTTTTCCGCCCCGGACCCCAATCTAACGATCAGGGCCCAGTGGACTTGGCTTGTGGACTGGTATGCCACTTCTGCCTCTCTCTATTTTCCCCTCCTTTGTGAGTCTCGATTAACAGGGAAGTTTTCCTTCCCCCCCCACACCAACTCCCTCCCCCTTTCCCGTTGAATCTTCCTTATTGGTGGTATAACTTTTCCCCAGTTGAAAAACCCCCCCTTACAGTTTTATCTTCTCTGAACCCTGCCCACGCCCACCTGTTGAGTGTTGGTTTCCACATTTTTCCCCTTCCTCAGTATGGAAGCCTTCCCCGGCCTTGTGACCTTAAGGACCATCCATACCCCCCCCCCTCCAAGTCCAGCCCGAAGGAATTCCTCGACACCTGACCTTCCCAATTTGTTTTACCCCCCATGGCTCCCTGGGATGACCCTTCCCCCGCTGAATTTCCCTCAGCTTTTTTGTTTTTTAAGAGGTGGGCCCCCCCCAACAGTTCCCTCCCTCACAAGTTTAGGCGTTTTTCGTAGCCTAAAACTAGGTTTTCCCCATTTATTTTCCCCGGATGAATTGTTTGGCACCATCTTTTATTTGCGTCCACAGAACGACCCCCGCCTCCTAGGAAAAATCTTTGGACGTGTATATATAATTGTTTCCCCCCCCCAATCCCGCTTCCGTGCAACTGACGGTTTTTTCTCGGTTCTTTTGACCCCTTCTACTTCTCCAAGTGCTTTCCTTTGGTTGCGTTTTGCTTTCTCGACTAAACTACTCAATCATCTCTATCACGTTCGCCCCTCCCAGTTTCTATCCAAGTATGTGTCGCCTCTCGGACTTTACCCTCCTCTTCTCCCCCACGGAAAAGTCTCTTCAGTTTTCCCTGAATGATTAGTGTGCACCGCCGATCCCCTCTGTACTGACAGACGCTATGTGTTTGTTTCGCATTCTTTCCCTTCCTACTTTTTTTGCTACCTCTTTCCCGCACTGTATGTGTCGCAGGCGGAATCCTCTCGCGGAACCTTCAAATGATTGATCTACCCCTCCTTTTTCTCTTTTTAATGCCTCCAGCCGCCCCCTCCCACTTTGTCCCCTCTTCGAAGGTGCAGGTGCAGACCCCAGGTTTACTCCCTATCATTCTTTCCCTTTTTGATGGCTTATTCTGCGCTTCCCTCATTCTTTTTCCACGGTTTTTCTTTTTCTACACCGTGGTCTTTCCGTTCCCGTTACCGAATCAAGTTATCGCTGGATACACTTGCTGTTCTTTTTTCCGCTGGTGGTGCCGTTTTTCCTGCCCCCATTGTGCAAGTTCAGTCCGACGAATCAGCTTCCCCCCCTTGCAGCCCTCCCTGACCCCCCTATTGGGGAAGGGTCCAGTCCCGTTTTCTCGGTTTTCCGGACCTCCTTTCCTATTCCGGTTTGGTCCCGGGGGCCTCTTCTCGAACATCCGATTACTTTCCACTCATAGAATCCGGGTCCAAATTATTCTGACGTTTGAAAGATAAGAAGGCTACCACCCTCCCCCCTTTCTCAATTTAACGTGAACCCTGTTTAGTTTCCCAGCACTCCCTAAAAGCCTTTTTTTGTTTCCAAGTCTTTACAAACCCCCCTCCGGTGGACATCATAAAGGAGCGATCCCCTTAAACCAGTGACGTCCCTCCACGGTTCTACCCCCTTCGGGACGCCCCAGCCCCTTCAATCACACTCATATAACTCCTCTCCATTCCCCCCTGACCTTTTTCGACCACCGATACCCTAAACCTCCAACATCTCCCCATCCCCGAACCTTTTTTGTCTTCCCCCACTGTGGTAATCGCCGTCTTGTGGCGGGCATTCAATTGGTTCTTTCCCCTAAACCGCCCTCGCTACAGGTTACCTGGTAAGTTAAAGGCTTTTCCCTCTACAACTTTTTTTTGTCGGTTGGAATGTCTGTCCCGCAGTTCCCCCTCGGTGGAAACGGGGATCCACTATTTCCCCGCTTATTTCTCTGGGTTGCCCAGTCCCCCTTATTATCCTTCCAGGGCTCGGCCACTGGTGAACCCCGTCACCGTGATTTCCCTAAGCCCCCCCTTTCGCCCTTCTTCCTAAGTGGTCACGTGGATGTGAAAGCAGAAGAAACCCCTTTCCCGGTACGGCTCCAAACCACCAGACGTCCCCACTGTGCCCTTTCCCTTCTTGTCATATTCCCCCCTTTTTGTCTTCTTCCCCAGATTCATTTTTTTTAATCCTAAAAGCATTAGGTAGCGCTGTCGCCCCTTCGCTTCTCCCAGTAAAATTGGTGTCCCCCCCCGGTTCTCTCTCAGCTGATCCAGACGCTGTATTCCTGGACTTTTATATTCGTTGGAATACCTCCCTTTGCCCGATCCCTTGGCCGACTTCTTCTCTTTATTTCTCCTACTTCCTGACTGGCTTCCCCTTGTGGCCCCCTCATTGTCCCCCCCTTGTTCTCCAACGATTTTTCCCCTCCCAACCGTCAACAAAACAATGTCTCTCCTTCCGACCAACAATTTATTCCCTCTCGGGTTATTCGACATAGTTCTCTCCCCCCCCCTTAATTTTCAATCCTTCTATTTCCCCAACCACCCTGACTGAGGTAGCTTCCAGCACTTGTTACGGTGTTTTGATTTAACCCCTGGTTTTCCTGTAGCGGTTGTCGACATTTTTTTTCTTGCTTTGGCTGATCTGCTGGATAGGTCTGGTTTCTGACCCGTTGGCGTGGCGCAGCAGTTCTCCCTCCTGTCATTTTCCCGTGCCAACCCGTTTCCTACTTTTTGTCCTCCAGGAGCCCTTTTGGGGATTTCCAAAGTCAAACAGGGCTTGGCTTTATGCGCTTTTTTGGGACTTTGTTCTTCCGGCTTAAGTGTGTTATGTGAAAGGTCCTTTTAATGTGTCACTCTCGGACCGGAGTTCCGTTTTTTCGAACCGCCAGGCCATATTCCCCCTTGCGGGTCTTCCCCTTCCCGATTCCCCCTCAACGGTCTTTCCTTAAACCCCCCCTTTTTTGTGACGTTTGATGATGTTGGGATTTTTTCTTCTGACTTGCCCACTTTCCCCCTTTTTTCTCCGTGGACCCATCGGAATTCAAGACAGCTTAGTATCAAGGGGGAGCATCTGTTTGATTTTTTAGACCCCGACCCAACGGTTTTCCAGACCCTGTTCCCTTTTCTAGCGTCGAAACCCTCTTCCCAACAACCCCCTCAAATGATATTGGTTGGTGGTTTCCACGAAAAGAATGCCTCTCCCTTCGCCTCGTCTTGTCGTTTGGCGAGGTCATCTGCATTCACACTTTCCCAACCACCTTTGATTTTTCCCCGCTTGCCGTCTTGCTTCCGCCTGAGACAAATCCAGTGCTCTTTTTGCCCAGTCGCTTCGTGATCCAAGCGGGGTTCATGGCCCTCCTCCCAAATCGTGTTTTCTTACTTCTGCATCATGCTAGACGGTGGTTCCCCCTCCTCTCCCACAACTGCGCTCACTTTTTCATTGGGTTCCCCCCAACTGTCGAGTTCACATCCCCGCGGCTGCGATTGACCCCCTGGATTGGCTTTCTATGATTCTTTCGTTGCCCGGGCCTTCTTTCCTCCCCATCAGAAATTTAGGTTTGCGCCTTCGTCAGGAGTCAGAGGAACGTCCGTGTCTCCTCACAGCGTTCCGTATCCTTCACGTTCTTGTCTCGACATCTCGTTTGGATACCTAATCCAATTCCCCAAAAGAGTCACCGGGGATACATTGGGCTCTTGAGTCCACCCCCTTGTTGTATGATCCCCCGGACCCCCGGACCTTCCCCCTATTTCGAATTTGTTTTTCCCGTACCCCCCCTTGCCGTCCATCGCGCAGTCCCCGGTCTGTGCGTCCATGTTTTTTCCACTTCACACTTCCGTACTGGGTCGTCTCTGTCCCTCTTCGGGTTCGGCTTCGTCTTTCATGGTGCCTTTCACCGGCCGTCTTCAGAGAATTCGTTTCCCCATAACATCCCAAGACAGGTTGCGTTTCACTTTTCCCTTTTATCGTTCCAACAGACGACCTTTTGGTGGTCCCCTTTCCGAAACGATCCCCCCCAATCCTTTTGCCCTTCTTGACCTTAGGTGGGGTGACTTTTTTTGGCGGGTCAATGAACCCTGGTGGACCCCTCTCTTCTCCTACTTTTTGTTGTTGCCTTTGATCGAGTCAACTGTTCCGTGCCTACCCAGTCCACAACACTTGCCAATTCCACCCATTCCACTTGCCCTGCGGGTTCCCCCAAGAAGGCTAGTCTTCCCCCCTCGAGACACTTTTCCCCCCCACTCATTACCAGGTCGGCTTTTTTCCCGATCTGCTTCCTTGACGAAAAAATGTTTTCCTGTTTTGCAACGCCCTTTTCCCGTGAGCCTCTTGTTCTTTACCGTTCTTTTTCAACTGATCCGTTCAAAGGGCCCGGTCCGATCCTCCTTTCTACAGATCCCTGCCCATTGTTGATTGCCACAAAAGAGGCCTTCCCTTTGTAATCTGCGTTGCACGGCCGCTTATCCCCTTTTCGGTTTGGACGAGGGTTGTGGTTTGCCTTACCCACTTCTGAAATCTACAAAGGTGGTTTGGGTAATTCCACCTGAAGTTTACTCCCTCCCCCTGTATCCCCTCTTAATCTGTTGTTTTGCAATCTTTTAGTTTCCGGGACCCCCAGAACGATAGAATTTTTTCGATCCTAGACAAATAATTTTCCATTGGCACCTTACCCAATTCTGCGGTGTGCTTTTTGACGCGCATTCTGTTCCTACTCCATCGAATCTACAAACCTAAGTTCTTCTTTGGTGGGGCCCTGAAGAAAATAAAGTCTCCTCCTCTTAGACCCTCCCATTTTGGGGTGAGTACCCCTATGTTTCCTCTTTCCTTTTGAATTTTCCCCCAAAGGATTTTTTTTCCCGGCCTTCTCCTTTGTTGGCTCCATGACTTTCGACCCCTAGCAGAATTCCCTGACCGATTTTCTCACACGATTTTTGGGCGGGTCAATTCCTCACATCAGAATTGTATCCCTCCTTTCTCCCTCCGAAATGTGATGGGGAGCTTCACCGCTAGAGTCATCCTTTTTAACCTAGCCTTATTTATTCCGATTATCTTTTTTAATTCCTTCTTCCGCCACTTTAGACAGACGATTTCCATTTCTTTCATTCTCCTGCGTTCTCAGGTGCAGACCCCCCCCCCGAGCCGCCTCCAGTTCTTTTTATGGCGCTTGTGCTGACTCACGCATTCGTCCTCAAAACGGTTCTGATGCCCTACACGTTGGGTCTGGCGTTCCAACACTCTGCCCTCGGCATCGCTCCCCCTTTTCTTACACTGCTTCCCATTTTGAAATTCCTGGTGCCGTTTTCTTTTTTCACGTGTCCATCGATAACAGCCTCCTGCCCGTGATAATAACTACGCCCTTTACACCTGGATTCCTTCCCTCCGTTTCTCAAAGGGAGGTCCCTCTGACCTGCCTCTTCGGGCGTTTTTGGGGGCCACCTGGAGATTCCATCCCTTCCCCGGGAAGAGGACTTACTTGATCTCCAGCTTACTACGGTAGAAATGGTCCCTCACTTCCCCGCACTGATCAATGCAATCCTGTTTTTTGCCCGCCTCCCCTCCAGTACCGTTTGTTTCCCGTCTCAAAGGTGACAATGACTGCGTTTAACAGTGACGTTTTCAGCCCTTTATTCCCCGGCTTGCGTCCACAATCCCCCCATCACTATCTCCCGCCCTTTCACCGCATGACCTTTTTCGACCTTAAGGAAATAAAGGTAGTTCCCCCTCTCAACACATTCTTTAGTCCTCTTCCCCTCCTTCCCTTTTTTTTGTTTTTGGCTTGCCTTGCTGTCGACACTCTGCTGACTCCGTCAACTCTTCAGGTTTGGTCAAGTTTTTGGCATTTCCTCATATCAATGTTGTGGTAGGAATGACTTTCCCCTCCCCCAGTTTTTCACCCTCGGTGGTAGACAAGTGTGGTAGACCTCCTACCCCACACCACGGTCTTTTTGCCCTCCTCCCTTCCCCCCCGAGAATCCATATTTACGGAGCGCCATCCAGGTAACCTTTTTTTTTCTTCGTCCCGCCTTTATCCCGGATATTCGCATCTTTTCTTACAGCCTGAAGCCCGCTCTGATCAGCAGACCCTTCCCAATGGAAGGTACTGACTCCCGTCTACACCTTCCCTCCGGAACTCTTTGCGGAGCCCCCAAAAACTTTTTTCCGTGGGATTTTCCTTTCCCCCCTCCTTTTTTTTTTTTCTCTCCTATGCCTCTTTCCCCCCGTTACGGTTGTTTTCTCCCGAAAAGCAGTCGGTTGTTTGTTTACGTTCCTCCTTTTCTCCGCCCTGTTCCCTTCTGCTGTCACATCAGCGGATTATGCTGATCAGCCCCCTGATGCTGAATCCCTTTTATAAAGGCTTTTTCCTGCACACTTTGTGGCCTCTTTTCGCCCCCCCTTTCCCGCTTCCCTAACTTGTTGCTTAGGGGCCCACAGATCCACGGTGGTCAACACCTTCAAGGTCCTAGGATTTCTTCACCCGATCACCCACTGCCTGTTTTCATCCCGTTCGATTGCTGTTGTGCGCCCCCAACAACGACCCTGAAACTGTTCTCTTGGCGTTTTTGCGGCCTTCGCTCCCACCTTGTATGCGCCCCCGGCGAACACACAAGCGGAATGCTTTCGTGTGTCTTTCCGGTGCTTTTTATGGGTACATAACTTATTCTTTTCAACGGTCTGCTGTGGAATTTGCTTCTGTTTCCTTCATTTTTTCTTGTCCCGTTGACGCATCCTTTTTATTTTTCCTGGGGCTTTGAAAAATGTCATTTTCTTTTGCGTCCCCAGGTCACCGGGTAAGACCCTTTTTGGTCGTGGCAGTTTCTTTGGTTGTCGTTGGCGTGACACTCCCCCCCCGGGATGTGACATTTTTGCGGGTTTGTTTCCGTGATTCGTTTCTCCCGTCAAGAAGCGGCCTTGCCCCGTTGGCACCTCCCGGTTTTCTTGGGTCACTCCTCTCCTTCTTCCCTTCACCCCATTTTCCCCCTTGCGACTGGTGCCGTACGCGTCATTTTCCCACCGAGCAAGAAAGATTCGGGCTTCCCCAATCGTGGTGCCTTTTTTCCGTTGATTTTTCTTTCTTCGATTTTTAGGCCTGATAGTCGGAATTTTAAACTTGCCCAGTTGGTACAGCCGCTGAACTTCCCCCCCAATGACGTTATACCTTTTTCTCCCGAGCTTTATGTGTTTCCCCTTTTCACTTTTTTCCCGTCCCGTTGACCATTCGACGAACTTTCCATGCGCCTGGAGTGCGTTCTCCCGCCCCCCGCTCAAAACGGACCGAACATGCTGGTGGGCTGCATCAAAGTCCTTTTCGTCTGATTTCCTTGGGACCCACTTCCTCTTCGCTGTGGCGAGGATAAATGCTCTCAAAATCGGTTTATCACCTAATGTGTTGTTCCCTATGCCCGTTGCTTTCTCCCGCTCTCCCCCCCCCTTTTGCATGGCAAGTAGCTGCGGGAGTGATAAAGTTTTTAATTTGGCTCGCGAAACCCAGTGACGGCGCGTACCGATTAGAAAGAATTTCGCCCCGGTGTCAAATCTAGTCATTCATTCCTCACCCCCCCAAACCCCAAAACACCCAACCCCCCCACCCCCCCCCCCCCCCCCCCCCCCCCCCCCCCCCCCCCCCCCCCCACCCCCCCCCCCCCCCCCCCCACACCTCCGTTTTTTTTTCCGTTGTTCTCTGATGTCGCCATTTCAGTTCCCGCTTTGGACCTTGGTCCACTCCCCCCTGTTTTTTAGTACGGAGAGATATATGTGACCTTGTTTCTTAATGGATTGTCCACCCCGCTCGACCCTTTTGTAGCCCGTCCTTTGTACCTGAGGTACTCTGTTGAAACTTGCGCTCTTTGCATTGTTAATGCCGCATTTTCCTTGTTCCTCGTTAGACCATGGTGATCTGTTGTTACTCCCGAATAAAGCTTTCCCCTTCGGCCCCCAATTTCCTACATGGTCGGACCCCACTTGCGTTGTACTGCCTCCCCCCTTTGATGTTCTCTTTCGACTGTGTTTTTTGCCCATCCCCCGGAAAAGACGTCATTACCTTTCAGTTGCAGCCCCCCGGTCGTCTACAAGCGGAGTGAGCCATGTTTTTTTCTCAACTTTTTCTCCTTCCTTCTTCGCGGTATCGTATGAAATGGTTCGCCCGTTCCTCTTCCTTCTTCCAGGAAGAGCCTCGTTCCAAACCCCACGCAACATTTGTTGCGTTGCAAGGTCCTTTTTTTGCACTCACTCACATGGTAATGACTTGTGGCACCCCAGTTTACTGCCCCGTCTACCTTCTTAACCGTTAATAAGTTTTTTTTCAAGACTGGGTTGTTTTCATTGTGTGGGAAGGGTTATTCCACTGCCCCTCTCTTCCCCTTACTACCTCCCCGGTTTTTGATCAAGGCAGTTTTCCCTCCCCCCCTTTTCAAACCCAAACCCCAGTCCCCGTTGACACTGTGCCCCCTTTTATATCCCTCCTTAAACTTTCCAACAACCTCAAAATTACCCCCTTTTCGGCCCTGCAACGGTACCTTTTTCCCTCCTTTTGTCAGTCCCCGTCCTTGCTTTCGTCATGCCCTCCCGCTTCTATCACGGATCCCACCAGCCGAAGATTCCCTCTACCTGACCCCCTCTCCGTTCCCAATTGTTGACTTTCCCCCCCATTTTCTTTATACGACCCGTGACTGCGCTATTTTTGAGTTCCTTTTCCAGGTTTGGACTCGTTTGGCCACCCCCCCACCCCCAATACCCACATTCCTGAACTTTCTTCCCGGTCGGTTTTGGTTAAGTCAGAGGAACCTGCCTTTTTCCTAAGTTATACCCGGCTGATATTTTGCCCCCAATTGACAATCCTTCTTGATCCCACCCGATCATCCAATGTGCCCCGAGCCCTAACACTTCACTGTTTGGCAATTAACACCCCTTCTTTTGCCTCTTCTCCGTCCCCTTTTTTCAGGTTTGCCAATGCTGGTCCTCCCCCCCTACCTTTTTTGCTCCTTTTTTTTCGGCAATCCTTGACTCCCTACAGTTCCTAGATCTATCAGAGCCACTCCTTACCCAGTGCAGCCGCGGACTTCCCTGAAATTCCCCACTCCCCTTTTTTTTCGTTTTGCCCGAATGACGAGTTTTTTTTTTCTTTTTTTTGTTCCCCCAGCTAGCATGATGAGATATCTGTAACGACCTTTCTACCCCTGGTGCAATTTAACTCGCTTTATCCCCCCTGTTCAGTCTACTAGTGAACAGACTCCACTTGTCTTTCCGTGATCGATAGAGTCCCCGGAAGATTATTCCAAGCTATTTTTTATGCCCCCCGCCTCGCCCCCTCCTCCCCGTGTCACAACTGTGGATTTTCGGCGGCCACGTCTTTTAAGGGGCCCCCTACCCACCTGAGTTTTGCGTGCCGAGTTTTCTGCGGACCCCCGCATTCGACTCAACCCCTTTTTTTCTGTCCACTTTGGGTCTTGCTTTATCCCTACCGGACGCCCATCCAGAGGACTCTATCTACATGCTGCCTTTTGAATTAATCTTTTTTCCGTCTGCCCCCTCACCAAATTCAAGTTCTCCTTCTCCTCCCCGGCCTCTCTTTCCTAAATAACGGAACAACAATCTTTCAGGCCTTTGACCCCCTTATAGTTTTAATTGCCGTTTGCCTCGGACGCACAGTCCCTGCCTTGTATAAGTTGTGTCCTCAGTGCCTTCCCCCCCCTCAGAACCCAGGGACGGCTCCTTACGGACTATACAGCTAGGGTGAACTAATGCCGGAATAACCCACCTGGCCACACTCGCACGTTAAATTCTTTTTCTTTCCCCTCCCGCCCCCACAGCCCTTTAAAAGCTTCACTTTTACATACTAAAGGCTCTAGTTCTCTTGGCTTTCCCGCCACAGCGTATACCGGCCTTCGTCACAACCTTCCACATCCCTATCATTCTCCGCCACTTCAACCTTCTCCGCTACAAGGCCCCACTCTTTGTTTTACCTCACGACCACGGAACCTTTTGGATTCCCTCACACCTACTTGGTCATCTCCGGATTGGGTTGTGCTCGAACTCTGACTCCGCAACCGCCCCTCGTCAGGTTCAGGTCAAGTTTTTTCCGTCCCTCCTTTTGTGTCGGTTGGCACCCTTGCATGAAGGGTGACCCCTATTTAGGTGGGGGGGTCATATCCCCTTGCATTTGGGTCCAACCGGTTTTTCTTTTCCCCTAAGCCCGTCCCTTCTCTCCCCTGCGACCAGGGCGTCCACTGTTAATACGGCCACCTGACTTTTAGTAAGAACGGACTTTTTCCACTCGCTTTCCAGTGTATGTCCCTTATGTTCATCGTTTCCAGCATTCACCGGGAACTGTACGGGAAAGCTTCCCTTCGACCCCCCCGCGCCCTTTTAGGACAAAACCGTGTTCCCCCCCATGCCCTGGGGTTTTTTTTCATATATCCCGTGTCCTCTCCTCCAGTTTTTCCTTTCCCCAGGTTGAAAGTGGACCCCGGTGTTTTTTTTCCGTTTCGCGTGTGGTTTGGTCCCTTAACCCCCTACCCACTTTTTTCGTTCTGCCTTGATCAGACGCTGTATTCAGAGCGGTATACACGTGCTTTTGCACTATGTCCCCATTCGCCGGCCGATCCTGAAAACTTTTTTCTCACTGGCTTAGGTCCCAGAGGCACTGTTTCACCTTCCGGGCAGTCTCCCCCGGGTCTACCACCCCGGGGCACCACGTCTTTGCCGTATTCCCCCCACGTTCTTTCTGCACATCGTTTGTTCCTTAACTCGAGCGAGGCTGTTTTGCGGGTCGCATTCTGCACAAATTGACTTCCCGTACTTACCACCCAAAGTGAATGATTTTTTGTACTCCCCGACTTGTTAACGGTTCTTTTTTTTACGTTTCCCCTACCCCCTGTTTGACTTGTGCGGTTTTTCCCCCAACCCCGGGTCCTGAGGCTAGGGATGGGGGATTGACGTGCCGTTGCTCCCCTCCCCTTTATAGGGAAAAAATCCCTCCCGCCTTGAGTAGGGTCCTTGTCCCCCTTTTCGGAACGTCTGGGAGTAGTTTTCCCCCCCCAACCTTGGATGGACTATGGTTTCGTTCCTCTTTTTTTACGGTTTACTTCGGGATCTATGTAACAGTCCCCCCAGTGTAATGTTCCCCCTTTTTTGGTACCGCCCCTGGGGTTTGATTTTCCTCTTGCCCCCGGAGAACCAATTTTCATGGACGGTGCCTTTCAGTCTTCCTCACAAGAAACCCCTTCTGGCTTAAACAATCGTGTTTTTTCCTTTGTAAGAGCGTTTCTGATTCGTCCGGGGTACTGTACATGCATTTCCCCTTTTTTTGCCTCCCTCCTGCGTTGAGTTCCTAAAATCCGAATGTAGTATCCCCCTTGTTTTTTTCTTTGAGCGTCAGGTAAGTTGAGACACTTCCCGACAGACGTCCGCACCTGTTCCCTGTCGATCGTGTTCCCCTTCCTCAGAACCCCCCTCGCCCCCGACAGAACTGATCTCGGTTTTCTTGGGTTTTTTTCTTTGGCAAGAAGTTGCCCGCTCTGCTCCCTGTGACAGTCCCAATCGTCGTCGTCGTTGCATTACCCCGCTGGGTTCATAAATTTCTCCCCCTGTTCTTCCGCCCTGGCTTTATTCAAGAATGTCGCTTTTTGTTGTACGGAGTATCGAGGCGTGATACAATCCTCTTCCTTCCTTGGCCCAGCAGACCCTTCTTTACGTCGTTTCACCCTTCATTCTAGAGGTGTTTTCACTTTTCCCCGGGGTATTCAGGCCCCCCCCCTGCTCCATTTCATGGGGAGAATTTCTCGTTGTTAGGAATCTTATGCTACCCCCTTTTTCCTATCCCCAAATGGGATGGAGCCTTAGATCTCTGAATTATCGTGGCCTTCGCCTTCTTGACCCCCGTCACTTCTTTTTCCAAGGCCCGCAGGTCAACGGCAGGCGGGACCCAGCGGACTTTGCGGTCCCATGCTGCTTGCTGGCCACAGTGGTCGTCCCCCAGTCTTTTTTTCGATTAGAAACAGTCTGATCGTTCTGCTTTCTCCCGCCAGATGTTTTTTTAAAAAGATTAATCTTTATACTTCCCATTTTTTTGTTTAAGACCCCCCGGCGACCTTGGAGATTTCGGATGTTGTTTTATTGGGCCTCAACCCCGGAAAAGGTCACCGATGCCGTCACTTCCGCGCATTCCGGTGATACTCCGTGCCCTGTTTTGAACCGTTTCACACGTGCTTGGGTATATTTTCCCCTTCGGTGTCCGTTGGAACGGACTTTTAAATGGCGCCGTTACCCCCCGCCCACCGCTGTCCTTTTGCCTTTCTCAATGGCGTTTCAAAACACCCTGTCCCCGCCAAGGTTTCTTTTTCACTCCCGTTTTCATCGAACACCCGACTTTTTGGTGCACCCGTTTTCGTACACGCCCCAAGCTTAACCTTGGTTTCTTCCCTTTCCCCTGGAGGTGAGCGGGCCGTTCTGGGCCCCTGCCCACTGTTTACTTCCTTTCTTTCCTTTGTGTTGTTTCTTTCCTTTTTTCTTACAGCTTCCGACCTTCCCCACCCCTTCCCATCCCCGTCCCTTGAATGACCCCCCCCCCCCCCCCCCCCAAAAAATTGTACAGATCTTTTTTTTTTTCTTCCCCTTTTTTGAAACAGTTGCCAACACACCTCCCACCCCAGGTCGTGCTGTTCGTTCTACGGGTACCCTGTTTGGCAATTTTACATTTTTTTTTTTCCTTTTCCTTCCTCTTGCATCCGTGACGATTCTCTTGGCCCACATCCAATAGACTCCGTTCCTCCTTTGCTGATGCCTTCCCTACGGACCCCGCTCCGGCAATTTTTTTTCCGTTTCAAAAACATTCTCAAGTCTTATCCGACCGTGATGCGCTTGAGTGTCCCTGCCGCCCTTTATCACCTTTTCCGGTGTCCCGAGTGGGCAACCCACCCCCCCCCTCACGCCCTCTACAAGGTCTTTTCCTTTGTGGCCCCTGAGTAAACTGATTTTTACTCCAACATTGTATACAAGGGGTGCCCATCTTTATTCGTCCAAGAACTATCCGCTCCCTCGTGACCAACTGGTGACAAATCCGTCCCCATTCCCTCCTTTCTTTTTCCACTTACGTTTCCTTTTAATACTCTGTCTACACCTGGCGAATTGTCACCCCCACCTAACGTGATGCTTGTCAATCAAGCAACTCCCCCTCTATTAGATCCTCCGTAGGTCACCACCACTTTTCACAAGTATTCGCAGCGACGGTCTAAATGACGCGTGACTTTCAACCCCGTTGCTCGCCGGGTTTTTTGATACTAGAGTATTTGTCCCCCCTTCCTACTGACAACTGCTCTCTGTACGCCGTGGTCTGCCGGGTAGCACTCTTCATACGATTGTCCACTCGTCGCTATTCTTGACCCCTCCGCAAATGGTATTTAAGTGGTTGTTTGAATTCACCCATGGAGATATCCCCAGATATCTTTTTAATGCCTATTTTCCTCTGCACCGCGCTTTGCACTTGCCCACGGGAGAGACCTTGCTAGGCACCTTTTTCCTTTTGACAGACTGACGCCCCCCCAGTCTGTCGTTTTTGTTAGCTCTTTTTCGTAATGCACGCCTCGCCCTTAACGTCTGTTTATTTCCACATCCTTCACGTTTTCGCGGCGTTCTAACCCCCCTCCTTCCGCCATCCACTTGCCTTCGAGCCGATCATGTCATTGAATATGTTGCTTCGATCTCAACCCTTTTGGCCGTCAGACCGAATCAGCCTCCCCCCTTTCTCGATCATTTCCAATCGTAAACTTCCACCCTCTTGGAAGCCAGTCCCTTTTCTTTATCCTGTTGCCTTTACCGTCATTTATTCCTGGCGTTACTGTGCACTCCGGTCCTCGTCCGCAAACCGGAAGGTCCTTTTTATTCGGCCCCCCTTCCCAGATTAATTCCTTTTCTCCCCGGTTTCTCCAAGTACCCCGGAACTCTGACCCTCAGTCCAATCCCTTTCTTTGTCGCCACGCTTACCCCAGGGAGCCTGCGACAAACTTCTTACACGGGAACAGACGCTTTCCGCTGCCAGTGACGTTTTTCCCCCCTCCCAGGTCTACAGTTATTGAGCAACTTCCCCCTTTTTTCCCCCCCCTACCTTTCATCGCAAGAACACATTCCAAAGCATTTTATTGCTACCCGCTACAGGCAACAGAGTTACCCTATCAACAGCAACCGTTTTTACCGTGCGGCTCCTCCCCTCAGAACTTGGTGCGTCAGCGCCGGATTTTTTGGTCTTGTGCAGTAGAACTATGTCCGTGCAAAAGCCCTCGTATTTACCTTTTACAAACGTCTGGAAATCTAATTTGGTCGTTGGCCTCCCGCCCGCAGTGGTGAATCGTCATTGGGGATAACTTCTTGCATTTGGTCCCCCCCCGTTCTAAGCCCTTTTCCCTTTTATTTCTGGCCTAATTCTGAGCGGCCACTGGGGTATTTCTATCCGTGACGTTTTATTCAGCCCGACTTCGGTTCAACAGCGATGGATCATATGAACTAGATGTGACAGCAGCAGTCCTTGACCCACTGTACTTCGACAGCTTAACTTCTCCCACCCCTCTTTCCGCCGGCTTTTCCTTCCCCCCCCCCACCGTCGAAAACTCTTTGGCACTTTTCTTTTTGAGAGTGATGCCCCAGATTTCGTCCCCGGTGTGGTCTCCCGC
>Ga0179593_1433930_pt1 | contig 20880 bp, 21 predicted proteins | sample CZODoug2_1_08_16_FD_185931 | JGI IMG/M metagenome (GOLD analysis project Ga0179593, IMG submission 185931) | Vadose zone soil fungal communities from Angelo Coast Range Reserve, California, USA - CZODoug2_1_08_16fungal (PacBio error correction) | ecosystem: Environmental > Terrestrial > Soil >... | reverse complement strand
TACCCCCCTCCTTCCTATGAATTCGGTCTCCCTGATCGGGCTCCCTCCCCCACACTTTTTTTTTCTCTTCTTCCTCCTTCAGCCAAATTCCCGCACACTCAACATGTCGCTTCACCCACCGTTGGAGAGACCCGTCTTTCCATCTCCTTCTAGAAACTGATTGGAGCGTACCGGTCAGCCCTTCTCTCGGTAGAAACACGTCAAAAACAGGACGGTTTCCTTCCGAATCGGCGTTGCTTCTCCGGATGAGGAGAAAAATCTGGCCTGTCTTCACGACAGCCGAGCTGCCGTATGGCCTTGCTGACTTACTACACTGTGGAACCTGACCCTGTTTCTTTTTTGATTCGTCACATTGCCGCTTCGGATTTGGGTGGTGATCGTTCGTTGATCTGTTTCTTGTACAACATAGACGGTCTCCGCTCCTGGGTTTCCTTAACCAGAGGTTTCTCTGGCACTCCCCCTGCGGACAATCGATCGCTATCGCAGGTCACCACCCCTCTTTTCTCTCCGTAAACCATCCACGACACCGTTGGTCTCCGCCCCTCTATGAGCCGCGATGGCTAACTTGTTCTTGCTCTTGTTTTCCGGAAGCCGCGGCATTATCTGCTTTATCATAATTTTCCCCGCTGCGTCTTCTCGCCCCCCCTTTTTTTGGCTCCGGTGGTCAAATTTCATTTTTGCTTTTCTTTGGTCTTCCCAGCCTGACTATCTGCAGCCCCACCGCCGTGATACGAACGACATTTGCGGTCGTTTTTTTGTGTGACGTCGATTGCTTTAAATGTGTTTTCTACTGTTTTTGTACCCCCAGCACCAGCCATTCCTCGCTTTTTTCCCCCCCCTGGAGAGACTGGTTTTTTGATTGCAGACTTATCGTCGTTTTGGTCGCCCTTAGCTCTCGTGAGCGCTCCCATTCCTCATACCACCCTCGATCCCCTTCTTCGTCGTTTCGTATTCATCGTCTTGATTCTCTGTGTTGATCTCTCGTTATGGCGTCTGCCGCTTTCCTCTTGCTCTTTATCTTCTTTCTGTTGGGTTTTTTATCCCTGACCCCTAGTAGGAGGAATTCAGGCGGTTCCTGTTTTGGAGGAAAGATGGATACAGATTGGGCCGCCGTACGTTGGTTCTTCGAGAATGATCTTGGATTTCTTCGGCTGCTTGGGTTTGATAATCGGAACGTTTTTGTTACCCACCGATCGTTAGCCGTAAGATTGACTGAAGACCTGACCTCCTGCCTTCCTCCCCCCAGCCTTCCCTTCTGCAGTTTTACTGAAGTTAATTCCCCTTTCCTCCACTTCTTTTTCTCAGGCAGATAGCGATCGCTTACCCTTTCTTGTTCGAGCTCTCGTCCGTTGTTGACTCCTCAATTCCCTTCTATCTCGGCACGAGCTTTATCGTGCGTATCTGCCTTTTCCCGCACTGAGGCCCGCACAAGTAGCCCATGTCGCATGGTGAGGGACTTTCCTTTTGCTGGGCTTTCATCGCGCCAATGCGTTTCGTTATCGCATCAGCCGAACTCTCTTTGTGTTACCGAGTTGTCCGGAATTTGCATATCTGAGTCGTTCATTTGTTTTTTAGCGCGCAACGTTCGTCCTTCGTCAGGGTTCCCAGCGCCCGTGTAAGCCCCTACCTAATCGCTGCTTTTGTTTTCTTAGAGGGAACGCCCCGACTGAACAGACGTTTTCTGTACAGTGACTGCTCTTGTTCCAGGCTTTCGGGCTGTTCCCAGGTGTCCGATTTCCGTTCCTTTTCTCCCTGCCATACCGCTAGCCCGCATTGGATTCCCGTTTCCAAACCGAAATACATTCGCCCCCCGAAACTCAGAATTGCGTCTCCCCCCCCGCTGGAAAGCGGCTTCTCCGCCACCTTTTTCCCCCCCCTTTCCCCTCGTTGTGTTTACGATCAGGAACGCAGTCGCTCAATTCTACGGTGATTAATTCGTTTCTTCTCTTTATTGTTCCCAACTTGCGTTCCTCTTTGACTTTTTTCAGGAGCCACCAGAGATTTCCTCTCCGCATCCAAGTTGGCAATCTCTTCCTTGATTTGGTTGCATAATCCGTCTCCGCGGTCTTGATTCGGTTCGTCTCAAACAAGAGATAGAGGTTTTTGACGTCACCCTTGACCCTTCTCCTCCCCTCTTTGTTAACTTAAGGGCTCTGGATAGTTTTGGTGCTACCTTCGTCCTGGGCCAGTCCTCCCCCACAGGTCCCCGCCGGGTCTCGGTCAGGATTAAGATCCTGTGGCGGCTCAGCGTGTTTTCGTTATCTCTTTTTCTTTAGAAAGATGTTACCAAAGGCTGATTCGTTTGGTTTATAGCTCGGTGTCCCTCTTTGATTTTCCTTTTCTCTTTCAGGTTTTTTTTCCACTTCCCTCTGAAAGGATTTCTCTACTATGTGTAAGTCCCTCTTTTCTCTTTACTTATGGCTTTTTCTGGACAAGCACATCCCGAGTTGAGAAGAGTTGAGTCTTCCCTCGCATACCATTAAGCGGGTTGATCCCTTTGTAAACTCCCAGGGCAGCCCGCTGCGTCCCCTTTTCTCGACGTTCTTCTCTATATTTTCCTCTCTCAGTGTTTTTTGAGCTCTTTCTCTTTCTTCCGGGAGCGCAGAGGGGTCTTCCATGTTTGGGGGCATCACCTCCTTTCCCTGGAGCAGGTCTATGTTGAGATTATGAAGCTGATCCTTTCTCCTTGGGCTTTGGCTGCCCGAGTAAACAATCTTCCCGCCGGGGGTCGTACCATAGGTTTTATACTTTCTCTTAATTCGGCACATGCTGCGAGCCAGGGTTCATAATGTGAACACCTCTTCTCAAACTTTTTTCCTGAAGACCGGTTGAACCCTTTCGCCCGTCCCCCTGTTATTTTAACTCCGCGGGGACTCGTCGTGTCGGCCTCCGCAAATCCTCCCCTTCTTCACGGTTTCTCCCTCCTATTTGCGAAAAGGCCAGCACCTACGTCATGTTCAAGAAGAAAGCATGCTTGTGGGCTCAAAGGCATTCGCGTTCGGTTTTCGTCAGACTTCGCGTTCTTCTCTGCCTTTCAAACTCTCTGGATATATTGCCCGGGCGTCTTTTAGCTCTCTCTGGTTGTGCAGTTTCTTCTTGATCCACGGATTCGGTTGTTGTCCCTCCCTCCTTTCTTTGGTTTATATTCATTGGAGCTATTTGAAGCTTTTCCGGCCCGGACATCCCACGCCCCAGGTTTTCTCTCTCTCCATCCGCTTTTCCTCCATCCGGGTCGTCTTTTTTTGATTGTTCTTCTTAAGTTCTTCATTTCGGTTGATGATCCTCTCAGCTTGCGCCTTTGTTTCTTGACTGCACTCGGTGCTCGAAGGCGACCTTTTGGTGCCCCACCTCTTTCCCTCCCCTAGTCGCAAATGTCACAGCGAAAAGTGACATTTCGAATTCTTTTTTTCTCCCTTTCAGCCAAACCATTTGTCGATCGATGTCTCCGTGCTTTTTTCCCGAGGGGCTTCATCGACGTTGAGAGAGCCATGCATTTTCTTCTGCAGATACTCCCCGTGACTTACAAACTTAGTAAATCTCCTTTGTCTATCCCTTCTGGACAGTCCCATTCGCCACTCATTCTCCCTGCGCTTCCGCTTTTTCTTACCCCCCATTTCATTGATTAGTTGTGATGGTGGCCATCTCGGGGAATTTTATCTGTTCTCTCCTCTCTGCTCCCGTGATCGAGGGATGGCTGAGCCGAAAGATAGAGTCGTCTCCTACAAGCAGTTTGCGCTTTCTCGCTAAAAGAGGCCCTTTTATACACTTCCGCCGTCAACGAACTCCCCCAAGTCGCGAGCCGTAAGTCGATGGGGGGGGGGCTTTCTTCGGTTTGTACTCTGGTGCATCTTCCGGCATACCGATCTTTTTCACCCCCCCCCGGCTCTCCATCCTCACCATCAGCTCTGAAACCGCCACTCGGGGTCCCCTTTCTCCCTCTTTGGCCGACCCCTCCCATCACCCGCCGGCCGGCCGCCGCCTTTTCGGATTGAACCAGCAACACTCATTGCGTCATCCCTCCCGCTTCAGCCCCGCCAGTCAACGGTGAAGATCTCGTCAAGCGTTTGCAGTGCCCCGCAAGAGAAGAAGGCCGAGCCTCCCTTGGGTACGATCGTCTTTCTTCTGGCTGGCCCCCCCCGCTTCTCGTTTGTCCCTAAGGATCTCAACGCCATACGCGCGTTTTCAAGCGTGCTGTGCGTAGACAATTCGCTATGGGCGTGCGGCTCGTAGAAACAGAGGGATCAGCGCCTCTTCCCTCTCGACCCACCGCCGCCATGCTCTCTTAGTTGCTCAGAGCTCTTTAGGAATGATCTTAGTCCTTTTTAATCCGGTGAAACTTGCAATTGTCCCACATTAGTCGGTCACATTACTACCCCGTGCTATTAGATGACTTGCAGGTATTGGCCCCATCGAGGACAGTTAGCGAGATCCTGTACCTCCGGGCCTTTCTCCTATTCTCGATAAGCTCTTCCTTTGTTTATGACATATATGCGCGACCATGTGTAGGGGTATGGCGTGTCACTATCTGCTGGTGGGACATTTTCTTCTTTCTCGATACTATTTCATCTGTGTAGGGTCTTCAAGGACCTATTGAGACCCTTTCTTGGACTGTCCACCCACTCTCCGCGACCAGTATTACTGTTACCCGTGCCCATTTCACAATGATACGGCACCAGATCCTGAATCTTGCATCTTTCGATATCAGGTTATCGTCACAAGGTTTTACTTCCCACCACAGTGAGGTTTATAACGCCCCACGAATATTCCCGCCTCTGCACGGTAGTGAGGTTTTCTTCGACTGATCTCGATGCTCTCTCTCCGTTCTCCGTTGAGCACGCTTCGGACTGCAGGGGTTAACTTGGCTAAGACCGTCTCTTCTTCTTACGTAAGAATATAGTTAGTTCTGCAATCCTCTTCGCCCCCCCAAACCTTTTGGAAGGCGACCGGTTTTGTTTTTTCCCTTCTGTGCTGATCTGACTCAAGATAATGCCTTTTGCCTTTTATTCCCCTTCTCTTGGTATTTTTTAATTTAGTCTAGATGATAGCTTTCTTTCCTCCTGTGTTTTTTGTTGAGATCTATCATCGACCGACTCTCAGTTAGTCAAGAGATCTCGCTTCGCCCCTTCCCTGCCCCGTTCGTGATCTTCTCTTCCCGTATTCAGCCATCACGCAAACTCCACATTTTCCCACTTTTCCCTCTATCTTATGTTCAATCTTTGAAAGATTTTTTGCCTACCGGGCAGGCACGTGAGTCCGTTTTCCTTCTCCCCCTTTCAAATTCCCGGAATTCTAGCTTTTTTCTCCCATATCCGCTATGTTATAAGAATCAGAGACATTTTCCTAACGTCCTCACTCCCCGCTTTTTACTTTCCTTCCTTGTAGCCCCTCCCTTTTTGGACAACCTGGGCGCCTATTACTCAATTCGCAAATTATCGTCGAGGAGGGTTCTGAGCTTTGCTGAGCTTCTCGTCCCCACTACGTGCGCCGCTCTGTTTTTTTGACAGGTGGCGCAAAGCTGGCATTTCCACCACCTCCGGAGGGACTCAACGATGCTATCCGCCGGGTACCCCCCTCTTTCTTCCCCCGCACTGGGTCAAATGCTTCTTTATGCGCTGACGATTTCTTTATCAGGGCCTCTTGCTTCATTCCGCCGAGGGCCCTCCCTCATCTGGAGATTCCTATTTCGACCCTTCATCTTCATCGACCCACCAATTCGGGGGGGACCTCCTCCCCGCACTTGTGCCTCTTTCCCCCCATCTTCCTTAATCTTCCTCCTTGCTTTGATGAAAAGACCCAGCCCATTTTCGGCGTGGTCTCCCAGTAGGGAATTAGGCATATGACCCCCCCGTTACGCCTCGCTCATTCTAGCTTTGTTCCTTTTCTCACAATCGCTGGCGAAAAGGCTTTCGCATTCTTTAAGTCGGTGTGTCTCTTCTCCCCCCTCTCCCTGACAGCAATCTACCTCGCCCAATCTGCGATGTCTCGATGCTGATGCGTGACTGCTTCATTAGTACTTAGATCATTTCCGTTCTTTGCTGTTCATGTGATTGATCATACTGCCGGGGGTGCTGGTTTGCTTTCTCTTCCCCCCCCCTCTTTGGAGGCTTCTCGGTGATTTTTTTGAGGCTTTTTTCTGGTGAAAGTCTGTTTATTTAACGTTGGCCTTGTCTTTATTTTCTTTTCCTTAGGAGTTGTCTCAGGTTGTTGGGTTGTCCCTTATTTTCTTTCATGATGCACTCGATACGACCCCGTAGACATCGAAATTTTCTCTTCTTTTCGTTTGCCCTCCTGAGTGACGTTTTCTCACCTGCCCCCCCCCGAATTAGCAGGTCCACATGCTGTCTTGTCGGTCTTTTCTTTCATCCTTCGCGATTTTTCCCCTTCTGATTGCGGCCCCGAGCTTTTGCCGTTAATCTTCTCCACCCCCAATCATAGAACTGAGCTGTTTTCTGTTAATATCAAGTTTTTGGTTGATTCCTTCCGCGACCTTTGCGGGGGTTCTGTATAGCGCCAGAGAACTATTCCCTCTTGACTTTTTTATCTGATTTCCTCTTGGTTGTAAGTCTCCCGAGAGGAGGCAGCAGCTGTGCTGGATCTCGTGAGATTCCATTATGAAGAAATAGTTCCCCCCGCGCCGCGTCCCTTCTCTCGTGCGACCGAGTTTGGTTGGCCTTAGAGGGGACGCCCTCTGGCTCTTTTCATTTTGAACCTTGTGAAGGTTTTTATTTTCCCTGCTCGGTGTTTCCACCCTTTTCCCGTTTTCCTCTTGGACCTTAGTTTTTCTTTGGTTCTAGAGTTAGCTTCTTTCCACGTCGAAATTCGACCTGGGACCCATAACTCTTTCCTGTTTTACAACGCTTCTGGTAATAGAACTCGTGATCTTGGTTTCTTTCCAGGCTTCACGTTCATGCGGCACTAGGCGAACCTTGGCAGGTCTTCTCTGCATGCGTCGTTTATCTTCCCCCTTGTAGTCATCTACGCTTTCTTCATCGACGGGATTTTTAAACCTCGCAGCTCTCCAGTCCGTTCCCTCCTTTCTGTTGCCATGCATCAGTCAGAGCGGCGATATCCTCACGAAAGCGTAAGGGTCGGGACGTCCTCCCCCCGCGTTTTAAAATTCGCGGTAGTTTGGTTTCGTTTCATTCGCCGGCTTTCTTCTGTCAGCGTGGATCGTGGCGGTGACGAAAACGCGGGGCTCCCGTTTGCTTCTCGATTAGCCGGTTACTTAGATTCGCGTAGCTGTTCACGGTCACTTTCTTTTTAGATCTCCCTAAGCCGCGGTGGTACAGTCTTGGGTCCCTGCCCCTTGTCCTTTTTTCCTTTTTACACAAGTTCAATCGCCGCATTCCTCAGATAGTGACGACCCACAGGCTTTTTCTAGTTGGGAAAGGGAGAGGCGTGCCGCGGCCCCAAGCCCACGCGCTGAGAATTCTTTTCCGACCTCTGATCTGACCATGCGGGTGGCCCTTTACCCACCCCTCAATTTTTGCCTCTTTGCGGCTCCCGGTGACGCCGAAGTTCTCTCTCTCTTTCCTCTCTCGTTTGTTTTTTCTCTCTCTTCCATTCGTCCTTTGGCTCAGACGGGTTGCCCTGGTGAGTTTCAAACAGGTTTCTCGCTTTTCACTTGGTGAATCGTCTTCTGTTCTTGGAACTTTTTGACGCTCTCTCCTTTTTCTTTTTTTCTTCTTAGCCCGAGTAACCTCATACCCGGAAAGTGGTTCTCTCAGTCTCCTTTTCCTGTCTTTTTTTGTAGAACATTGACTTCGCTCTGCTTCCCCCCTGTCACCTCGGTCTCGTCGAAACCACGTTTTCTAAGACTTCCTCTCCCTCAAGTTCCCTTTACATAGGAAAGCAAGGGGCGCGCCAAGGTTGTGACGGCTAGACCTCGCCCTATCCCGATGACGGGTCCTGCGAGAGTCTGGCCCTCCCAGCATTTCTTCCCCGTCCCGTTACACGGCGTCGCCGTAGGGTCGGTCAGTTGCTTCAATTAGCGTCGTGTTTGTCAGTTTCTTTGTTTCTGCACTGCAACCTCCCCCTTAGATCTTCTTGTCCTTGCTGGTGTTATTAGTGGACGAGACCCTTCGATTTGAGAGGAAAGCGGACGTCCTTGTTCCCCCTTCCCTCAGACGCATTGAGAGAAGTCCACTGTTTTCTTGAGATTCGAGTTCAGGCCTTCATACTTTCCCTTTGGACCCCGTTTCTGCATGAAGGGAAGACAGCTGGTTTCCGGTTGCGAATCTTTTTCTTTTTTGGTGTTTTTAATGTCGGAGATTAGCCTTTTTGATTCCATTTCTTTCGCCTTTATTTTCCAGCCCGATGCAGACGCGATGTTTCCAGACCCGAGTGCCGCAGAGAAGAACGTAAACGCCCCGAAAAGAAGGTCTCTGCAGTGGTTCCCTTATCCGTCCACAATTCTGCGTCTTCCCCTCTGTTTCAGACGCGGGACATTCATGATTTCTTTCTTTCGTTCCGCAACAAAATGTATCTTTCCGCCTTCGGTCACCGTTCCCTCGTAAATCAGACCTTTATCCCTCACGGGGTTTTTCTTTCGCTTTCAATCCCTCCTGGCTCAGGTGATTCTTTCAACGTGAGAGTCCCCATTATCATTTTTCTGTTACTCTTTTTTTTTTCCCTTAGGGAAACGGCACTCGGCCACCCCGCTCGGCCTTCGCCTTTTGATAGAGTTTGATTGTCTGAGTCCCGTCTCTTTGCTCAAGACCCGACTCAGTTGCCGTGCCGCCCTTTCCCCCTCGACCTTGGCCGTTATCCAACGTCCGTCCCCGAGCCTTCTCTGGATACCGGCTTTTCGAGGCGGTTGTTTTAGATAGTTTTCTCGGTCCGCTCGTTTTTCAACCCAACGTAGAACCATTGTAAGAGAAACCCTACATCCGCTCGCCGCCCCCGTCGGGCGGTGAATTGGAGAGTCACCGCTGTTTTTGAAGCGCTCTCCCCATTCCCCCAGACCAAAGCCGGACGTTCAGCACTGGGGCGTAGATCCCCTCACCCCCTCCCAGAGTTTCAAATAGCCATTTTTTCTCCCTCACGTTCCATTTTTTATTCACCGCGAATGTGATCTTCTCCGCTGTCTTTCTCCTCCCTCGCTCTGGGAGTGATACTCGAGGTATTGTGGCTGGCGCTGTCTTTGGCCTCATTCGACACTCCTCATAGTCTGACGCAAGCTTCTAAAGGTTTCACAATTGTGGCGCGGAGCTGTAGAACTTTCTATCCTGCTCATCTAAGGTCGGAAACTCGCCATGGAGTCCCTTTCATCCTGCTTTATGTATCGTATTCCTTATTCCCTTTGCTGCAACGTTGCCATTGTTAAAACGCGAGCGCTTCTCCCCCCCCTTCTTTTCCCTTGCCTCTTCGGCCTCTCCTCCTATTGCCCCCAGTTTTTCGATATATGAAGGGCAGGCCCCCTATGGTCCCCTTCTTCGCGCCTAATAGGATTCCTTGTACTACCTTCTTCCCTCGCCTTTCAATCGTCGCTTTCTGAAATTTGGCCTTTTTTGCAACGGTGTCGGGTGTGATATGATTTATGATTCTCTTGATAGTTTTTTGCCTTTTTTCTTGGTTTGATTCTTTTTCTTTTTGTTTTCAATTTTAAACACAGAGCGCGCCCCGTGTGAGGTCGCCGCTGCACTTTTCGCCCCCTCTCCATGAGGAGGCGCATGGAGAATTAGGTATGCAACCCTACACCTCTTTCTCCCTCTCCTCCCGCTTTGTTGATTTCGCTCCCTTCTTATTCTTTTCTAGACGGAATTTAGAACGACTCTCTTGTCTTTCCTTGGTTCCTTTTTTATAACTCCTAACGATACTTTTTGCCCTGTTATTCCCTTTTTTGAATACTGTTGACCTATATATCCACCAAACTTTTTTTCCTTCTCCTTTGCTTGGGCGTGATGTTCTCTCGGAGGTCTCCTCTTTCCCTTGGTCCTGTAGTCAGTCGATAGAGGCGACGGTCTCGTAGTATCTGTTTTTCTTTTCTATCCGCCGTTGTTTTTTATTCGTCCCCTTCGTAGACGTTACCGACCTCGACTATTTGCCCCAATTACATATTTTGATATTCTAAGAGAGTCTCAGCCCCCCCTCCGGTTCCCACCCTTTTTCCCTAGTTTAAATCTTCGTCTCGAAAGATTGTTGCTTTACGTTCAGACTTCGATAGTCTGTCCCGTAACCTGTCCCGGTTTTCCGATGGCGTTTCGTCTCCCCTTCCTCTTCCTAGGCAATAGCGAATGTGCACGCATTTTCCCCCTACCTCCCCTCCTGTCCTTGTTTATTTCAGATGGAGACCTAACTTTTTTTTAAACTGGTTTTTCTAACTTCCATTACGCCAGCTTCGCCTCTTCTTTCTTGTTGCTGGATGGATATTGTCAAGCGGCCCCTCCTTTCCGTCCTCGGTGATTGTTTTCCTTACGGGCTACCCAGGTACCCTTGCCCCCTCAGGGTCAACCTCTCCTTCCTTTTCTCAGATCGTCCGGCCCATCACGTCCCCCTTCTCCCTTGCCTCTATATGCGCGTCCGATTTTCCCCCCTGGATAGAGTTTCTTTGACAGTCACCCGATGCAGATCGCCGCTCTCTTTCCTCTGTCCTGACTGCCTTCCTCTCTCGCCACCCCCTTTTTTTCTCTTCCTCGTGGTTGACACCTTGCACTTTTCAGAACCTGTGATCCAGGACTACTCCTCGCGGCCTGAGGCTAGGCACGACCTTTTCGGATTGGTTACGACGTCGGACTTGGAGATTTTCCCTTTTTTTCCTCTTTCCCCTCCTGCTCGTGCCCTCCATAACCGTGGACTGTTTTTTTTTGCACACGCGCTTGCGCCTCCCTTTCCCCTTTTTCTTTACTTCGCAAGATCCGAAGCGCCAGCCTCTAATTACATCGCTAATAAAAGAGGCGCGTGGTGGCTCGTCCAGCGTATGCTTGTTTTTCCTTGCCTTGCGGAATAATTACTTGTTTTGGAGGTCTGCCTTTTCCTCTTATTCTATTGGAGAACTGTCTGTTGGGGTTTTTTTGGATCCCTTTCCCATTTTTTGTGCGTTTCGGGCGGCCTCGGTTTTTTTTTTTCTTTCTTAGTTTTACCTGAGGATAGCAGGATTGTGGGCCGCCGGAAGCTTTTGTCCTCGGATAGTTTGTTCGGCATCTTTTTTTTTTTTGCCCTTTTGTCCGTCATGATTGCACGCGCTCTTACCCCGGTCTCCCCCTCCAGTTTTCTCTAATGAGTTCTTCGATGACTCCCCTCGAGTTTGGATCCACAGGGATTTGATCGCCCTTCGACTTTTTTTTAAGGTCTGCTTTTTCTTTCCGAGACCCTAACGAGATCCCCTTTCTTCGAGCGGTTTGGCCTCTTACCGTTCTCCTCGAGGAAAAGCCCCCTGCATGAGAATTTTTATCGTTGTGTAGGCATTCTCGCTGGTTTTTTTAATTTTTTTTTCGTCCCTCTTCTTTTGGCTTACTAGCCTTTCTGATTTTAATCTGGTTTTGGTTTTTTCCTTCCCCCTTTGCCTGGCGGCTCCGTTTCTGGAGAGTGCCAAGGTCTATGACTTTGACGACCTTTTGGCTCTCAGGTCTTGGACTTCGAAGCTTGTTGTCTGTTTTCGCTTTAATTCCTCCTTAGACTGGTCTTTCGCTTTTCCCAGTGAGGCTCTTGCTTTCCTTTTGGTTGGCACCAGTCGCCAGACTGGGGAAGACTTGGAACTTCTCCTTCGATCGCGCAGTTTTGAGTTTCCCACTTCAAAACCCAGACCATCCCCTCCTACAATCTTTGTTCCTCCCCTTCCTATTCCTCCTTTCTGAAGAGGATTCGTAGCCCGGGTTACAAATGGGCCAAGAGTTTTTATTTTCCCTTGTTCACGCGAACTGCCCCTTCTCTTACTTCTGAGCAGCGTATGCTTTGTAGCGGGGACCGTGACCTCCTCCTCTTTCGTTCCTGGGTAGGCAAATTGCACCATTTGATCGCTCCGCGCTGGTCCCCAATGGTTGAACTGACAGCCGGTAGCGCTTCTCTCCCTACCTCGAAGGAAGGGACTCTCCTGCCTTTTACCTCCTGTAATTGAGGGTCATGAAAGTGAGGGTTTTCCTTTTTGCGGCGCCCTTTCGGGTTTTTTTCTTTTTACCCCGTCAGGTGGCTTTTTTTCTTTTCCTTCTTTTGCGTCGATGGTCCAAGGTCTTCAATGATCCTTTTTTTTCGCTCCTCCTCTTGATGTATACCTTGGGGCTGCCCTTGATAGAAGGAAGGGCCGGACACTGCAATCGTGCGCCTTCTCCCTTTTCACCCTCCGTTCTAGAGTGGTTATTTCTCTTTCAATTTCCACAGCGAGGAGCGCGTAGGGATCCCCACTCCCTCCTTTTTTCCTGGGGTGAGCCCTTTCAACCAACTCACAAGGGAAGGCACACCATCTAGGCTGGCCCTTTTGCGCGACGTTCTATCTCTGTTGTTGGTGAGCGCGTGATCGGCTTCTTTTTTTTTTTTTGTTTCGGCGTGCTGTCAAAGGGGGTCACGCAGGTCGGTCGCAGCGTGGGTTTTTCCCTCTCGACCCGTCTGCATAGAGGGGATGGGCGGTAACGCCTAGCTTTTTGACTCTTTCTTTTTCTGGCTTCTGGCGCTGCCGTTTTCGTCTGCGAGCCCGCCAACAAAACCTTCCCTCCCCGCAACCCCCCCCCCCCCCCCCCCACCCCCCCCCACAAACCAACATACCAACCCCCCCCCCCCCCCCCTTCCCCCCCATCCACCCCCCCTCCCCCCCCAACCCAACCCCCACCCAAACAACCCCTCTCCCCCCCCAACACCCCTCACAAGAGACCCCCCCGTCCCCCCCCCCCAACCCCTCCCCGCCCTCCCTCCCCACCATGAAACCCCCCCAAAACCCTCTCCTCTCCCCCACCCCCCCCCCCCCAAAAACCCCACCCAAACCCCCCCCCCCTCCCCCCCCCACCCCCAAAAAAAAAACCCACCACCCACCCCCCACAAACCAGCAAACCAAAACGCCCAACCCTCCCCCACCCCCCCACCACAACCCCCCCCCCCCCCCCCCAACCCAAAAACACCACCCTCTCAAACCAACAAAAACCAACAAAACCCACCCACCCCCAACCCCCCCACTACACCAAACACACCCCCACCCCCCCCCCAAAACAAAAAACACACACCCCCCCCCCCCCACCCCCCCCCCAACACCCACAAAAACCAACCCCCAAACTGGTCATTAACACTTTCGTTTTTTTTCGATCGACAACCAAGTCAGTTTTAAGTCCGTTTCCGTTTTCCTTTAATTCTCTCTAGAAATCTTTGGTTGTTTTCCCACACCCTTTCTTGCGGTCCCCCCCTCCTTTTTTTCCTTTTCTCGGTCCAAGCTACAGTTCACGCACCCCCTTTTCTGAGCCCGCAAAGTACCCCACGGAGTCCAGCCCGCGAGTGCTCGTGCCTTCTTCTCTTCGTTGTTTTTCTTACCTATTTTTTTCCCCCCGATAAAGGCAAGAGATTTCCGTTTGAGAGGATATATGGTTGTGCCGAATAATCTGATGTTTGCAAGCGTATTTTCTCCCTTTCCACTCTCTCCGCTTTTCCCTTCTGGCGCCTCTTTACTTTGCGTTCAGAAGGAATACCAACTCGTTCACTGGTTACCTATTTTACCGCTTATCATCGGGTGATACTTTGCTGAATATTATTTTCGTGTTCGCATTAGGACTTGTTTTTTTTTCTTTCTCCTATCCCATGAGCCCTCCTTTTCGTATTCTCGGCCGCTCTCCTGTTCCTCCCATGTTGCCCAAACCCGAAGCCTCCTCGCAGCCTCACTCTTCACTGTCCTAGTCGTTGCATCCGGGGGCTTACACTATACTCTAAACTCTTTTTCTGTCTTTGTCGTTCTTCAAGTTCTTTTCTGTTCTCCCCTTTCTCCCCTGATTCGTAAGACAGCTCGCCACAGTCTTCCCCCCATCGTTAAAACATAAAGTGCTATACATAATATTTTCGTCGTTCTCTAGTTTCCCATTTCGCACTCCTTTTTGGGCTCCTTCCCTCCCCGTTGTCTGTCCTCAAAAGGATAAGCGACGATTTTATTGTCCTCTCATTCTGGACCTTCTCTTCGGCCGCTGGATCGAGTGATGGAGGATGAGAAATTCTCCTCTAATTTGGCCCTCAGCCAGTTCCTGGCGCTTCTCTTCATCCCAATTTTAGCTTCTTTCCCTTTCCTGACTGGGACTTCGATGGCGTTTTTTCTTGACGGTGTTTTCTTTTTAGCCGGATAAAGATCGGTAACAAACGCAAAGTTATCCCCTGGTCTTTTCCACCCCTGCTCCCCCGGCCCCTCCCCTTCAGGTCTTCTTTGCGATTCCTCATGCACCATACAGCGGCCGGACTCGCTATTTTCGTAGATACACAGCAAAACCGCCATATTTTCTTTTCTCCCTCCCCCATCCAGCTTCGAGAAAGCATTCAGTCCCTTTTCTTCTTTCTACTCTTAATCTCGCAGATGTTTTGGGATGTATCCCTTTTTTTCCTTTTTCTCTTTGCTGCTATTGGCTTAGTCTGACCGACTGCCTATCTCTTGCGCCCTGCTACCCCGATGTCTTCTCCTTTTCTTCCTTCGCGTAAGAAAAGATTGATCATAGTGCCATCCCTTTTTTCCACCCAGAAAATGGTCCGGGGTGCATCAGAAGGCTTGGCTTCATATCGTAGCTTTGATGTTTTTCCTTCCAATCACTCTATTCTTCTTCCTCCCAATGTGGTTCAGTTTTCTCCCCTTTTCTTCTTCTTATTGCAGGAGATAGGGCCCTAGGCTCTGTCCTCCTATTTTCCCCTCTTTCCCTTTGAAATAGTAGAGAATGACTAGATGCATTTCGCACTTTGGTTCTTTTCTTCCTCTCTGATTGTGTCCCCTTCTTTTTCCTCTCCTCCTTCGTTTTTTTTTCTCTCCATTTTGAAGTCAAAACACCGCGTCGTGCGCCCCGTCGAGGGTGGCAGATTACTATTCTCCTTCCGTCTAAACTATTTGATGCGTGAATTCTCAATGGGTCAGGCCCCCAGTTTTCCTTCCTAGAATACCAAGCCCTCGTCCCGAGCGTTCTTTAGTTTCTTTTTCGTACCCCCTTTCTATTCTGTCTCGGCCTTTCCTTTCTTTGCCTTCTGGATTAAGTGAGAAACGACGCGATTTGCTGAAAGTTTTACGTCTAAATAGTTAACGCATCTGGTGACCTCCCTATCCCTCAAAGGTGTTTTCAGTGACTTCTTTTTTTTTTTTGCTTTCCTCCGATAACGCCTTGGTTTCTTGTAGGCCCTTCTCTTCCCCTCTAGTCGTAGATGATCTATTGTCCTCATTCCTCGTTTGTTTCGCTGTTCTCTCCTCTCCGCCGTTCGCTGCGTTTCTGATGGGTACATGGCCCCCTTTTGTTGATCTTATTCTCCGCGATACTTCCACATTTCCCTCAAGGCAGCTTCAACCCACCGTTTTTGGCGCGCCCCCTTCCCTCCTTCTCCTCTATTACCGGGCAGGAATTTTTCTCTTCTCCTCCACTTAACCTTACGGCAGTACGCTTGTGCGCCGCGCTTTTGCTAAAGAGAATAGTAAATTGCTCGCCTAACGACATTGCCTCCCCTCCTTTCCGATTTTATTTCTCTGCATCCTTCCCTTTTCTTCTGACTCCTCCCGAATTAGACATCTGCGCTTTGTGGGCTTTTCCGAGAGGATGAAGATCCCCTCTAGTTTCAGAGTTTTCCCTTCTCCCACCTTCCACCACTCAGATCACCTCGATTCTATCGCAGTTACCCCCGTTACCCCATAAAGAAACGGGGCCATGCATTCTATGTAATTTCCCCTCTCTTTTCCCCTGGACGATTTGCTTTTCTGACAGGAAGCCGCTTCCCTGACTCCGCACTTCTTCAGACTTGACTTTTATCTCGCAAACCCCAATGCGGTCTCTCTTTCTTATTCCTTTCACCCCTGTAGTCCCCCAGGTTTCTTCTCTTGTCTATGGACAAGAACTATGTGCTCTTCAGTAGGAATGAGGCGATTGATCAATCTGTTTTTATATTTCTCCTTGTTTTTCATCACTCTTCGACAAGTTTTATCCTTTTGCCCCTCCCGATCTGAGCTCGCCATCCAGAATTAAAATAAAATTTAGAGCGATGTTGATTTTTCTTAGATGCGTTCCTGGCTCTTCTTCCCTTTTTTCTTTCCTCTCCTCTTGGAGGGTTGCTGGGGTCGCTTCTTTTCCTGAGGTGATGGTTCTGCTGGTTTTTCCCCCCGTCTCTTCCTCTCCTGAAGTTCTGAGTTATTCTGATTCTTTTTTTCTTTCTCTTTTTTTTCCTATAGGGAAGCATTCTTTTTCTGGCCAAGCTCTCTTTATTTTACCCCTTTAACCCTCTCAAGTAATGTCTTTGCATGCCTATGAAGTTCTTCGGGTTTACGGATGCTTTTGCCCCAAGGACTCCATTTATACGATCGCCCCTCTCGAATGCACCCTGTTTTTTTTTTCGTTCTCAAGAAGCATCTCCAACGAGATCCATTTTCTTTTTGGCCGATGCGTTGACGACGCTCAGGGGACAGAACAATTTTATCTTCTCCTTTCTTCATTTTCATTTGCGGTGGGACTTTTCCGCGCATTTTTACCTCTTTCTTTCAACTCCTCTGTTAAGCTTTTTGATTTTAACGATGGGTGTTTTTTTAGGCCTTGCGTTCTTTCTGCGTGCGCCCGGCGATTGAAACGATGTTTTTTATTGTCTCGGCGTTGTTTCTCTAATCGCTGATGACGAGTGCGTTGGTTTTTCCTCCCCTTATGGTCTTTTCGATTGCACAGGGTTTTCGTTCCGGCTGTGGTTTGGAACCATGTTATTCCTGCGAAGCGGGTGTTTTTTTCCTCTCTAACCCTAGCCCGGGCTCAGTTCTCACAACTCATCTTTTTCCCCTCCTCCCCTGAAAAATATTCGAAACCGGACTCCCCGCTCCTTTTCGAAACGTTTCACTGTGAACGAGTTTTATTCTTCCCTTTGCGTCCTCGGCGCCAATTTCCTCTCGTTCAGGTCTTTTTGTCTCTCTCACCAAGGGCTCCCGCATCCGCTTTTTTCCAGCGCAGGTGGTTCTCCCCCCCAGAGATACGCTCCCCAGCTCCTGGGCAACCTCTTCCTTGATTCTTTGCAATTCAGCCGTTTCTTCGACGTTTTTCGGAGTCGGGGACGAACCGCTTTTTCCCTTTTTTTCCTCGCGAAGCAGTGGTAATCAGTGTCAGACGGCTTGGAAGTAGCAGGGGAATTCTCCCGTTCAGCCGTGGATCGGTGTTGGGGCATGGCGGGGGGCTTCTTTCGTCTTTCTCTTTCTCTTACTTCTCTTTTCTTTTTCCCTTGGAGGGTGGTTGCTTCCTCAACTAAGCAGAGGTTGCTTCGAGGGGATTGCCCTTGCTTCGTTTTCTTTCGAACCTCTTGCGGAAGTCTCGAATGTGACAAACACAGGTTTCCTCTTTTCCTTTTCTGGTTGAAGGGCCAGTCCGCGGGAGCCCCAGGTCGGAGATGTCCCCGACCGATTTTTTTTTTCTGAGGACCACTTGCCCCTCCACCAGGGTGGCCAAACCTCTGCGGCTTCCCGGGCCGGACGTTAGTCAACTTCTCCATACTCAGTTTGGTGTTATCTCGATGATAATCGTTTCTTCTCTCTTTTTCTCCTGGTTTTTTTTCCGTCATGGGCAGGGAGCTTTTTTTGTTTCCATCTCCTCCTTTCCCTGCACGCCTAGCCTAACTATAACAGCGGCCGGTCGTCCATAGTAGTTCTTGCGATTCTGTTTCGTTTTTCGGCACTTTTGCTACAGTTTTGCAATTTTCCCTTTTTTATCTCGAACCCATTTACTGAATTTACTGTTAAGCCTCCTCTCCGTGAAATGACATATGAACGCACAGGGCGCATCCCCTTTTATTCGCCGCCGATCCTGTCGGTGGCCGCCCGGACCTTTTTGAAGTCCTTCTTCCTTCCTCCCTTTCACAACGGCGCGTTCTAGCGGGTTGGACGTCCCGGCCTTCGTTGGAGTGTCGATCGCCTCGTCTGACCCTGGCTATGCAAACCCCTCTCCCATTCCTGCTTTTTCGGAGCGGAGGTGTCGTGCAGACTCCCTAGTGAGTGAACTCGCTGATGTCCCCTTCTCTACGACGCCTGCGGACCGTCCTGCGCGATGCTCTCTTTTTTGCAGTAACCAATCGTTTAAAGGGGGGACCGACTTTCCTCCAGCTTTCACTCTGGGGATTTGCCTTCTTTCTTCCTTTGTATTGAGATTTAGGTTTGATGATCCTCTCCCTCTTCTTCTTTTTCGTCCGGAGTCCCTCGCCAGCTCTCATTTCCTGGTTCAAACCCCTCGTCTGCCTTTAGCGCACTGTCACGTTCCAAGAACCTTTGCCGGCTGGAGTTCCCTAATCCCCCCCTTTTTTTTTTTCTTAGTTTTTTTTTCGCGGACACTTTTTTTTGCCGTTTTTCCTCGTCCTCTGCGCGCGCCCCAGCCGCTGAGGGCCGCAGCCTCCTTCAGTCCCCCCTGTTAACCTAAGAAAGGTCTCCCTCCATCTTTTTCCCTTTTCTCGACCTTCACCGCATTTTTTTTCTTCCCCGCCTAAAACTGGCATTCCTAACCCTTCTCATTTTCGCGCCCTGTTGTGGTCCCTCTCTTACGGCATAGGCTCTTCCCTCGGGTTTCTTTTCTCTCTTTTTGATGTCTCGAGAGCGCCGCCAGTCAAGTTCCGCTTTTTTGTTCCCAGCGGCTTTTATCCCTCTCGTCAACGAATCCCTTGTAGTTTTTGCTTTAGGCCCGTTTCCTTGATCGCGTTCCTATGTCGGCTCCCCTCTTCCCACCAAGTTCTCCCTGAGCCAATCCGCCTCCCATTACCTAACCGTCCGGCGTCCACATCTCTTCTCTATTGCCCATCCAAGCACGGCAGTAGCCTTTTCTTTGTCCTCTTCCCACAGCACCATTCACTTCTCCCTTACATCGGCGCCAGCCGAACGTCTGGATCTTCGTTCCGAGATGCGCGCATTCGCATTTATCTCGCTCAGCTCGATATGAGTCTGTTCTCTGGTTTCGTTCTTTTCCCCGCTGCCTCGCCTCTTTTTTTTTTTTTGAGAGAAGGTCGACACGAATCTCCTTTTCTTTCTCAAGAGTTGGTTTGCGAGGTGAAAAGCTCTCTGCGTTGTTTGAGCGCTGACTTGTCTCTCATCATTACTACCTGAACACCGCCCATTTTCGTTCGGTAGGCAGGCGTTGCGTTCTTCGTTAGTCCTTGACGTTAAAGTGCCCATCCCCCCACTGGGCTTTCCCCGGCCCCGCCATGTTTAGGCGATCCTCTCGTTATTGAAAATATTCTTCTGAAGTGCGCTCTCAGGGCCTTTTTTTTTGCTCTCCCCTCCCCCCACCCCCCATAGTTTCCTTTCGTACTTCCATAGAGGCATTTGGAACCCGGTTTCCCTTTCATTTTTCCTGGTCTTTTTTAGTTCGAACGGAGGTGGATAGAGGATGATCCGTTGGCTTTGACCTCTTTGACTTTGAAGTCCCAACTCGGAATTCCTTTTTTTTCACTTACTGCCCCTCATCCAGAGCTGTCCGGCGCTGGTTCTTTATAGTTCCTTTGTGCCCCCAACAGTTCGGGTCTCTTTAGCTTTCTCTTCCTTCTTCGGATCTTTCTTTCCCATCCTTATCCTTTTCTTCCATGCGTGCGCGATCTCCCTACGATTGGACTTTTCTGTTCCGGGGAGACGTAGACGATCTACGGGCTGTCCTGTTTTTCATTTCCGTTGCCGCCTGATGTGTGCATCTCTCTCGACCGTTTCTGTTCATGCGAACTGTGCGGGGTGCTCTCTTTCCTCTTAACCGATGCGTGGTCATTGGAGGACCGTCGAGCGCGTGAATCTGGTCGTCGATGGCTATCTCATGTTTCCTCCTAAGTTTTTTGTTTTTTTCGCGAGCTCCCTCGAGCACGTTCTGACTGTCGGCTGCGGGCCGAAAATTGAACCCAGGCCTCTTCGTCCGATCTCCAGCCCATCCCTAAGAAAACCTTTTTTCCCCCCACCGTTTTTGCCGTCCGGGTTAACCATCTTCCCTTTCACGATGTTTTGCTTTTTCCTCGTTATATATGGAGTTATACCCGTAAACAAGGACTGCAGCGATAGCTTGTGCGCCGCGTCTTGAGCACTAGGTAGAGACCCTGTTTCTCTTTATCTCGGGACGCTTCTTTCTTAGATGTGAGATTTTCCCCCCCTCCTTTTTTGCCCTCCATGTTTTCCCGACTCCCCCCCAGCCAGACGATGTTTTTCTTTCGGTAGCGAGTCCAGGCACCTCGACTGGCTGCGCTGCTCTTCCTGGCACTTTTCCTTTCCCCCAATCTGTCTTGCCATCCTGCTCTTTTCCTCTCCCCTTCACACAGAAAAAGGGAAGCCCCCTGCAACTATGTATGCGCCGACGTCTTGCCGAGCTGAGGTGGGCATAGGCGGACAGGAAGCCCGAGGCCCCCCCTGTCCCGAGTTCCCTTTTCCCCGCGCTTCATCTTTCGCCATGTTTTGGACTTTGCCTGCCCTATTCCTTTTGCACAATTGCACGGAATACAGGCGAGACCGGACTACGATCTGCAGCCCCCCACGCTTCTCCCAGCCCTTTGTGGTCGGCTTAGGAATCGCGTGATCAAATCTGTTCTATACCGCCTCCCTGATCTTTGTCGCGCCCCTCCGCTGGAGAACGCGTTTTTTCTCCATCCTTTATTGGTTGTGTCGACTTCGGCAAAAGAGCGCTTCCCTTCATCTTCACCTCCCAGAGCATTCTTTCTGGATTCTAGACAGGATGCGCGCCTGCCTTTTTCTTTTGATCTCTTCCGTTCGGGCTTTCTGCCGATGGTCTTTTTTCTATCTATGGTTTTGTCTGGGGG
>Ga0179593_1390880_pt1 | contig 20883 bp, 18 predicted proteins | sample CZODoug2_1_08_16_FD_185931 | JGI IMG/M metagenome (GOLD analysis project Ga0179593, IMG submission 185931) | Vadose zone soil fungal communities from Angelo Coast Range Reserve, California, USA - CZODoug2_1_08_16fungal (PacBio error correction) | ecosystem: Environmental > Terrestrial > Soil >... | reverse complement strand
CTATTTTCAGCTCAACTTTCCCCTCTCCTTTTTCTTGCGCCGTTTTTTGCATTTTCAAAGCGTTCGCCTTTTTTCGTAACGCTCTGCGCTCGTTCATGCGTGATCTAGCCCAAATATCTCTCCCTCCTTGTTTTGATAGAGATTTTTTTGTCGTTGAAATTACTATCCACCTCGACCTCGTCTTTTGAATGAAGAGTCGCTCACCCTCAGCCTCGATGATTTTGCGTTTCCCCCCCCCTTCCCTTTGAGTCTGCCCCCCTTTTTTTTTTACGCAATTATTCGCACCAAGGAACCGAGCACCGCTTAATACATCGGAATTCTTCCTTAACAACAGTATCCGTCTGGCGGTCTGCAGGCCGCACGCATTCGCCTGACCTACCCGCGAAATACTTCCTTTCTTCCTGAGATGCCGCCGTTGTTTGTAGACAAATATGCATTGCGTTGCTACTCTTTTTTTTTCCACAAAGGATTTTCCATTCGACACCACGCGTGATTACATTGTGCCTTCCTCCCCACGAACGGTTGAATCCCTTTTTTCATCGTTTTAGACCGCGATCAAAACTTTCATGTGGATGGGAGAGATCCTTAGTCTCAATCCCTCCAGTTTCCCTATTCGCTGAGAACGACTAGTCCATTTTTTTTTCGGCTGCCGCCCAGCATAATCCAATTCGCGTGTGCCTTTTTCGTCTAAATATGAATATGGAGGGGTTTTCGTGCCCCACCACATCTTTTCTTTTCCGAGCTTATTCTTTTGTCCCCCCCATCACTTTTTCCCCTAGGTGGACCCCTTCTTGTCTTCCCTTGGACCCTACCCCCTCCCCCCCTTCTCTGCCCCAAGACCATGAATTACGGAAGGTAGTTGGATGTACCGGGTTCGCACAGCGCTTGATTTCAATGGTCCGTGTGGCCTCCCCCCCTCCTTTTTTCCTCTCTTGTTGAGCACTCTCGGGTTTCTAGCCAGTGCACATATGCCGGTCTGTCCTACATGTACCGTTCCCCCTTTCTCCTGTATCATTCCTCAACCCTCAACTCGCCTTCTCCGGAACTCAGCTAGTCTCTTTTTTTTTCCGTTCGCCCTAATGAAACAAGATCGTCAACCTCCTTTTTTTTTTGCGCTCAGGACCCAATACCTGGTCCAAGTTCAGCAAATCAACTTAGAGTCTATGTCCTCGCTCCTCGTTATTGAGAGCCAGAAGAGCCGGACCCTACCACTCCACATTTGTCGCAATTTTTTCTCCCCCGCAGCCGTTTTTCTTTTTTTCCCTCCCTCCCCTCCCTCCCTTTCATCGCCGTTCCCTTGCTTATCTTTCACACGCGGGAGTTTAAACTCGCCCCCGCGCACGCATTCCCCTTCCAGTTAGCTGAAGACGGCCACTGATTATTGATAGTATCTACCTTTTTGATTTTTTCAACCCAAAGGTCTTTTCTCGTGATGCCACTCACATAATCCCTTTTTTTTTCCCGGCTCCCCGATGTGCGAATTCAAAGTCGCTTTGAGAAACCTTTTTTCCCCTCCGCCAACCTTCCCTGGCTTCAACACTGAGCCTTGCATTCCACCCCCCACCGGAACCACTTATCCTGCCCCTTTCTCCTACCGCTTTTCTAATTGGACTCCCAAGCCCAACACGGCTTTGCCGAGATGAAGCCTTTTTCCTTTTTTGTTTTTTACCCCGCTGTAAAAACATTTAACGGATCTTCCGCTCGCATCCCCAGCGACATTGCACCCTTTTTTCTTTCCTCGCGGCCCATCTGCTTTTTTTTCTTCCTGCAGAGCCTTTTTTTTTTTTTTTATCCTCTTTCCTTTTTATGGGTGAAGGAACGTTCTTTTCTTCTTTTGTGCGCCGATGCTTTTTTGCTTGCTGTTTCGATCCTACTCATTCATAGACTGTCCTCTCTCCCCTGAGATCAGTAAAAGCCGTCTCATGCCCCTCAGCGCGCGGCTAGCGCCGCGGCTATTTTTCGAATGCGTCGGCTTTCTTCCCCTTTTCCGGCCATGAAATAGCTCTCCTCCTGAACCGTGCTGAAGAGGCGATTAGCCCGGCGCGCCGGTTTAGATACTCTCCCCCTTTTCGCCTCATTGACAACTCGCTCATTCCTCCTTCCGTTTTTGGCTTTAGCGCGTACTAGCGCAAACTTTTCAGAAGTCGACAAGTTTTTTCCCTCCCCTCGCCAATGACCAAAATCCTCTTCCCCCCCCCTCCCTCTCCTCGCTTTGCTAGAGAAGATGATTTTCTTTTTTTGGTTGCTCGGCCGTATTCCTTCTATTCTTAGTTTTTCCGTTCTTCCAGAATGGATCAAACGTACTTGTTTCCGTCCCGATGCTCCGCCCGGTGAGCCTTATAAACTGCATGCTGCCCCCCGCCGCGGTTCTTTTTTTCAACCCTCCCTACTCCAGTTTTTCCCCTTTCTCCCCTCGACTTTTCATTCCTCCGACAGCGGTTCGGCCGGTAGCCCGTCTTCTGTGTGACGATGTCTTTTGTGTAGATAGAAAATCTCTCCGTCGCGCCGCCCTCGCCCCGCCTTATATGAGACGTTGACCGTTGCATTACATTCTTTTCTTCCTTTCTTTCTCGGATTTGGAGTCCGTGTGCCCTCCCGTTCCTCCGCCCATTAAGCGGAGGGCGAGACTATCCACGAATTTACCACTGTTTTCAATTAATCGAACCCCTCCCCCCCCAACTTGTCGAACCAACGCCCCGATTTGTCCCCTGCGTATTTCGTGACGTTGTAGAATCGTGTTGAAGCGAATCTGTCGGAAGATCTGTTGTCCCTTTTTTTTCGTCCTTCCACGTCGAGCACACTTGAGTTGGCGTTTTTTTTTTTCTTCTTCCCTGGCAAGATCCCGGTCGTTAAAGTTCTGGAGCATCGGTTTTGGCGGCCAAGACTTTTCTTTCCTTTTGCACGAGAGGGATAGTTGTTCCATTCATTTGCGGGAATTGATGTGTTCCCGCTTTTTTTTTCCCTTCCCTCTTGGTCCATCGCCTAAATCTGTTTTTCTTCCAGATATTTTTCTCCCCTTCAACGGGGATTGTCGGGCCCCCAGACAACCTGGTAGGACATAATTATTGTTCCTTTCCCCGACTTGATCTCCGTAGGTCTCCCTTTCCCTTCTGACGCGCGCCATTAATACCCCCCGTGTTTTTCCATGGAGATCGCCCCTTGTAAAAACTAAGCGATTAATTGGTCGGAGTCCCTTCACAGGCCATTTGAACGGATGCGTTTTGCATTCCGCCCCTGTCAAGATGAAATGAGTTTTTGACTCCCCTTGTCCGGACCACGAGTGTTCGAAGGCACAGATGCTTTCGTGGTCTTTTTTGATTTTTTTCTTTTTTTTTTCTTTGAATTGGAGCACCCCCCCCCCCCACCATGTTGTCTCTCAAAGTAGAAGTTGCCGTTCTTCCCTTTCAGGTCGTTGGGCTAAGAAATCCTGCTGAAGTGATGAATGCGATCGTTTCGTCCAGGAGATTTCTCCGGAAAGTGCCACCCGCCTCGGAAGGAAGTCAGAGGCGGTGCGTTGATATTTTGGCCTCTTTTCCACCCCAATCTACCAGAGGGGGGGGTCCCCCCCCCCCCCCAATTTTTTTTCCTACACAGGGCCCGGATTGCCCCCCCCCAGGTTTTCTCCACACCAGGAAGAAGTAAACATGCCAACTTCCCTCCGTCCCCCCCCCCCCCCCCCAAAAGGGGTTTGTTTGACACCAGTCACAAACACCCCCCCCAGGGAGGAACCTTTTTTCCCCCCCCCATAGGGCCCAGGACTCACCAGGAGTTTTTACCAACTTAACCCCCATACCCCCTGTTTTGAACACCCCACCCCCCCCCCCAGCCAGGCGGTGACCCCACCCCCCACACCCACCACACCCCCCCCGTCACTTCACCCCCCCCCCCCGTCACACCCCCCCCTCCCCCCCCCCTTTTTCCCACCTCCCCCCCCCCCCCCCCCCACGTGGGGTTCCCCTTTCTGCCGTGGTTTTGGCGCCTTGCCGCGTTGCCCCCCCCTTCTGTCACTGGTCACACTTTCCTGCCGCCCCGGCCCTGCTACCTGCCCTCCTTCTCACCCCCCTCCTCCCCTCAATCCTCCTTGCAGTTCGTTAAGCCGGCGGTGCCCGATTTTTTTTCGTTGCTTGACAACTTTTCCCCCCTTTCTCGCACCATCATCCCCAACTTTTTTTTAGTTTTTTTCTCCCTTTTCCCTTCGAAGGATCGCTACGCCTGTAAGGGGCAAACCCGGCAGATGTTAAACTCCTCCCCTTGAACGACATTGTGTTGAAGCCGCGACAGGCTAGTCGCGTGATATTTTTTTTCCTTCCCCTGAACTGTTACTGCGATTTTTTCCACTTTAGACCGGAACTATCCATCCGAAATTCCCGCTATTTTGTCTTTTTTCCTATTTCAAAAGTCTTTTTCTTTACGACTGCCGCATGGGGAACCTCTGATGTTCTCTGAACAAGCCCGACGCGATGTTTTTTTCATGTTACGTGGACCACGCCTGATGTTTTTTAATGTTGTGATCACCAACTGGCACGTCTTTTTTCTGCCTCCTATTTTAGTTCTCCTGACTTGCAGGCGGCTCCGCCAGACTCCCTTCCCTCTGTGTCCGCCGAAGGCGCGGTCTGGGTGGCGAGGCCCCGTGCCAAATCGGTAATTGGACGAACTTGGCGAATGGAACGATTCCCTTTTCGTCAATCTTTAATCCGTCTTCCGGCCTGAAGTCCTATTTCTGCACCCCTTCCCCTGTCTGCCTGTTTTGGCATAGAATTCACGGGATCGTCAATATCTCCCCACCATCCTATAGCTATGAGAATATTTGGACAGGCGATGAACGACGCGCACCCACTTTTTTTTTATGCGCAATAACTTTCGCTTGCTAACCTAAAGAAGTTCGTCCCGAACATGAAGTCATGTATTTACTTTCCACCCTAGGATTTTTCTTCACTCGGTTATTTAGTTGTATCGGTTTGGAGATTTTGTGCCCCCTCCCGCCCTTTGGTCGTCATCCAATGTCGTTCCTCGGTCGTCTTTTCTCCCCCCAGCGCGTTCGCGTTATTGGCGTCCCCCACGACAACTTGCCATCATCCGGATAAGTAGCGCTGAATACGCAGTTCCCCCCCATTCTCGTCCGACGCGTGTTTTTTTAGCTTGCCTACGGGATTGAACTCCCTTTTTTTTGCCTTTCGTATACAACCCTCCCCCCTTAGACGCAGACCCTGCCCGTCCACCCCTTTCCCCGCCTCTCGATTGTTGAGGGCATTCCCACTTCCCAAGTCCGGTTTTTTTCTTTAAGCAACATTGGTAGTCCACTAAGCATTTCCCCTTTTTTTTACTCCTCCCCCGTCCTTCCCCTCCCCATGGCCCCCTTTTTAGGCTTTCCCCTTGAAGGCCTGCGCTCCTCCGCCTATCAGAAGAGCCCCCTTCCCTCCCTTTAACTAAGGTTTATGCATCATTCCGATTCTTTTCTCCCCCACCCTTGCCAGAACTATGAGTTGTCCGTTTCTTCCCCAATACTTTAATGCGGGGCAGCGTCGCTCCACTCCTCTCTTTTCCCTTTTCCCCGTAATTACGCCCCCCTTTTTCCAGGGCCCATTTTTGACCGGATTCTTCCTTTCTAAACAACGACGCTTTCGGTTCTGTCTAGTAAGGGCCAAATGCCACAACACCCATTCCCTTCCTAGGTCCAAGCCATTGAACTGACCCCTGTTGCTCTGGTCGCTGCTTTCTCGAAATTTTCCTCTCCCTAGTTGGCGAATATTTCTCGAATTGTGATGAGTACGTTTTCCCCCCATCGGTTTTTTTTCCCGCCCTTCTTCATGTCCTGGTCAAAAAAACTTCCTTTTTGTCGGACCTGCCGCGTACTCAGTCCCGACCTTTCCTTCCGTTTTTCCTCACCGGCATCTTCGCGCACCCTGCCTCACTCCAGTTCACCCTTCTCCCCCCTATATTAGAGTTTCCCAAAGAAGGCGGGATCATGCGCACTGTCAGACCAGCTTCTTTCCCCCCCTTCCCCTGAAGCGGTGTGATCCCCGAACCGCCGAGCTCAGACAATTTTTCCAATATCATAACCCCATCCCCCTATGACCCAGTATTTCATCTTTCGTCCAGACGTATAGCTGCGAATGCGCCGCCCTTCTAAGTCTTCCCCCCAGATCGAGCCTTTCGTAGACAAACCGAATACCCCCTTACCACTTCCCTTTTTTCTTTTTCTGAAGAGACCAGGTGCCCCCAGTCACAGTGCCCCGGCAGAATCCTATCGCCTACTCTCGGCGCGCCCCTGACCACCCACTTCTTCCCCCCGGTTGCAGATCCCTTTATTACGGCACCACTTTTTTCGAAGTTTTCTTCTTACCCAGCCTCGCCGCACAAATTTATCGCAGTTCCTTCTTCGCTAGACCTGCAAACCCGGGATTCATGGTGGCGCCCTTTCTGGTTTTACCTAAGTGAAGCCATACGTTTGCTGCCTTGCATTGTCCTCGGTTGCATGCCTGTCCCTTTAGCTGCATAGAGCATATGCCATGCACCCTCAATCAATGATCTGCGTCTTTCCCAGCCTGTTTTATCCCCCCCACCTTTTCCCATGCCCACCCAACTTATCCCCACATCTTGACACAACCCCTCCCTTTTTCCCCCCGACAAATTTTGAGTTAAAAAAGGGGCGAATGCGCCCCCCCCCACGTCCCTTTTCCCCCCGATCTGGATTCCTCCCCCCCAAGTTAGCTCTGGCGGATGAAGCCGAAAAACTTCAACTATTTTTCTTCCCCCCACACGCAAGAATTCCCCAGCTAGGACGGCCCATTCAATTACGCCCAGAGTCCCCTCTTTTTTTGATTCCCTCCCTTTTTTCTTTTTGTAGGGTGACCCATCGATATTCCCGGAGTCCTGTCCTTTTTTTCCTTTTATTTTTCTCGATGCAGAAAGATGGTCTCGTCCTCTTTTGCGCTCTACTCACTATAGAACGTCATGGATGAAGTCCCCCCTTTCTTCGCCTCCTTAAATCTCTCTTTGAGCGCTGCGCTAGCGCACCGAGCTTCTTCTTGCCCCTCAATTCACCTGTGGCCAAGCACCTGTGGAACCCCCGGTCATGTGTCCCATGAGTGTTCTTCATTGCAACCCGGCGAGTTTTTCGAAACGTGAGTTTCGCTTTTTCTCCTCCCTCCTTTTAGGCCGCCCCTCCCCCAACTTACTGCTTCATCACGTACCCTGGGACGGGCTTGCGTAATCCCTCCCCCCCCCATGTTCCACCCCCTTCCATCAAGTAAGCATCCCCCCCGCGCGCAATACATTACTGCCCCCCCCCCCCCCCTTCTCTTTTTCAATACATCTCGTTTTTGGTTTCGGAGATTTTCGGCCAGTTCATCTCGCGTTTGAGCACATTTTCCTTCTGCTTTTGTTTTTTTTCCTTATGGTTAACCGCGACAAAGTAGACAAGTCAACGTTTTTCTTCCTCGTTCTTTTGCAGAGACCTTTCCTATTTGACTGACGACCCGACGCCGACTTTCCGTTCCCCCCTCCTTTCCACCCCGGTTTCAATGATTCTCTCTTATCAATGCCCAGTTCATGAAGTTTTTTTCTTCCGTAGCCCACTCTTTCTTCTTTTTCTCTTTCTGACAGAGAATCAGACGTCGAGCAATGAGCGCGGCCTATATGAGGTTATGTGTTTATCCTTTTCTCTTTCCTCAGTAGACGCAAATTCCTTCCTCTCTTCTTGTGCCTCGACATATCACGCTCCCCACGCCGAATTTATCATTCTTTCATCCATCCCCCTCCTGCTTACACACGACTGAGTATTGATCTTTTTTGCAGATATTAGGCAGGAGTTGCAGCAGACTGTGTTGGAAGCGATTTTCCGCTTGAATGTTTTCCTCCCTCCCTCAAAGCGGTCCCCTTGCTGTTGCCGATCCAAGCCAATTGCAATTTCCCATAGGTGGCATTTGGAGCCTTCGATGCCGTTGTTGGCGACCGCCAGACGTGAAATGACAAAGGTTTTTTTCCTCAACCTTTTTTTATGTCCCTGGAACTCTCCTTCCCGGATTCGTCCGGTGCATCCGAGCGATCCGCATACTCCCTTTTAATGAGGTGCACTTGCGAGAATAGAGAGTCCTACGTTGCAGCCCGCCCTTCAGGCCTCCATCAGGCTCTTTCCCTTTCTTTCTTCGCCCTGAGCACTACTCACCTTCTCGCGCATGCACCAATCACTTGCATGATGATTTTTACGCTTTACCTTCTCTCCTGTTTTTTGGTTTTGTTTTTTTTATCGTTTCGGCTTTCCAATCACCTCGTGACAGCGTAGCGCGCTAAGTAATTTCCTCCCTTACCACTAGTCAAGCGTCCTCTTGACGCCTTACGCGGCCGTGCGACTCGCCTCTTGATCTCTGCTGTAATTAGAGGTCTTCTCCTCCTCGACCCCTTCTGGTGACGGATCTCTTTTTTATACGAGCACGACGCGAGATGTGATTCCGGCGGTTTTTTTTTGGTTGCCTTCGTTTGACCCTCTTACGGCCTCCCCCTCCTGTACTGCCCAGTTTAGGCGGAACGTGCGCCGATATTTAGCTCGGCTGCCTTTCTTCCTCTTTTTTCACAATTCTTCCCCTCCCCCAGGTCCTTTTCCTCCTCGCTTGCGACGACGCCGTTTTCCCTTCCTGCCGAGAGAGAATTTCTTTTTTTTTTCCTCGCTCCCCTTTGCTTGAAAGGCAACGAGCCCCCTTTTGCCTAACAAGAGTCACAACGTGCAGGGTGTTTCCTTCCCGCTGCGCGCTCCCCCTTTTTTTTTTGCCAAAAGCCAAATAACAATTCCTCTGTCAATCGCCACCGGGTACCTTGAGCTCTCCTTTATCCCTCCCAGTCTCTTTTAACGAGCATCGTCGCCGCTCATAAGTCTCTTCCTTTCGTGTTTCCTTTTCAGGAAAATACTCATCAGCTCTTTTCTATTTCTAGAGGATCAGCTTACCTCCTGCATTCACAAAGGGAGGCACCTTTTTCAGTCCTAGATTCCCCCTTCGTGTGCCCAGCGCCAAAGTGATTGCGTCCTACCATCCTTCCCCCAGAAATAGAAATTATGGACACATTCGCGACAATTCTTCCCTCGTCTTTTTTTTACCGTATCTTCTCTCCCCGGACGGCCTGAAACAGCCTCAGGTCCTTTTTTTTTTACTCAGTAAGGGCCCTCTTTCGTCTTTTTTTCTGATGCGGGTCACCATTGAGTTTCCCCTTCCACCAGTGGACCGAATGGCACGGATACCATGGATTTTACGCCCCCGGTAAGATTTTGTTTTTAGAGCGGATTCCCTTTCCCTTTTGCTCTTAGTCTCGTGCTTCCCTAAAAGTGGGAGTATACTTCACAGATTAATCCCGAGCAAGCCCTATCATTTTTGTGTTTTCTGGACATTCCTATATAGAAGAAAGGGCTCTATACAAGCCACTAAGACCCTCTCTCCCACCCTGCAGCGCCTTCGCTTGCGTCCCATACATCGAGATTGCGAAAGCGCACTTTTCCCCCATATGCCTTGATTCTTTCTTTTGAACCCCTTTCTATCCACTTCCTTTTTCCTTCTACCGGTTTTTTGTTTTATCTTCAGCGTTTTATAAGCAGCTATTTGTTCCCCTCGTCCCTCCCCCTTCATCCCTTTCCCGCGCGCTTCTTTGACCGAAGATATACCCCCCCCAGTTTTTCGCCTCGTACGGCGTGATATTGCCACTTCTCGAAAGAACCTTTCTTTTTTCCGTTGCTCCGCTTATATTGACTCTCGGGCCCCTTTTTCTTCCCACCCGCGAAGAGCCGACGCACCATGACTTATCAGTTCACCTCCCCCCTCTATCTCTTCCGCACTTTTTGCTTTTAACCCCAATTATCGGCGCTTCCATTGTTTTCCACTCCTCTTCCCCTTTTCCTGACAGCACCCAGGCGAACTGCATGCATTCGGAAGAGCAAATTTCTATTCTGCGTGCCGTCTTTTTCTGCGCAACTTTCTACACATCGGACTAGACTTAACGTGCGAACTGTCTGTTTAGACCCCATTGCCGTAAGGAATGTTTGTTCTTAAGTCCCACAGCACGGTAAACAATAGAGGGTCCCGACTGATGCCCGTAAGGATTAATGACTAGAGCGGCCTATAGACCCAAATGCATTGTGCCCCATCCTTTTTTCCCGCTCCTCAAACTCCTATTTGATCCAAAGGAACTTCACTGCTTTTTTCCTGAGACCCCCTTCCCCCCACCTCCTTTCCCTCACGCTAGTAGGACTTTCTCCTCCCCCCGTCTTCTACCTTGGAATCTGCAGAATCTGCAATGGCTTTTCGTTTGCCGTGACCATTTCCCCTTTTCCTTTCTGTATTTTTCTTTCATTTTACCCAAACTACTTCATTTTGTTTCCGCCTCTATTGATGCCGTAAACACAAGGCACGTTTTTTTTCCATTCTTGAATAGTCGTCGCTGAGGCCGTGGCATCAACGACCTTTTTTTTTTTCTTCGCGTAAGCCTTTTTCTTCGCCTATGTGAAAGAGTCTTTCGGGTTTTTCCCCTCTCTCTTAAGGTTCAGGGGTGCCCTTCTTTCCATCCCTCCCGTCGTGAAGTTCGACTGGCGCTCAAGACCCCCTTCCCTATCAGAAGATTGACTTCCTTCCAAGATGAGGGCGCCGGTAGCCGTTCCCAAGACTTTCCCCCCTCCTCCCGTCTCATGCTAGTTTTTATCCCCTTCCCCCCCCCGTAAGCTATTGGCAACTCCTAGCAAGAGCGCCAATTTTTTTACTTCCTTCCAACCCCCCTTTCACTAAGACAAATCCACGAAGTTGCGTATTCCCATCCTCCCCCCTCCCTCCTTTCCCGACCCCAGATGAACCCAACCAACCACCCATTTCTTCACTAATGCGCCACTTCCGCTGCAACCGCACGAATCTTGCAGAAGTCCCTACGCGCTGACAATTTTTATTCTCCTTTCCATGCACTGCTCATCCTTCTCCACAACTGAGCTTTGGTCCTTCGCCGAGCCAGTTTTCTTTTTTTTCCTCCTGCTCCCTTCCTTAGCATGCAGTCACTCCCCCGGTTGATGTATGCCCCCCCCTTTTAGTTTCGTCTCGATACTTGAGTCAATTCCAATTCTGTGTCCTTTGTTTCGATTTCCCCCCCGTCCCTACAATCAATATCAAGAAACCGTTTCCCCCCACGTAATGCCTTCCATCACACGTTGAGCATTACCCCCTCCTTCCTTCTAGGACGCCATCCCCCCAGTTCCTGTCCATGTTTGAGTGACCGACCAAGTGAATCTAGGCGCGCTGATCAAAACCCCCTCCTCTTCCCCTCTTTAACTCCTTCCCTTCAACCTCCGGCGCGAATACGCCGAGCCAAACCCGCTTCTTTCATCCCCTGTTTTTTTTTCACCCGAGGGTCTTACCGATAATTCCCGGCGGAAGTAGCGGACATTCAGTGGATAGCATTCGAAACCTCCCGCTTTCTGTCTTCTTCCTTGATTTTTTCTTTAGGACAGTAGGAAACTCTTCCCTACCTATTACGATGGCACTTTCAAGTCGTCATTGGATCTCGATACAGCGTTCCTTTTTTTTCTTGCCTTGGTGCTTCTTAATACACAATGCGATCGGGATACGGCGCACACGTCATGACGCCCTTCTTCTCGATGATATCACTTCCCAGCCGTCCTGTGGACTCATACCCGAAATCTGTTTGCACGCGTTGTAGTCAGCCGATTCATTATATATTATCCCCCGCTCCTTCCTAGTCTCTCTTTAAACTTGGACGGGCTTTGAGTCCCCCCCTTTTTTGGGTAACTTGCGGGAAACCACCCTCCTAAGTAGCAGGGTACTTTCCCCCCCCCCCTTCCGAAACAGTAACACTCCACACCTATACTTTATTTTCCTCCATTTTTTGTCTTTCTCTCTTGTGGGAGTTCCAGTCTTGCGCTTGAAGCCAATTTCTACTTCTTTTTTTGCGTTTTCTGCGCTAGGGTGTTTTACCTGGCCCCCCCCAAAGCCCTGGCCAGCCTACTCATGACCCCCTTTTCCCTTCTTTCTGCAGAAGCGAGAGAGCACATCAGCATATTGCACGTACCCCCCTCCTCTACCCCTGAATTAGATTACTATCGCTAAGCACACCTCGTTCTACTTTATCGCATGTCCAGGCCCCAGTTCCGTCGTGGTTCGGACTCTCCCTCCCTTAATTGGAGCATTGTGCGTTACCCTTTCTCAAGCATCTCCCACCTTGAGCGAGCCCCCTACATGACCGCGATTGTTTTTTTTTGACATTTTTAAATTCCTTTCTTGCACGCCTGCGCTCATGAATCGATCGTTTCGCTCCAGAAAGACGATTTTTCTTTCTTTCCTCCTTTCCACCCCCCCCCCCTTTGACCTCTTATCACCTCAACCATCCATGCTGAATCAAGACTTATTTGTTACCCTTTTTTTTCTTTCCACTGCATTTGTGGCCGTAGATGTGAATTCGGATCCCACGTTTTCCGTATTATATTTTTCACCTCAGAGAGGTGCAACTTTTTTTGAGTTGTCATACATATTTTCCTGTCCGTTTTTTAGATGTCGCCTGCCCCCTTGGAGGCTTTCCTCTTTTATGCTGATTCCTCCAAAAGTCTTTTTTTTTTGTTCAGACACGGCGCTGCATGATTTCCCTCCCTTTTCCCCCGTCCCCGGCTTCGTTTCCCCTCCAGTTTCCTTGATGAAGAAGTGATTTCACGCTCTCTTTCCCCTTGTCCCCATAATGGAGGACACCTAAAGCGCCCTCAGGATGTTCTTACTCCGCAGCGTCCTTGCCCCTATGCATGCCAATCGGTGTCCCTTCTTGTCACTGCCATTGGTGACGATCTCCCTTGCATTCGTTCCCCACGGATTGCAGGCTTTCCGCGACAGTGGACCCCTTTGCTGCCAGATAGAAACTGATAACTGGTTGCTCGGCGCCTGCGCGCCAGCTCGCGTTCTTCGACTTTGAGATTGTGCTGCTTGCCCTTTGTTCTGGCGCGCCTAAAACTTACTGAGTTGTTCCGTTTTCTTAAGTAGAGTGTTAGACGACGGGCCGCTCGCCTGTTCGAAGGCGCTTTCTTTTTGTGTGAAGAAATACCTTCTCCCTCCACGCGTACTTAGTAACTTTGATATAATTCCTGGAGTTTCTCTCTGGACTTCATATTACAAAAAGAGGGATTGTACACAATGAAGCAGCTTTCCCTCTTTCCTTCCCTCGCTTGAGACCCCCCCTCCGCCCGGTTGAATCACCGATTCTGCCAGCGGATGCGCGACTTTTCCTAAGTTTGCTGGAAAGAGGGACGCGACATAATAGCCAACCAGCAGTCAACACCTTATTTCTCATTAATTTCCGAGTTATCCTCTCAGATTGTGGAGAGTCCCCTTCAATCACAAGGTGCAGATGGCCATTAACAGGTTCAAGTACATTCCGCTTCTTTTTGCGTCCGCCGCCGCGAGGATCCGGGAAGCAGGCGGGAGGACGCCCGTGTACACTATACTGTCCCTCTTCACACACCCACAAGAACGCTCCTTTCCCCCCCCCCCCTCCCCCGGCCGACGGCTTTTTTTCCAGGATTTAAGTTCCTTTTTTCCCTGCTGTATTTTTCATCCGTCCTCTTTGATCCGCCGGCCATCGCTAGAATTACGCACGCTTTGTTCTAGTTAGTAAAGACTTAGAAAGCGGGAGCTTTTGCGAGCCCGAGCCTGGATATTAATGATTCAACGGACCCCGCATGCTCATGTCTAAAAAAAGAGGTCGCTTATCTCCTACGTAGGAAGGTTCTTCGCAAGGCGCCGCAATGCTCAGTTTTTTTTTCGTACGAAGTTTGCAGCGAGGCCCAGCGGTTGTCCCCCCCCCCTTTTTCTTAGTCAACCCCCCGCCCACCCGCGTTTCGCCGTCAAACCGTCTTTGTTTGCCCCTTTAAAAAATTTGGCGACGCCTTTACCTGGTGCTTTCCGACCTAGTACTCCTTAGAGGAGGCTGAAAAGCGTCATGGTCTGCGTTTGTTGTCACTTTCTAGTTATTTCACGCTTCTTTCAACCCCTAGCAAGTCCGATCTCCTTTTTTAGAATATTGCTACGCACTTCCCTCTCGAAAGGTGACTCTAATTCTGTCCCGCCCATAAGCGCGACGTTTTCCCAATGGGAACTACCCTGGCCGACACGACATTGCTCGGCCGCATGATGCTGCCATCTCTCTTTTCATAATCAAGAATTTTTGTATTCTCTCCTTTTAACCTCAGAATGGTTTTCTTCCAACCCTCGTTTCCGCCTCAGCATTAGACACATTCCGACTCGTCTTGATAGGTAGAAGTGTAAGCCTGTCATTTTTTTTCTCTCCATTTCTACGACCACACTATTCTCTACATCTCTTCTTCCCTCTCTTTAATGGCGAAATTGGATTCTTTTGAATTCTACTCACAACGCGCATTCGTATAAGACCATTCTCCCCAGGCCGCAGCTCGACAAGCTTTGGCTCTTCCCCCAGGATCGAGTCCTTTCATTTTAGCTCCATTCTTTCCCTGCACGCCAGCAAAATCCTCATTTCCCTTTCTCTCGGAACAAGATGACCGTGCGACTGCGTCTGCTTGCGCCTGGATCCGCTCTTTTTTTTACTCTAGATGACATTCCCCATTTTGAACGGCCTTTTGAGTACTACCTAGCCAGGATGTTCCGTCTTTTTCCACCTCCCCTGAGTATAGGATGCTTAAGCCCGGTCTTTCCTGCCGGACTTCGCCACCGCTTTATGAACCTCTCGACTCGACACTTCCCTAGGTCCAACCGCCCCCGCGAGTCTAATTACATCTAGAATGAACTGAAGTCTAAAGGAAAAGTGCCAAACGAGCAGAAGATGCAGGAAGTCCAACAAGCGAAGCGGGTAAAAAGTCTATAATGCTGAAGAATAGATGACGCTAATGTAGTAAATATCGAATGTTTGTGGGGGAAAAAATGGAAAAACAAAAACAAACAACGCATTGGGCAGCATACAGACGACACCATCAAAACTGGAGGATACAAGTAATCTACCACTAAAAAGTATAAACACACAGACAGCCACCTGACATTCCCTCGAAGATCAGGGTGAGCCTATCACTCTGGCAGCTATCTCGACGCACAATAGCGTCTAAACACGCGAAGGATTCCGAAAAGATCCCCCCTCGACAAGAAGCAAAGCATCTAACAACAGACAAACGTGAATAAGCGGCACAAGAACGACTATAAAGCCCACGATACACCTCCATCAAACAAGCTCCGCCTCAAAGAAGGATTCCCCCAAAAATGGGACACACGAACCCAAGCACATGGTCCACCCCCAAAAAACAATCAAACTAAAAAGCACATAAACTTTTTGACAAAACAAGGTTTTTTTGGCGTGGAGGAGAGTTAACAAACAAAAAACACAGAACGTCAAGCAGATACAAAAGCGCACGCTAGACTGTACAAAAAGGGGGAAACAGGCGGCAGAAAACTTCCCACCTGGCCCGTTCCCATGAGATAGGTGAGAGGGAAACCAATGAAAAAGAAGACTTACTGCCAGTCGTGCCTCAGTCCGAACGATATTTTTGCCCCTCAATTTTTTTTGCGCTGCCAGCTCTCCCCTGCTTGGCAGTTGGCGATTTACTCTGCCTTGTGGTGTTTTGTCGTTTTGGTCACCCCCCCTTCCGCGCGCCTGACTTATGCAGGTTCAACACCTCCCTGTGAAGTGGTTGGCAATAGTCAGCTGCGTCCGGGCCCTCCCCCCTCAGAGCTAACATCCTTCAGGATTTCCTGCTTCGTCCCTCCCACGCTCTTTTTTTTTCTGCAAGGGGGTTTTTTTTTGTCTCCCATTAGTTTTGTACATATCCTGTTTTTTGTTTTTTGTTTTCTTTTTTTTTTTTGTTTTTTTTTGGGTACACGTTTTTAGTCCCGTGTGGTTTCTTTCATATCCCCCTTTTTTTTATGTGCCCCTCTCCCCTTTTTGCCGTTTTTTCATTTTATAGTATCCTTGTTCATCCTTTGTTGTTCTTTTGGCCCTTAGCTGGACCCGCAAAGTCTTCTTCTGTTGTGTCTTTTTCCTTTTTTTTTTTTTTTTTTTTTTTTTTTTTTTTCTCTGTGGTGTCCGGTCTTTTGTAACCCTATGTGCATAATTCTTTGTTTGATCTTGTTTTTATTTGATTATGTTACGTTTTTTTCTTTTTTTTGTCTCTCCCCATTATCCCATTGTTATTCTTTTTTTTTTGTGATACCCCTCCTCTCTCTGAGCCGCTCCGGAGACATTCTTTTCCAATGACTCTTTGCCAGACATGAGAACCCCCATTCGAGACCCCCCTTGCACTCCCGTAGACCAGGTCCGTGGAGTAGTGTCTGCCGCTCCCTTCGGAATACCTGACCCTTTCTTTTCATGCAGACCTTGACTCCAGTTCTCCTCCGGGAAGATTTGAGCTTTATTCGTTTTTGATGTCGAAACCTGTAGGATTGAGAGATGCCCATTTTCTGCGGATCCGCTGCTGATTCCAACGTCGCACCACTAAACTTCCGGCCGGTATTACACTTCCTTGCCTAACCCCTTCTTTTTCCTACTTTTAATCTTCAGAACACAAAGAAACACCTCCCGTTTGACCTTGCTGATTGCCTCCCCCCCCATTTTTGTTTTCGAAAAACATTTCAAGATCTTCGTACCGGCTTCCCACAGGCTTCTCACCCCTTTCATCCTGGTGTCCCCTTCCTCCATGCCAGCCCCAATTGAGTTTTGGTTGCTTTTTCTAGACCCGTGTTTTTCAATTCTTTCTTTCTTTGCCAGATTGTGTTAGTTTCTTCCTGGATTTCGTCTTTCTCTTCCTTATCACTGCTTCCTTTATGCACGTCAACGTCGTCATTCTTCTTTCCGGCGCGCGTGATTTTTTTCTCGTGTCTAGGCCCTGCCAATGAGTCGGGATCCTTTCCCGCACCAATAGGAAAGACCCAATGCTTGAATTTCCTAGGGCGATTGTCCGCACGTTCTAGGGTCGTCCTCGAGGCCCTCCCCGCCGCACGCGTCGATCATCCTCGGGCGTTCTTTTTCGGTAACCTTTGCAGAAAAACCCCCCGAGAAAGTAGCAAGGGCTCACAACTCGACTGTATTGGATAATTCTTCTTTTTCTTGTTTTTTTGTTTCGAGCTCTTTTTCCGTTCCTGCTCTTTGCTCCCCTTTATCCTGCCGTGTTTTTTCAGGTTACCTTGACAAATCCCTGTCCCTTACTATGACCGATACCTCTTGCTTGAGATCCATGAATCTGTTTTTTGACTCCCCTCCCTTTCCAATTTTCTCCTCACGCCGTCAATGATATCTCGCATTCACTTACCCTTTGAAAATCCCCTTTTTGTCCGATCAATCCGTCATTGGCGCGTTTATAGCTCTCTGCCATTTCCTTTTTTTCTCTTTTCCCATGAAGATGGTCTTATACTTGTGACGGTGTCTATTGTAGTTACAAATCAATAAGCGAATTTTTTTTTCTCGGACTATCCCCCACACGGGGACCCTATCGTCTCCTCCCCCCACTTGCTGCCTAAACTCTATTGGCCTTTCTTATCGCCCGGCGTGCCGCCGTTTTTTCCCTTTTTTCTGCCCTCCCCTGTGAATGTTTTTTTCTTTCCCCCCGTTGAACAACTTGGTGGGTCCCGTCCCTCCTCCATTGCATCTTTTTGCTTGGGCGATCGTCCCCTTTTTTCCGCCTTTGATGGACTTCCTGCGGTTTTGTTCCCACAAGACTTTGCGGGAAACTTGACATTCGCGTTGAAATCCGGAGGTTCTTCCCGACGTAAATTGATTGCGGTATTTACGTCTCGAGCCCTACCGTTTTCCTCCCCTTCTTTACATCAAGGTTTTTTCCTCTTCTCGAGGAAATGCGACCTTTCCTTTTTCCCTACCGTCCCTTTTATTCTCCAGAATGGTCACTCGGCTGTTTTCTTTGGTCCCCTCAATGATTTGAAGTTTCTTTTTATGTCCCTGCTAAGTTCAAATTTTTTGTTTTTGCGTTGCGGCTCTATTTTGCTTCTTTTTTTCTTGGACTGGCGCGACTCCCCCCTTGTTTTCTGTATCTGTGCGTGCGTTGTATACTCAAGGCCGGTTGTCCCTGTTAAAGGAGAGGAGCAGTTGCGCCCTCTAACCTGTCTCCTGTTCAGGAAGCATTTGGGCGGAACTGGCTTCTTCTTGCGTCCTTTACAACAGATGGTCAACCATGAGTTTCCCTTTTCCCTTTATTTATCAGAGATGCATCCCCAATTCCCTTAATCCTGCTTCCTTCTTGCTAGACGTGTGCGTGACTTACACGGTTCCCGCAGTAGATATGGAACACCCTGGCAACACAACGTTGTATTGTTTTTCCTCATTTCCGCGTCGCTTCTACCTTCTTTTTTTTTTTTGCCCACAGTGTCCTCCCCCCTGATGGACTTTTTTCCCACCCTGCCGCTTGCAGGCTGGCGCCAGCTTTTTCAATTCTATTTCGCGTTCCTCCGGCTTGTCATTTGATGGATTTTTCGAATTGGCAGGATATTCATCCCAGCCTTTGTCCAGAGTCTGAAGAGTAAATGTGTACCTGTTGCGAAGAGCGCCCTTCTACCGGAGTGTTTTTAGCGCCCCATCCGGGATTGGCTTACGGAAAACGTCTGCTGCCACTTTTTCCCCCCGCGGCACTCTAGTCAAGCCGATTTCCGTCGCGCTAGCAAGGCAGGAGCGCAGCTATCGCCTTGGTTTACGACGAAGCCGACATTTTTCTTTCTTCCCTTTCCCAACCGTCCTTTTTTTTTTCTCCCTCACCACGGCGTCCGCCTTCCTGCGTGGTCTTCCCCCCCCCCAGATTCGGTCCCCATGTCCCCAAGGAGCCCGCAGTATTTCATCTTTGGCTGCGCGCAGCGTTGGTCTCTCATTCCCGCTCGTACCTTCTCCTAGTTTTGACTCCTTTCGAGATTTTTTTTCGTTGCCATATGCGCAACGGCGTGATCGATACAACGTCCCCTCTTGGCCCTGCGCCGTTTTTACAGAAATAGATATTTTTGCAGCTTCCTGCAAAAATCCAGTCCCTTGTTGTTGTGAGTTTATTTTTTTCGCAGACGTTTCTTCTTCCAATGTTCGTTGGCCGTGAGCATTTCACAAAGTTTCGCGCTATTGCTGAACTTCCACTCCAGTTGATATCGTCAGTGCCATAAGCTAATATAACCCCTCCCTCCGCTCTGTTCTGGTCGGAGACTTCCTTGTAGTGAAGTCTATACACCACGCTCGACCCTTAGAATACCTGTTTTCGTCTTGACGGCTACTATGACCGCTTTGTGGGGCGTACCAAGTCCTGATTCGCCTTCGTCACTAAGCTTTGCACGTCCTAACCGCTTCACCCTTCCGCATTCCTCCACGATGCCTCTTGCTGCGGCGCTCTTGCGAGCCCTGACTCCCACCTGGAGCCTCAGAGTTTTCCGTCTTTGGTCGGTTTACAAATGGAATAAGGCGTTTCCCGTCCGCTTCCCAAATTTTTTTTATTTTGGCTCGCCCCTCCTTTTATTAACTTTGGCCTTGATCATCCCTTTACCACTTTTTACTCTGAGTTTTTTTCCTACAAGGCTTCGGATTTTCAGTTGAGTATGTATTCAAATGACCCCCCCCTTCCATACTTTCCGTCCCTTCTTTTCAGAGTTTCCTATTCGCTTTGCCTGAGCCTCCAGATTTCCCCCAACTTTTCCTTTTCCTTTTTTCCGAGTCCCTTGCCTTGTTATGGGTTTGCCCCCAAGCGAGTTCCCCTGGACATGCCGTTCCACCCCCCCTAACAGTTTTGCCCTTTCCTCTTTTGCGGCCGTGGCAATCACCTTTTTCAATCGTTCTCTCCTCAATTTTCCTCCCTGCATTATAATTTCTTAGGTGTTCGCACTGCGAGTATAAAGGGCAGTGTTTTTCCCCCCTTCTTTTGGTCCCCCCTTTCTTTTTTTGTTTCAAATTCCCCCCCCGCCCTCCCTCTTACTTCCTTCAGCGGTCCTTTTCTCGCCGGTAGATTGCGAATGCGCGCACACTTATCTCCTTCCCGATTCCCTTCGTATCCCCCTCCCTGATAGTCCCTCCAGTTTTAGCGCCACCCCCCAGTCCAGAATGCAAATCAACGCAGGCGCGCTCAGTCTCCGTCTTTAGGAGAAGCGACAACCTTCCCTTGCTTTATTAGAGACCACACTTGATACCTTTTGCTCCCCTCCATCCCGCCTCCCTAATGTCGCTCTTCTGTCTAACCTTTCCCCCTGTCTTTTATGCGCCGGCGTCCCCCGGGCTTGCTCGACGATGAAGAATCCTTGCGTCCTCCCAAGTTGATGGTTCCCAAAGGTAGGGCTCCCGATCTTGGCAATCCTCCATCAATTTCTGGGATCCCGTGTCTTTAACGGTCCCCCCCCTCCTTGACCCCCCTCCCTTTCCGGGAACAGCTTTTTCATTCCATCAGGTTGCCGCCAAGTTTTGGGCAGATGTTGAAAAACCAGCCACCACGGCCTTTCCCCTTTTTTCTTTTCAGTTTGTTGCGGTGCAACAATTCACGGATCTAGACAAATAGATTCACAGGCTTCGGCAACTCGGGCGATTTCCCTTTTGCCTGAAAGAAGGTTGCGATAGAGTAATTCCCCTTGGGTTTCCTCTTCGCATTCTTGAGCGCTATAGCCAACGACATTTCTTTCCGTTCCCTTTTTTCCTCGAGTCTTTCCTCGCTTTCTTCGCGCGGCTAGAGAACGCCCACTGCGTCGGGTTGAGCCCTCTGCGGTGGAAACTGCTAGATATCTCTACCTTTCTTTTTCTTTGATGGCGCAACGTTGCGCGCGGTGTGATCAGCCGTAGTGTGCTCCCCGCCGAATTTGACTCTCACTTCCCTTCTGGGTCTTTTTTTCCTGTTTTTACACACGTTATTTCTTTTTTTCTAAACTGCTCTCTCTCCCC
>Ga0179593_1313129_pt1 | contig 20883 bp, 39 predicted proteins | sample CZODoug2_1_08_16_FD_185931 | JGI IMG/M metagenome (GOLD analysis project Ga0179593, IMG submission 185931) | Vadose zone soil fungal communities from Angelo Coast Range Reserve, California, USA - CZODoug2_1_08_16fungal (PacBio error correction) | ecosystem: Environmental > Terrestrial > Soil >... | reverse complement strand
TTTTTCATTTTTGACACCCCCTTCGAAATGGTATCGTGCATCTCATTATAAATTTTTTCCCCGTCCCCTGAAACCCGTTCTACTGGGATTTTGTGCTCCTATAGGCGGACACGTCGTCTTCCGTTAGTAGGGATTTTTTGATTTTTTTTTTTTTTTTTTTTGTTGCTGTGTGTTGGAAGCAATGACCAAGGCTTTTTTGTCTCTCAGAGGGTGTCTTTTTTTCCCTTTTTTTTTTTTCTTTTTTTTTTTCAATTTTTTTTTTTTTTCCTCCAGGACCCCAACGGGAAACTTTGCACCTTTCCAAAACCCTTAAGATTCTTTTTTCTTTTACCACTGTATTGTAGTTGGTTTTCCCCATTTTACCGCGCGAGATGCACGACACTTTATTTTGGTCCCCCCCGTAACAATATCGCGGCCCTTTCACGCATCATTTTTCGTTGACCGATTCAGAAAACCACTCCGGTCGATCGGTTGTGTTTTTTCCCATTCCACAAAAACCCCCTTCTTCCACCCTCCTTTTGTTCATCTTTTTTTCCGTTTTTTTTTGACCAAATTTCCACAAAAACGTTTGTAACACCCCCCCCAAGGGGGGTTTTAATTTTTTTTTTTTTCACCACCCCTTCGTACCCCCCCCACTCTCATAAGGATGCCCTGGTGTACCACCCCGACCAATCGCCGGGCGTTTTTTTTATCCTTCTCTTGGAACGAAAGTTTTTTGCCGCGTCTTGACGTTTCCGTTTTCCTCTGTCAGGACGTCCTTTTTCCTATCACAGTAGTGTGCCTTGCCCGACCTTTATTTGGCCACGCCTGTGGCACGTTTCCTTTGTCCCCTTGACACAAATGTCGCTTTTATACCACCCATGCCCTCGACCGTTTCTTCCTTTGTCGTGGCCCTTTTTACCTGTTCGTCTTAGAATTTCAGTGTTTTTTTTGGACACCTGTCCCCTTTTAACCCCACCCTAGCCCACGCGCGGCAACAACAATACGTAAGTGGCCGAGGATGACGGCGATTACACCCCCGAGTGTGGTAACAGAACTGTCAGTGAGATACCTTTTGGATTTATTTGACCAATACACCCTGCAGGTCGGTGTTTCTTTTATTGGATTTTTTTTTTCGCCCTGTCCCTCCCCCTTTTCGCATGTTTTGGGTTGGTTGCCAAAGAAAAGTATTTCCACCATAGTTTTTTTTTGATTCTTTTTTCTTCCATGCGCTATCCGGTAGTTCAACTGTGTTTCCCCCCAAAACAAAGTTCTTTTCCTTTTCCCCGGGATTTCAGGACTACTTCTTTGGCGCGCAGTCCATATCACAAATTTTTAGTGCAGACCTTTTTTTCCATCTCCCCCCCCCCCTCATTCTGGATTCTTTCCGCTATTGTTTAGTTCGTCGACCCCGATCGCCTTTCATTCCAACCTGTTGCTTTTTCCTCATTTCCCATTGTCTGGGGTTTACCACTGATTACAAAAAATCACGATTTTCCCGACTCATCGAGTTTTTTGCGGTCTTTAATGTTACGGGGTCCCTTTTTTTCCCTAATAACCATTCTTGTGCCTCCGATGTAACCCGTGGCGCGTTTTTTCAGTATCTCAATTTTTTCCCCCCCCGAAATTTTTTTTGGACCAACTTTTTTTTTACTTCTTCCGGTTTTTTGCCCTTTATTCCCGTCCTTTTTCCAAAAGTTTTCCTTAAAGTTTTTGATTCCCCTTGCCTCCCGTCCAATTGAGCCTGGGGTGGTCTGTTCGTTTTTTTTTCGATGCGCTTATCCCCACGGCCTTTCTGGAGTTCCTTAAGTTTTTTAATTTCGGTTTGTGGCCCAAGTGACTAGTTTTCCCCCGTCCAATGGTAAAGATTGGTCGTATGCTTTACCGTGTCAGGAAATGCTTTAGGAGATTATGGTTCCCCCCAAATCCGTTCAATGCTCCTTCGCGCATTTGTGTGTTTGGTGTTTTTTTCACTCCTTTTCCCATACGGTTCCTTTGCTGCCATCTCCCAATTTTTATTATTGCATTTTGTGCTGATAGGACAATTCCTGTTACAACATTCCAAGAACTCGCGACCCCCCTTGGCTTTTCCTCTTTTTTTTTACACGTTGGTTTGAGCCAAAACGACCCTATCTTTGCACAAACGTTTTTTTTTTCACCCAAACCCTTATTTGGACGGTGTCTGACCCACTTTGGCTTTCTTTTATTTCGCCATTCACGACAATCTGGCATTCTTTTTTTTGTTCTTTTTTTTCGGGTTTGATTCGCCGTTCGGTTACGCACCGGCGGGGGGGACCGGCCCCCGCCCTTCTTCGTCCTCGGTTTGAACGTTTTTAACCTTTTGTCGTAGGTTCGGGTTGCGTTTTTTTTCCCCACAATTTTTGGTTTGTTCGGGCGGCTTTTCTGTGGAGAATTTGTGGGGCCCTGCCGGTTAGATCTTTCCCCGTTTTTTCAGAACATTTCTTTTGGGGACCCCCCGACGGTTGCAGTGTTACCAGTTCATGTCTGAACCGTTTTTTTCACCAACTTTTCCCCCCTATTGACCAGCGGCTTTCAGTGGAATCAGGACCCCGGCCCCCCCGCCGGAGTTTCCTTCCGCCTGGCTCTTCCGACCGATTGTTCGTTACTGGTCGATTCCTTTCCCGATATGATTTGCTTTGCTGTTTGAACCCCCCCCCCGAGGTGGTTTGCCAGTTATCTTTTACTTCTTTTTGGACCTTTTTTTTTGATTTTCAGTTGATCCGTTTGTCCTTACCCCTGTGCGAGGTTGGGACAAAAAAAAAACCTTTTCACCTTCACTGCAACTTTGCACCTTTTGGTTTGACCCGCGGCCGAAGGCTTGCCCATGACCCGTTGTGTTTTTCCGGTTTGTTGCTTTTTTCCCCCCCCCCCTATTTTCCACTGCAATTACCTTCCTTCACGGTTTTTTTTTTGTTTCAACCCTGGCCGATTTTCTCGACGTCATTTGTTTCCTTCCCTGCGCTTGACTGTTACACACGATTGTTTTTTTGTGGCCATCAGCGCATTTCCTTGCCCAATCTAACACTTCGGGCACTCCCCTTTCGAAATGTCCCGCAACTTCTTCTTATAGGTTCCCCGTTTCACGCCCCCTGTAAGGTGGTTGGTGCCCGTGTTTTTGGATCGCGATGTGGGACCAGATATCTCGGGCCCTCCCCCTTTGGGATTATGCAGCGTATCTTCGGCCACCCCCCCAGTCAAGCCCCCCCCCTTTCGACTTTTTTCTTTTTTTTTTTATGTGTGCGGGTGTCATTCTTTCCCCTCCCGTTTTTTATATATGTTTCCCCGAAACGCACCCCCCCCTCCGAAACCCAAAGTATGGGGGGGGCGGGCCTGGCCTTTGGTTTATTTATTGGTGGCCCCCCCTCTGAACCCTACCCTTTTTTTTTTTTTGCGAGCTTCTCTTCTTTTTTTTTTTTTTTCTCGCTTGATCCAACAAAAAACTTTTGCACACGTCGTCGTCCCAAATTAAAGCGAATTCTATTGCGCCACCACTTTTTTGTGTTCCCCGTTTTTCGATGTCCTGCCTTTTTTTTTTTTTTGAGGCTGTCTTTTTGCTGATGCCAATTGGCCTGTTCCCCGTGTCGGCTGCAAACCATCCTGAACGTTTTGTTGCCGTTTGCACGGCGGATTTTCGAGCATGCCCTTTTCTGGGAGTCCAACGCGTGGCTCGGCCAGTTTTTTTCTTTAGTCTTCGGGAGCCCATTTATCCCATTTCAGAAACTGGTTCCTTCGCCCGCTTGATTAACTGAGTCCGCCCCCCCGTTTGGCCTCTTTACTTTCTTTTTTTCTTAACCCTGATTCCTCGTCTTGTCACTGCGCCCTCAATGAAACTCCCAATAAGCCCATGCGCCACTTTTTTTTATACCCATTCTTTTTTTTTTTTTTTCACACGCTATACAGTTGTTCTTTAAAACACCCAGGCAGGCTTCTTCCCTCACTTCCATAACCCCCTTGTTTTCCCTGTCTCTCTGTTTTCATTCTATGCGGCGATGTATTTTGTTTTTAGGGAATTTAAGTTCAGAGTTTTCGGTTTCCCCAACTCTTTTTTTTACTCCAAGATGACTGTCCTCCCTGGGACGTCAGATTTTTTCTGGTCGGCCTCCTCTACTTTTAATTTTTTTTTTATACACGCGTGCCCCCCCTTCCTTTTGTCCCATGGCCCGCACTTGCGACAGCACAATTCGCGTCGAATTGGTGTTTTTTTTTGTCAAGAAAAGACCCCACTCCCCCTCTTTGTTTTTTTCTGCTTGATTGTCTCTTTTACGTCCTTCGCCTTTCTTTTTCCCACGTGATGGAGGGTTAGCGACAACACAACCCCACCAACCCCCCGCCCCCCATCCCCCCCCCCTATCCCCCCCCCCCCCCCCCAAAACGTTAAACCCACCCCCACCCCCACCCCCCCCCCCCCCGTTACTCACCCCCCCCCCCCCCTCCCCACCCCCCCCCCCCCCTACCTTAAAGCGGAAGCAATCACTTGGTTGTTCCCTGTTTTTTTTTTTTTCCCCCCTGTAGTGTCCCGTGCCCCCCCTCCGTTCCAGGCTCGCCACCCTAACTTGTCTTCTTTAGTTCCTCCCCTGTTCTTTTTTTTTTCCCACTTCTGCGTTTGTGGTTCGTTTTTTCGCTTTGTTTGTTTCTGCATTGGTTTGTCCATCCCGGTATTTATGCCTAATATGGCCCCCGGGTGTGAGTTTTTTTTTTTGTAAAGGTTTTCTTTTCCATTTTTAGGGGGCCCCCAAACCGCAAATTACTTTCCCCATTTCCGGCTTTCCCTTTTTTCCTGGCCAATTCTTCCCGCAAATGGTTGTGGGTTCGCTCAGAGATTACAAAAGGGGAGACCCAAATAGTTTTCCCATCCCCTCCCCTACTGGGTTGTTGCCTAAGGACTCCCGTGGCTGAGCACCCCTTTTGGGTTTGCGTTAATTTGGTGGTGTTTCTGTTTGTAAGTTTCAAACCACGTGCATTACCCCACCTTTTTTTATTTACCTCGGGGTCGTCACCACCCTTCGGTGTTTGCGCGACCACCTTTTTTTCCCACACCCTCGCCCTCCCGTGTTTTCCCTCCTCAGGGCGGGCCCTGACCCTTTTTTTTTTTAACTAGTTCCCGTCCTCCGACAGCGCGGCATTAGTACTTTTCTCGTTGAGATCTAAAACCCATCCCCCTTTTTTTTTTTTCTCCCAGCCTTTTTCCTTAACGGTCGGTCCTGGTCAGGTTGGCTTAAAAACTTTTTTTTTTCTTCATATCGTTCTCTCGCCTGGCTTTTCTTCTCCCTACATATTTACTTTCCCCGCCTACACCCCCCTCATTTTTTCTTCCCCTTTCCGGGGTCTCGGGCGTAAGGGCACCTGTCAAGGTCCACACCGACTTTTTTGGGGACGATTGTCCCCCCACTCTCCCCCCCCGGCCTTTGCTGGGAACCCCCCTCAATCTCAATTTTCCGCCCACCCCTTTCTGTCCATGGAACCCACCCCCCCTCCGGTCAAACCCTCCCCCCCCCTTCTTGAGGGATGTATTTCAGTGAGGGTTCCGAATACCCCCACCCCAGTTCTCGTCCTTTCTCAAACTGGTGCGTTAACCACTTTACTTTCTTTTGATTTTTTCCTTTCCTTTCTACCTCTTTTTTCCCCGTTTCCCCCCTTTGCCCCCGGTGATTTTTCACTAAGAGACCTTCAGGTTCCTCTTTTTTTTATTTCTTTCCCATTTACATGATTCCGTTCCATTTTCATAGTTATGTTGCGGTACACGTCTTTTCCCCCGGGATCCTTTCCCCTTGGATGGCCAGGCTAGGTTTCGGCTGGATTTTTTTTGTTTGACTTTATTTTTTTTTTTTCAAAGTCCACTCTCCCTCGTACTCTTCCAGACCATATTTTGTCCCCCCACCCTCCTCGTGTGTGAGTTCAAATTTCATCTTCATCATCGGTTTGCTTTGTACCTTTTTGTCACCCCCCCCCTCCAACTCAGGGCTGTGTTTTGGGTTCACTTGGCCCCCCTTTTCCCAAATTTATTTTTGTTCCACCCCAAACTTGTACCAACAAACCCTCGTTTTAAAAGCTTCATCATTTAGTTTCCCCCTCTTTTTGTCCCCCTACCCCGTTGTTGCGCTACCCCATTCGTTTTTTCAGTTTCAGCGGGGTAACAGTCCCCCCCCCCTACAATTTTTTTCTTCTCTTGTTCACTCCCCCCCCCCCAGAAGCTTACTTTTGAACTGTTTTGCATTGACTTTGGTGGTCCTGACTTTCCTTCCCAGGAGGTCTCGTGATACTCCTTGATATTTCCCCCTCCAAACTCCTTCTCAAAATGCATTGAGCCTTTAGAACCACCTTTGGTTTGTTTGCCTGTTCCCCTTTTCCCAACAACTCTAGACAAGCTTTCGACCACTATCGTCTTAAGAGCAAACTTTTGGGGTTACTTTGGAGTGTACATTTCCCCACAGAGCTTTTTTTCCCGTCGTTTTTGGGTTGATATGTCGAACCCCTTTTATTGTTTCAATTTTTTCACTTTCCCTCACGACTTCCACGGAAGCTAACCCTTTCCTTTTGACCCCCATGTCCCCTTAGATCCCTTTTCCTTTTTTTTTGAAATTACCCTTTTGTGTAGGTCCTGTTTGGGATCTTTTTCCGGCATGGTCGTTTCCCCTTAAGGGGACCCCTTTCACGACCTTAGTTTTCTCTTTGAGACCGCACCAATTGGGACCCCCACAACCCATACTTTGCCCCCCGGGCGTTCCACCCCTTTACTACCTGGGGCATGAACAAGTGATCCTTTTTTTCTTGTTGTGTTTCCAGTTTACCCCCAGCACAGTTACCGTGAGCTTCGCCCCCCCCTTGGAATTTGCGTCGGCCCGTTTTCCCTTTTCCAGAGATTTTTGTAAGCCTCTTGGTAATAAAAGGGATCGTGACCTCTTTTTTTTTTTTGGCGCTCGTACCGTTCCAAGCAGACCCCAACAAACGGTCGGCACCCCCCCCCCATCCCTTTGACGTGTGCGGTTGAACCCCCCAAACTTTCTGGGTTTTTTACTTTAACCAGCCACGGTATTTACCCCACCCTCTCTGGGACCGTATTTCGGGACACCCCCGAAATCGCTTGGCGTTCGACCCCCCTGGCCTCAGTTGGTTTCAGCGTCCCGGACGTTGACCCTCGTCCCCCCTCGTTCGCTTCCACCCTTATGAAAGACCCGTAGTGAGCTTCCACCTTTTTTTTTGTTTTTTTCTGCTCCCTTTTGTCCCGATAACCACTGTTCCCTTGTTCCCATTCAAACGACTTTGCTTTCCTTTTGGCTTTGTCGATGCAACAATCCGACCCCACCATATATGGTAATTTTTTTTTTTTTTTTATTTCTCATTGTTTTGCCGCGGTCTTCTTCACAATGGGCCCCCCTTTTTGCGGTAACCTGACAGTTCTTCTTTCCCATCCCCCCCCCTCTTGTAACCCCATTTTCCTCCCCCAGTTCCGTTGTTGAAGCCTGCCCAGAGATTTTCCTTTTTCTTGATTTCTGTTCCTCCTCTGACATTCCCCCCTCTGTTTCCTTGAAGATGTTGTCGATCTGGACCCTGGCTAGCTTTTTTTTTTTTCCCCTTTGTTTGCCAACCCCGGAATTGGAGTGTGCCCTTTCCCTAGTCTTTGTCCCTTCCCTTTGTTTCCCTTTTTTTTTGCATCACCCAGTCGTTTCTTTTTCCCCCCCATCGTTTCAAAACCCCAAAACCCAAATGTCCGGTTTTGATTTTCTTTTCAGTCCCCCACCCCTTCCCCACAGGTTTGTGTCCTTCCAATCTTTTTTCCTGCTTTTATTTTCTTTTTGGGCCTTCTGCCCTCTGAATTGAGGAACTCTCCCCCTCCCTTACTACTCCCCCTGCCCTTTCCTTCTACCCCTGATTTTTTCCTTTGTCACGTACCTTTCCTTTCATTCCAGGAAACACGCTGCTTTGATAGTTTCCCCCCCCCACATTGTCTTGTTCCCTCCCCCCTTCAACCACCTCCAGATCATGGTTCCCTCTTGATTGAAGTTTTTATTCAGGAATGTACCGAATACCAGTTTTATTTTCCCATCCCGGCGCTTGGAGGAAAACTTTCTTCTAGTTAAAATTGGGACAACCCTTTTGCCCCCTTTACCCCACCGGGATCCCTTTTTATTCACCTTCTTTCCCAGTCCTCTCCACCCATGAGCCGTTCCCCATTCCGTCCACCAGATGAGCCAGGGGTTTTCCCTTCTGCCTCTTTCCCTCTTCTCTTACCACCCTTCGGTTAAAGCCTTTTCAATTTGTTTTTTTGGGTTGCCCCTCTGTTTTAGCTTTCTCGTTCGCTGGGGGCCCCCTCCGGTTCTTCCCCCAGTCCTTTTTTTTTTCCCTATTTTGGCAAATCCCTTTCGCCCTTTGTTTGGTCGGTCAGTCTTGTTTTTCGGTTGGTTGTTTCCCCCTCCCCCCCCCTGACCTCCCAAAGTTCCCAACCATTGACCCTTTCCGTTTGAGTCTATATTTTCTTTGCTTTCCCCACCTTTATGCTTCACACACCTCCCGCATTATCCCACCCAACCCGCACCCTGGAGGGGATCTCATTCTGTTTTTTTTCCCCCCCACTTCGGGGGACAAAGAGCGAACCGTAACAAAGGATTTTGCGAGGTTGAACCCTTTTGAGGTTTTTATCACGTTCCGCCCCACTTTTTTCAAGTACATTTCTGCCCCAATTCTCGTCTGGCCCTGCTTGGTCGAGGTTTTTTTTTTTTTTTTTTTTGTGGTTGTGTTGTGTGTTTTTTTGTTTTTTGTTGTACAGTTTTTTTTTGCTTCCCTACCTTTCTTCTAGCGTTTCTCTTTCCCCCCTGGTGTCTGGACTTCCCCCAATCCCTTCAAGCCAAACCAATTCTCTTTATCGTCTTAGTTGGCCCTTCCTCCTTTTCCCCCAACCCCTTGTCTTGGCGCGCCTGGTTCTCCCTTTTTACCCTTTTTCGTTTTAAGTTCAACAACATGATTCTTTTTTTCCCCCATGCTACACGTTCTCCGCCAATTTTCAAGACTGAAAGTTACCTAAGTCTGCTGCACCTCGCATTTTTCCCCTGTTCCCATGACGCGGGGTTTCACCCCCCCCCAGCACGGGAGAACCCCCCCGTCCCTGTTCTTTTGAAGTTGTTTCCTTCTTCAGTTCCCCATGGTGAGAGGTTTCAGGTCGACATTACCCCCCCGGACCCCCTCGTTCCCTTCTTTACGGGCTTTTCTTACCTTGGCCCCCCTCTCTTTACTTGATTGAATGTTCCCCCGTCCCTGCTTCCCCCCCCCCCTTTCCAGTTTCCCCACCGTCCCTTTTGAACCCTGTTTTCATGATTCCCCCTGTGAGTTCACACTGACTTCCTCTTTTTGTGATCCATTTTTTCACACCCCTCTTTCCTGTTTTTTCCATTGCATACTTGCCCCTTTACCCCCCTTCTGCCCTCCTTTTTTTTTCTCTCCTTTCCTCTTCCCCCCCCCCTTCTGCGCCCAAAGCGCATTCGTTGCCTTGGTGGTCCCACAAACTGTTCGACCCTTTTGCCCTTTGTTTCCCCTCCTTTCCCCAAGCTAACCCCAGGTAAAACCCTTGTTTCCTACCTGAAGATCCGCGACGCGCTGTTCCATGCTTTTTGGCTTATTTCCCGAGACCCCCCCCCCTCTTTTTGGTCTTCTTCCGCCCCCAACTTACACACCCTCTTTACTGGTGGTCCCGCCACTCCCTCCCCACTTTTTTTTTTGTCCCCCTTGTTTTTTTGTCCACATCCTTTTTTCCGCTTAACTTTTTTTCCCTGTGAACTGTTTGGCTTTGAGTTTGTTTTCTTCTCTTTCCGTTTTTTTTTTTATAACCTTTCTGACCATTCATCTCCTTGAGACCATTTTCTATTTTTCTTCCCTTTTCTCTTTTCAGGCCTCAAGGCTTTTCCCTGCCCAGATCCTCTTTTTCGGTAATTTTTTTTCTGTTTAGCCCCTCTTTTTCCCCTCCCCTGTGTTTTGTTTTTTTTTTGATCCTCTTTTTTCAGTCACCCCTTTTTCCCCCTAAATGAAACTTATAGTTTGTTCTTCCTTTGTGCTTTTTGGGCCCTTTTTCTATCTTGATGCGCTGGATATTTTGCTCCCCCCCAACACAACCAATCCCCCCCCCCCCGCTTTCCCCTTTCCTTTTCCCCCCTCCTTCCTCTCAATTTCCTCTTTTTTTTTGTTCACCTTTCTAGGCGAGTTCCTTTTCCGCTTTCGTTTCGTCTTGGGTGATTATTTTTCCCCCCCCCCCACTTTTGTCCGCCCCCCCCTTTTTCGTCCCTTCACTCTGTCAGCGTTTGAGTTTCTTTGATTTCCGGTGTTAACCCTCAACTTGTTTTCCCCCACTGGGTTCCTTTTCCCCCCCGTTTCGGTTCCCTGTTTGATTTTTCCCCTTCCTTCCCTACCTTATTGCCCCCCGGTCTCCCCTTCCCTTTTTCTGTTTTTTGGTGTTTGTTCCCTTTGCCCGCCGGGGATTCCTTTTCCCCCACGATTTCCCGCCCCCCCCCCGTTTCACACCTGGGAACGGTGCACTTCATTCTTCTGCACTCTTTCCACCTTTCCCGTTTTAAACTCGGTCCTTTCATTTCTTCACCAGGTCTCGGTGCCTTTCCGTCCCCCTTTTTCACAACTCCCTCTTCCCTTTTGACGTCTCCCAGCTGTGTAAAGTGCGTAACACCTCTTTTTCCTGTCACCCCCCCGGTCTCTTATATAAATCCCCCCTTTGACAGTCCACTTCTTGTTCGTTTCCTTTTTCCCCTTTTTCCTGAGCTCCCCCTTTTTCCGCGTGTGTTTACTGCCCTTGGTGCATTTGTCTGCCCGAGGCGTGCCTTGTTGTCCCCTCTGTGCTCCTCTTCCCTTTCCCCCAATGTCTTTTTTTAACTTGAAGTCTAACTTGGTTTTTTCTTTCTTGTCTTTCCAAAAATTGGTCGCCTCCCCTTCTAGTGTACCCATTGTTTTGCCTTTTCGATCCTGGGCCTCTTGCATTCCCCTTTTGTCATCGGATCCCCACCCCGCCCTGGTAAACCCCCCTTCTTTTTTCTTCTTCCTCTTTTTTTTTATTTGCCTTTCTTCCTTACTTTCAGCCTCGGTCCGATTCTTGGACCTTCCCGCTGGAACCCCCCCCTCCTGTAAAATCCCTCCCCTTTTCCTTTTTTTTTCCTCTTTTTTCCCCCTGTGTCCGTTCTCCCTTAAAGGCCCAACACCTTCCCCAACTCGCCAAATCAGTTTTTTTCCTTTCGGCGTATCCCCTCCCCCCCCCTTCTTTGGTCCCCCCTTTTCTTCCCGACGTGTTGGGGCGTTGCCCTAGTTATCTGGGCCCTTTCCAGCATCAACCCTTTCCTCACTTTGGCCCTCCAACTTTTTTTTCCTTTTGTCCCCCCAATTTTTTTTTTTCCCTTTTCTTTCTTGGGCTTTTCCACTCCGTCCCATGCGCCCCCTCCGGAAACAGTTCCCCCTACCTTTTTCCCCCCCCTTTTCAAACTTGGTCCCCCCCCTTTTGCTGTTTTTGGCTCGCTCCGTCCCCATCCCCCCGTGCTTTTTGACATTACCGGTCATGTTTCGTCCCCCCCCCCCCGCTCTTTAACGTTAACAGTTTTTATTAATCGTCTCACACTCGGGCAGTTTTTTTGTTTTGTGACAGTCCCCCCCCTTTCTCTTTCCTTTTTCGAACTTTTGGGTTCCCCTTTCACCGGTTTTTTTTCTTTTTACTTTGGAAATTCAGTTCCAAGGCTCCCCCTTATTTTTTTCCCCCCCCCCCTTTCGGATAGAGCATGTTTTGTTCGTCACCATCCCTACCCGAATCATTTTCCTCCTATGTTTCCCTCTCTTCCCCCCCCCCCTTTTGAAACCCTTTGTTTTCCCTTCAGTGTGACTTACCCCGGACCTTGCCCTGACCCACTTCTTTTGCTTGAGTTTCTTCTCCCCATTTTCCCTTCCCTCTCACAGCTTTCTTGAATGAGCTTTCGGTTTTTTTGTACCTCCTCATTCAACCCTTTTTTTTCAGGTTCAAATATCGTTACCCTGACTGTTCTTTTTTTTTTTCTCCCCTTTTCCCCCTCTTCTTCCTTGCCCGGGTTACAATCAGAATTTGCTGACTTTTTCGTTGCGCCCCCCCCCTTTTAAGTCTTTCCAGTTGCCCCCCACATACCGTACCTTCCAACCCACCACCTTCCCCTTTTTTTTTTTTGACCACACCGACAAATCCCCCCCCCCTCCTTCTTTTTTCTCTGAACACCAGCCAATTCCTCTTTTTTTCCCCCCCTTAAACTGTTCTTTCCCCCCCCCACGTAGGCAGACCGCCCCCACCCTTCTTTTTTCCCCGTCCACCCAGCTGTCATGCTTCTTGGTTTCCTCCCCCTCTTGATCACATCACACTGCTACTTCCCACAACCTTCCTTTGTTCTTGCGTTGAATCCTCGACATTTCCCTTTCTTTTTTTTTTTTTTTTTTTTTTTTTTTCTCTTCTGGGACCCAGAATTTTTCGTTTTTAAACTTTACCCCCCCCCCTCAGTTTGGATATCCAGGACGCCTACTTGACCCTTCTTTCCCTTCCCCCTTTCAATTTTTCTCTAACTTTTTTTTTTTGATTTTTTTCTACACATCCAAACTGAATAGCCTTTTTTCCTCCGATCCCTTCCCGTTTAACAATCTTTATTGACGCTTTTTAATCAGCTACTGGGTCTTCCCCCCTTGATGGATGATGCGGCTGCTTTTACGATTCCCGTGCGTTTTCTTCAACCCCCTTCCCCCCCCCCCCCCCCTCCTGTGGGTAAATAAAGCTGCGTCTGGCCCTCCCCCGCACCCCTTTTGATCTGGCCCACCTTTCCTCCCCATGTTTTTCTTTTTTTTCCCCTTTATGTTGGGACACAGTGTGGGAAACGAATTCACCCTGGCAAGGGTGGTCCCCGGGTTTACCCCCCCCACCCACCTCTTTTTTCGCCATTCCTTGATAAAAACTTGTTATTTTTGGTTCCCCGTACTCCCCCAACCCCCCCCCCCATCGTTGTTTCAATCGCTCCGCCAATTTATTTTTCCGGCCTTTTTGTTCTCACCCCCCTCTAATTTTCTTTTTTTTTTTTTTTCCAGCCTTCTGGCAAATGGCGTTGCCGTTTTACCTTGCTTCCCCCACGACCCTTTACTTTTCTTTCCCCCCCCCCCAAATTTTTCCCCCTTCCATACCCGGCCTCTTGAAATTTCTTTTTTGGTTTTCTTTTTAGAAAGTTTGCAATGATCTCTTTTGGTATTTTTTACCCCTCCCTCCCCTTTCATTGTCCTTTCTTTCCCCCCTTTTGACCTTTTAGTCTCGTAATAAATCATACTGGCATGTCCCCCTTTTTTTTTTGCCCCCTCCTTTCCTACCCACACTTGAGTTCTTGTATTTCTAGTTTTGGCCCCCAACCATTTGGTTCTTTCCTTCCCTTCTTTTTTTCCCCCTTCCCCCCCCCCCGAGTTCCCGAATAAGTTGTTGTTGTTTCTCTGCTGATTTTTTTTTTTTTTCGCTCACAGTTTTCTTTTTTGAGCACCTTTTTTTCGTGCTCCACACGATTCCAACTCTTTCCCACCTTTTTTTTCTGTATGGCCCAAGGCGTGTTAGACTTTTATCGCAGTCCCCCCCTAACCCTTTTTTCTAGTAGGACGATTCGCTCCCCCGATGGCCCTTTTTGCTGTACGCATTGAAATTGCTGCGTTCCAATATGAATAGTCTTCGGCAGCGTCCCTTCCTTTTCCCCCCTGGGCCCGCAACCCAAAAATCCCGTGGCCAACGGTTCCCAACCCCCCCCTGGCACGCTTCTCTGTTCCGGGACCCCCCACGGCGAGTGTCGTTTGTTCCAACGTTGAACCTGCCCCTGAGGCCACGTCTCCACTTCTTGGGACCCTGCTAACGGCATATCTCTGCCCCCTTTCTGTCTTTCACAAGTGGGTTTCGGCCGTGAGTGTTGGGAATCAACCGTTTGCCGTCCTCTTTTTTTTTGGTTTTTGGGTAGACAAATTTGGTTTGTTATCCCCCCACCTCATTGCTTTTGCCCGTGTTGAAACCTTTGACCCCCCCCCCCCCCCCACACTCAAAACGTGAATTGGTCCTTTTTTTTTTTTCCTTTTTTTTTGGACACGCACCCGGTACCCCCACTTTTTTCCCCCTTCCTAATTTCTCCCAAGTTTTGCCACCCCCCCCCCCCGACACTTCTTTTCACTGGGTTGTGCGTTTTCTCCCTCTCCTTAGTCAAGACGTTTCTCTTTGTATTGGTTCCGCGTCTCTTCCCCCCCTTGTTTTTTCCCCTTAGTATTCCCAACGAGGTGGCCCCAGAACCCTTTCTCGAGCGTCCCCTTTTTCTATTCCCCCCCCTTTGCCCGACTTTTTTTTGTTTTTTTTTTTGTAAAATTGGGATTTTCACCATTCCCCCTATTTCTTTGACGAAAGGTCTTGAAAGCCAACCACCCCCTGACCCTTTCCCGACCCTTCCTTTCCTGTCTTTTAACTTGGGCTCCAACTTTTTTCTTTTTCCCCCCTCAGGAATGTTTGGACTTATTAGTTGGTTGGTCCCACCTCACTGTTGTGCAAAAAAAAAACTGCTCTCTCTTTTTTTTCCCCTTCCAACTCCAAACACAACAGTGACCTGTTTTCACCTTTTTGTTCTTATCTTACCGAACGGGTTTTTTTCCGCCTTACCCCACCCCCCCCAGTGTCCTTGGATGTTTTCTTGACTCCTGGACCCCCCTTTCCCCTTTCTTCCTTTCCTGGTGGTCCTTCGCGAGTCGTCTTTTACCAGGTTGCCGTGGCATCACGTTTTTTTTGCTTCCCTGGCGTTTTATTTTCGAAATTTGTCCCCCCCCCCCCAGAAATGGAACCCCCGGTGCTTTATTACTCCTTTTTTGTCACCAAACTATTTTTTTTTTTTTTTTTTTTTTTCCCCAACCCCCACCAACCAATGTTCTTTCTTTCTTTTTCAACTTGCTTTGCCTTTCCCCTGACCCTCTCCCTTCCCACCCCCCAAGGGGGGCTCCCCTTCCCCCCCCCCTTACCCCTCAACCTGATTGTTCCTCCGGCATTCCGTTTTTCTTTCGGGAGAAACCCAAACTCCCTACTGGATATTATCCCCGATCTTGCCCACCAGAGGATTTTTCGCCTCGCACCGATCCTTCCTGTACCTGTGCCCAAAAGAGTGTTGTCTTCCTTCCGGAATAAAGTGCTGGGTTGTCCTTTGCCAATCCCGCACAATCCAAGGTCTTTTTTTTGTTGAGGTACTTGTTACGGTGGCCTTTACCGTTATCACCCCCACAGTTCACCCCCGTAGGCGCCTGGAGTATAGGGGCGCGTTTTCACCTTTTTTTTTTTTTCCCAATCCTTGACCTTTTGTGCTCCCCCCCCCTAACCGAGTCCTTGTATTCCCTGTGACCCCCAGTTCACACAGTTTGTTTTTTTTTGGACCAGTGGGTCAGTTCCCAAACTTGCTCCGCCCATTCAATATTTTAGCCTGGTTGCTTTTTCCTCGGTTCTGCGCTTAACCCCCCCCCCCCCTTTAGCGTTCGACGTCTGTTTTGTGTTCCATTTTTTCTGTCCGTTTGTTTAAAAAAGGGTCGTCGTGCAACTCCGCTTCCGGCCCCGTTTTGTTACTTTTTTTTTCTTTTTCGGCGCTTATTTTTAACCCCATCAATTGACTCTCCTTTGCCGGTATGTGGCCGGTTTTTTTGGCCTAATTCAAAGTGTCAAGACCAATTGGCAAACCTTGCCGGCCTATCCTGCACGTGATTGTTTTTTTTCCTTTTCCCATTTCCTTCCCCCTGAAATTTAGCGCCGGGTGACCCGCCAGCGGTTTTCGGCCAGATCCCACCCCGCCTTTTTGGCTGAAACCAACAGCTGCGTCACTCAGCACCACCCTTCAAACCTTTTGTATTTGGCTTAGGTCGGCTGTGAAAATCGTTTCTCCCGTTTGGCATGACAAACCCCCCTTCAACTGCACCACCTTTTTATTTCTGCGGCAATTGTCAGTCGTGGAGGTTTGTTTGTCCCAAGTTTTTGCATTTTTTTAGGGCGGGTGACGGTTTTCCTTTGTTTCGTGAACAGGCTCGCCCCATCGCCGCGAACCCTTTTTTCCCCAACCCCCTTACGTCCTTTTTTTTTGTCGTTTTGAGGGGCCGATGTTTACCATGTCAGCTGTTTCGCCTGATTTTTTTTTTCCCCTCGAATACGCGGCCCAGAGTTTCAGGGTTTTCCTTTTAGTGTGGTTAACCACGGAAGTTTTGATCTCTGGGCCCTTCTCCAGCCACATGCGCGTCAAGAAAGTTTTTTTTTCTGAGGCTGATTTCGCAAGGCGTTCTCATGTCCATTGATTGCAGCGGACCTTGTTTTTTTTAGAGACCCCAGGAACATAAAAAACAGGCCTTTTTGCTTGCCCGCCACTTTTGCCGGTGTACCCTCCCCCCCCAGGGGAAAATTTTAGAACTTCTCTTTCTTGCCCCTTGATTCAACCAGCTCATTGTACCCGAGTTTTCAGTTTTGATGAGAATTCGGACGGAAGCTGCCTGGTATTTCTTGAGCAAACTTTTTGGTTTCCCTTAATACGATGACTCGGCTGGTCGTTTTTTTTTTTTATTTTGTTTCGTGCTTCGCTCCTTGGTGATGCTCCTCAGTGACTTGACGAAGGTTTGTCGCCTTTTTCTATTAAACGTGCTTTTTTTTTTTTTTTCCTTTTTTTTTTTCAAACTCGTAAATAGTTTTGTCCTCTAAATTTGCATCTTTTTCTTTTTCGGAAGGACCTGATGGTCACAGTTCGTGTGTTTTTTTTTCTGTGGTTTTTCCCAATATCCGCCCCCCCTGTTAACTCAACTTTACTGGTCCTTCCCCCCGTTCTTTGCCCTTTTTTGGAAAGGTGCAACAATCGGTTTCGACCCCCCAACTAGAAGCTCTCCCCATCCTTGCTTTTAGCGGCGCATTCTTAGGTGCTTACCGTCCTCATTTTTTTCGTTGTCTTGCAAGTTTGGGCCCCTCCCGTCTCGCCCAAACCCATCTTTACCCCCCTCGCAAGTTTTTTTTTTTCTTTCCTGCGAAAAATGTTGTGTTCCCTCTCCCCTCTTTGCCTTTTTCCCTTTCAGGTCCCTTTTTTGACGGACGACTGCTGATGGTTTTGTTTTTTTTTTTTCCTTGGACAAGTGGTTTTTTTTTTTTTTTTTTTTGGATTTCTTTTCCCCTGAGCGCCGCACCATATCCTATTCGCTTTGGATGTTCCTGAAGCGAGATTGTTCGCCCCAAACCAGCATCCCTCCCCAGACTTTCCCAATTCTCTTTTTTTTCCGGATTCCGTTTCCTTTTTCTTGTGTCGTTTCATCTCTCTCTTTTCTTAATCAGTTAGGCCGCTCTCTTTTTCCCTCCCCCAAGACCCCCAACCTTCCCACCACTACCCGAAAAATTGCTTTTGATGTGCGGGGTCGTTTGGTTTTTGATTTTTTTTCCTTTTTTTCCTTCATTCTCTGCTGTCTTCCCTCCCCCCGGCCCGATTCTAGGTATCTCTTTTCCAAAAAAACCCCTGACTCCTTTCCCCCCCCCGCCCTCCACTCAGTAGTTTTCCCCCACCAGTCCTCTTCCTTTCCTCTTTCGTCTAGTCCCCAAACCTTTTTTTTCCCCGGGGGGTCATCTTGACCCCCTGTCTTCATCGTTTGTTCGGTCTTCTGCTTGGTCTCTTTTTCCCCCCCCCCCATTGTCCCTCCCCCCCCTCGGGTGCGTTCCCAGTCATCACGATAGTTCTGCCTTTAGAGTATGGAGCTTACTTTTGTCGATTTCCTCTTAAATTTGACTGGTGGTCCTTTCCCCCCCCACGGTAAGTTTACCCGTTAACAGGTCTCGGTAGAACTTCTTTTTCCCCCCCCCCTTTCCATGGCGTAAATCCCCTTTCTTCCCTTTTTTTCTGCCCCCCCCCTTCCCCCCCCCCTCCCTCCATCGCCTTCCAGTTCCCCACCTGGTTAAAAAAACCGATTTTCCCCGTTTCTTTGTTCTTTCTTCTTTTCCCCAACATTCTCCCAATCGTAAAGTATGCTTTCAACCTTCCCTTTTTCTATTGAAAACTCCCCCCCCCTAGCTGGCCCCCCTGCGACTCCCCTCTTATTTTCAAAACTGAGTTTGTGCTCGTGGGTCCACAACAGGCCTTTTTCCTTTCCGTACCCCATCCTTACTGGGCCTTAAATACAACTTTTAAGTCTCTCCCCCTTTTTTTGTTTTTGCCTTCTCTTCAACCGTCCTCAGTTCCCAATAGTTTAGGCTTCTTTTGTGTCTTTTCTCTTCATACGCCCCCCCACCTGTTCCCAGAGGCGAATTTGTGTCCTTTTTCTATTTCCTCCTTTTTTTCCCTGGACCCATTCTTTGTCCCCCCTTTGGATCAGGCTCTCTGGCCTCTGGTTCCCTCTCTTTTTATACTGAGGTTACCCACCCGTTATTTTAACCTTTTTAATTTTTTCCTTTCCTCCGGGCTTCCACTTGGAGAACAATCTGCGGCCTCTCCATTTAACATTTTAGGTCCTCCCCCTCCCCCCACCTCCCCTCCTCCCGATTTTGGTTCTCTTCCGCTCTGATTTTATGTTCCCCTTTCTTCCCCCTTGACTAGTCCAAGATGAGGACGGTTTGAGTACCCACCAAAGGGTTCCCCCTCTCCCTGCCTCCTTCTCCACTTTTTTAATCTTTTTTTTTTTTTCTTTTCACTGTGAGATTTCCCCCTTACCTCCCCTTCACCACCTTTTCTCCACAGGAGTCGTCCCCCGGGCTCCAACTTCCTTTTTTTTTTTTTGACCCCCCCCTTCTCGTCTTTGCCGGGCTCTGGCGGGGCGTCCTTCATTTTCTTTTTTTCCTGTTTCTTTCCCCTTCGTCCAATCATCACGATCTGCATCCCTTCAAAAGTTTTTTCCTTTTCCCCCACTTTTCCCCCTTCCCCCCCTTTCAGTCGCTTTGTCTTGGCTGTTTTCCCCCCCAACCCCTTCCTCCCAACCCATAGCCAAACGACGCCCCTTGTCCCCGACATGACTTTTAAAATACTCTTTCTAAAAGTTCCCCCCTTTTTTCCGTTCTGCCCCGTCTTCCTTTTCCCTTCCGCCCACATCTGTCTCCCCCCCCTGTCTCATTGGTCTCTCCCCCTGTTGTTTTTTTTCTCCCCACGTTTTGTTGGGATAATAAATTGCATGACCCCTCCCCCTGTCCTTCCTTCTTGGTCCCTTTGTGAGGCACTTTTTTTGTGGAAATGGTCTGACCCTTTGGCTGCTCCTGGTTTTCCCCTCCCATATTACCCCCGGGAGCACCTCTTTTTTCACAACTTCCCCCGTGTTTATTGCGGGGATACAGTTCAAAAAGCTGGCCTCTTTTTGGTTCGGCTTTTTTTCCTGGAATTCTTTTCTTCAACGGCACGTCAAACTTCCCCCCTCTCGTGACCCCCATGAGTCTTTCTTCTCGGCGTTTCTCCCCCTCCATTTTCCTCAAGGCCATTTTTTTTGCTGACCGGATCTTTTTTCCGCCTGGCGCCCCCTCTTATCCCTGGCATCTTCTCTAACCTAAATCGACCCGTTTTTAGATTCCCCCTCCCTTTGCTACTTTCCTGCTCAGTAAAAACTATTGATCCGGCCGTGATGTCCCTTCTTCCCGTGTAAAGTCCTTTTTCCTTTGTACCTGCAACCCTCAGATTGAAAAGGTGACCCCCCGTTTTGCCCTTTTTTGGTTTTTTCCAACCTTCTTGTCCACCGCTCTCCCCCGGACTTCTGGATCGATGGAAAACCCCAACAACAAGTCCTTCCTTTTTCCCCAATCTCGGTTCAACTGAGAAAGCATTTTTTTGATATTCCATCGACAGCCAACTCTGTCTGAACAACCGACTTCCCGCTTTGGGATGTTACTTTCCCCTCCTGAGTCCTACCCAATTTCTCTTTCTGTCCAGGTCTCCTCCATTGTGATATCTCTTCGGACCATTGTAAAGCTCTTTTTTTGATTAAGGTTTGCGGACCGAGTCAGAGTCCTGTTGTTTTAACCTTCCATTTTTGTCCACCCCCAACAACCCGCGTTTTTATAATCAAAGACGCCCCTTTCGGTGCCATGAAAATAAAAGGCATGATAGTCTGTATTCCTGGTTGTGCATTTCTTTCTTGACTGTAATGCGCATTGCCGGACGCGCTGAATTGTAGTGACCGTCTTCCCAAGGGAACTCTGTCATGCACGCTCATTCTTACTCTTCCCCTGCCTCGGTGCGGAGCGTCGGGAGACGTGCTTTTTTTTGAAGTCCATTTTTAGCTCCTTGCCAACTTTTCTGTCAGGTTCAGGGATGCGAAACCGCCAAAACAGAGCCCGGATTTCGTTTTCCACACCCCCCTCACTTCCTCTGTTGTCACCTGTTCAAAATTCCCAAGCCTCCCGTCGTTTTGGGGACGCGTTCAAAACGTTTGCTTCATATTTTTTTTGCTCCCAATTTGTCCTTTGCCGTACTCCCCACAACCACCCCTCGCTTTCGCGTAAATCTTCGAAACGTTCTCGTTTTCCCAGACTTGCCTTGAGATAGTTCCGGTTACCAGGACCATTCGATTTCGGGCTTGTAAACTCTCCCCAACTCACCAAATCATTCGTGTAATCCCCTTACCTTGTGTTGGTGTTTTGCACGCTGTCCCCGTATTTGTTTTTTTTGATGGGAGTCCCCGTGATTTATTTTTGATCTCGACCCCTTTCCTTTTTAATCTGATATTTTCCATGCCAGCAAAATTTTATGCTTCCAAACCCCTATCGTCATCGTCCCCCACTCATACTTTACTGCATACGATTTACCCCCCCCCGATTCCAACGCTCCTAAAGAACCCATGTTTTATCCTTCTTTCTCCTTTTTATTTTCCCTCTTGCCAACACTTTTTCTCAGGTAAGTGTTGCTACCCTTGGCCCCA
>Ga0179593_1667184_pt1 | contig 20884 bp, 18 predicted proteins | sample CZODoug2_1_08_16_FD_185931 | JGI IMG/M metagenome (GOLD analysis project Ga0179593, IMG submission 185931) | Vadose zone soil fungal communities from Angelo Coast Range Reserve, California, USA - CZODoug2_1_08_16fungal (PacBio error correction) | ecosystem: Environmental > Terrestrial > Soil >... | reverse complement strand
AAAAAAAAGTATGGAAGGAACCTGGGGTGACACAGCTACGCTGTTTGCATTTTCAAAACCCCCCCTCTGGGTAATAAAAAATTTTTCCCCCCACAATCTTCTCTGGACCGTTGGGTTTGACATGACTTCTCTTCCGCCCTTTTTGGTTTAGAGTTTTGAACAACAAACAAAAACTGCCCCCCTCCCCCACACCGCTCTCCCATGGGGTTTTGGGAACCCACAAGGGTCCCCTTTTTCGGGAGGTTCACCCACCCTCCTGGTTTCAGCGTAAAAGGTGTCTTTTTGGTGGGAAAAGCCGTGTCTGGGTGAAAAAACGTGCCGTCGTTTTCGGTAATCATTTTGGAGGGTCCTTGGGGATTGTAACCAGGCACGTTCTTTTTCTCCTTGCAACGGACAGTTGAAACATAGGAACACCCTCTAACTTAAACGCGGGTTCACTTAGAGCAGGTAAAAAACAACCAAAAAATCCCAAAAGCACCATCAAATTGGGAAATTCGGGCTTTGGGGGCATCCTGTGCGTTGTGGGTGCCCAGGGACAGCAAAGCGTTTGCCAAGTGGGGGGTGACCCCTCGTCACCAACTTGTTTGTGAAGGTTAAGTTCCCCGTGTTCTTTTTCCCCATGGGGGCCTGTCACCCATTTTTCCAGGAGTCAACCATTATTCTGCTTTGGTCGTCAACGCCCCAAACCCCCAGCTCGGTGGGTTTTGCCTCACCCCGACCTTTTTTTTTTTTGCTGTGGCGGCTTTGGACAAAACCCCACACAACTTTTTCGCCAAGGTTTTTCCAACGTGGTCAACCCCCGGTAAAGGTTTTTCACGTTTTTCATTTGTTGGATTTGCAAACAGTGGGGCGTCAAAACCATGGCAAAAAAACCGTTAATTCACAAGTGTGTGTTCCGGGCTGCAAACGGGGTCCTTCCCCCCTTGGGGTTAAAACAGGGTTTTTGTTTGTTAAACTCGTTGTTTTTTTCAAGGGTGATACTTTCCCCCAGGCTCAACCCACCCAAGGTATTACCCAAGTGTACTTTCTTTCCTTGCAAACCCACACAACCTTGGTTTTTAAAATTTCCTTGCCGGTTTTTACCAGTTTCCGCGTGTTGCAAATTTCACAACTGAAAACCTCGGGAAATGGATTTCCACAAAGGAAATCCTTTTGGACATTTTCATGGTTCCTTTGTGCTTGCCATGGTGTTTTTTTAGTTTAAAGTAATTGGTTGGTTTTTTTTTTGGTTGGGGCATAAAACCTAAGAATCCCCCAACGCCCTTTTGGGGGAAAGTTTTCATTGAGTTTGTGCACTGCTTCAAACCCTTAAAGGGAATTCCACACGTCGTAAAACTTTTCCTTTCGGGTCCCCTCTTTTTCCCCCCACAGTGTTTTTTGACGTTCTTTTGTTTAACCCTTTTTTTGGGAAACCCAAAAGCAACCCTTTCAATTTTACACCTTTTTGGGGGACAACCAAAAAAAAAAAAAACCCTTCCCTTTTTGAGGTGACGCTTTGTTTTCACACCCTACACGAATTTTACCTTAAACTCTTATTGTTGAAAACCCAGGTGTAGTCAAGGGAAACAAGTCTCCCGAGTTTTTTCCTATAGTCTTACACCCGGCAGTCTTTGCCCCCAAAAATTTTTTTGGGGGGGGGGTTTCTTTTTGGAACAAAGGTCATCCCTTCTCTTTTTTTCCTCACCCAATGGTCTTGAGTTTGTGTTGGTGTTTGTTTTGTAGGAGGGTTTTTAAATTTGCCCCGTTGTATCTTTGCTCGGATACCCTCATTTCCCCCTTTCCCACTTCTGGGGGGACGGCCTCATTGAAAAAATAGTTTTGAACAGCCCGTGGGGACTTTTTTTTTTTTTCCTCTCGAACCAAAAAGGGGGTTTTGGTACTGCTCAAAAACCAAACCCTCTAAAACAACCAAAACCTGATTTCTTTTTTTCCCCCCCCCCCCCAGCAAAGGATTGAAAAAATTGATTTAATCCCCCCCCCACCCCGCCCCCACCTGGGAACATGGGGGGTCCCCATTGTAAACCGACGGGATTTTTTTTTTTTCCAGAATTACCCAACCCAGGTGGCGTTTTTTTTTTCTACTTTTTTTTCCAACAACAGTTCAACACCTGGGTTTTTTGAACTTTTTTGAATGGGTCCCCCTTTTTGTCAAAGTAATGTCCTCCAAACCCCCCCAAAAAAAAACCCTGAAAACCTCCCTGACCCCGGGCCCATTAGACCCGTTGCCCTGGCATTCGGCCCCCAAAGATTTTTCCTGTCTATCAGAGTAAGGGTCTACGTTGATTTACACCCCAACTTTCCTCCCTGGGGTTTCAAAATTTCTTTACAACAACATTTCTGTATAACATTCTTTTTTTCTTCTCTTTTGTTGTTTTGTGTGCGTGGCGGAAAATGTGAACTTTGATTGTTTTTCTAGCTTTTTTAAACCCCCTTTGTCAGATTTTAAACAAAACCCCTTTAAGGAAAAAGATTTTTCCACCCATTCAATTCCGGCAAATTTTGGGCCTCCTAATTCCAATTCCTGAACCCACTCAAAAAAAATTACCCCCAACTTGTCGGCTTAATTTTTTTTTTCCTTTCCCCTGCCCGGGGTTACACCCCCAAACAAAAAAAAAATGAGGGAGGGCAGGGAAGGAACCCCAGTGTCACCTTGTGTTTTTCCAAAGCAAAACCCTCCCAACCCCCCCCCAAATAGGAACGTGTTTTTTTGAAGACACACGTCCCCCCCTTAAGATGTTTTTGCAAACCCGGATCTAAAAAGGTGGGGCTTCCCTCCCAAAAAAACCCCTTCTGGCGTCTTTTTTTTTTAAATGTGGGTCCTTTTTTCCACGTTTTTCCTGGGGGACACCAACTCAAACCAACTTTTTCCACGAGGGATCTTTCGATTCTTTAACGACGACCCACCAACCCCAAAAACCTTTGTTGTGGGCAAATGGAAAAAATTTATACCCTGCGGCCCGTTGGTTTGAAACCCCAACAAAAGCCTTAACCGTTCCAGTCGGTTTTTCCCCCCCCAAAGTTAAACTTTTGCCACCAAAGCCGATGTAATCAGGGCAAGCAAGGGTAAACTTCTAAAGGACCCACACAACACCCCCCTTTCGCCAACCAATGGTCAAACTTTTTAAGTTGGCCTAAATCTTCCCGTTTTCAATTTCTTATTGCTTTCGTTATGTTTGTTTACCCCAAGTTCTTACCTCCACCGGCTTCCGGGGGTGTCGACCCCGACATCAATCCCTTCCCCCCAACCTTGTCCTCTTCCCAATCTGGGGCCCCTTTTTCGGGGGCGTTTAAAGTTTTTGGTCCCCCCACAAAAATTCATTGCTTTCTTTTGCGTGATTTCCCACGGAAGCGATTTCAACAGGGGTCTCCTTCGGCTTGCCACAACATGCACCTCAAAAAGTGGGTGTTCTCCCACCCTTCCCAAAGACAGGTGGTTCACGGAAAAACTCAACGCAGAAAGGTCTCCCCCAGACATGCCAAAATGAGATTACCGCAACATCCCCACCCGGTTCAAAAAGTTACCCCGGGTTTTCACCAAACTCTTCCCTAAAGACTTCCCTTTTTCTTTGTCCCCCCAAACACAGGAAAAGTAAGCTACTGTATGGTTTCAACAAAACCGGGACCCAAAATCTCCCCCTTAAATGTTTCAAAGGGGGTGCAGTGACCTGTGTAAAGGTCCGAGGGGCCCGTTTTTTCGTTTCCCGGGGCATTTCCCACAGGGGTGCTTTTTTTCATGTTTAAAAGTGCGTTATCGTCCGAATAAAATTCCAAACCCCCTCTTTTTTTCGGAAGTTTCTTCTAGCAGTTTCTTTGGCTTATCCCCCCAAAAAGGAGCGGTAACAACAAACCCCAATGGGTTACAACTTTCCCATTTACCCTCCACCCCACTAACTTTTCCTTTTGTGCGAATTTTTACCTTTCCGTTCTTCAAGCTAAACCCTTTTTCCCCCACTCTTTTTTGGACTTTCTTTCCTGACGGGGATTTCATTTTTTAGTTCCTCACAGGGATGCAAAAACCCTCGAAAAAAACATAGGACTTTTGCGAAAGGGTCTTCTGAAAAGTTTTGGGAGTTTATACCAAACACCAGGGACAAAAAAGCTTTATTCCCCAACTGGGGGTCTTCTTGCGCCCGTGAAATAGGTTTGACCGCGTTAAAAACACAGGACTCTGACGGCTTTTCCAATTTTTTGGGGGGGGAAAAAATTTCTTCTAAGGGGGAAACCTCAGGGTTGCACGTGGACAGGGGATACCTTTAGGTTTTCCCTTTTTTCAGGTTATTCCAATGCCCTGCCAGTACACCAACCCTCACCCAGAGGTTTTTAAATTTCTGTTTTTTCCCCAAAACCGGAAATTTTTCCATTGAGGTCCCAAAAAATGAGGGTTCCTTGCGCAAATTTTGCCCAAAAGGGGCGTTTTCGGGAGCACCAAACAACGTCCTTTTTTTTTTACACCAGGGTCTTTTTGGGGTAAATACAAACCACCAACGGGTTGGGGTCACCTTTTTTCCCCAAGTAAACGCCTAATCGTTCAGGGGGGTCTCCCAAAACCCCCCCCAGTTACTCATCCACCCCGGTTTTGTCCGGGGTTGTGAAAGCCTTCCCCAAAAAACCCAACCCAGCTGTCCTGAAGCCTTTCCAGGACTTATTTTGGGATGTGGCCGTGTTTTTTGAAAAACCATTTGGGGCCGAGTGGAATAAACTTCGGGAACCCCCTCCCATTTTTTCCATGGGCTAGACCAACGAAAACCCCCCGGTTAATTAGGCCATTTCCAGTTTTTCCCGGCCCGAAAAAGGGGTTTCCGCCCAAGCTGGGAACATCCATTTTCTGGGGTTCCCTAATCTCTGAAGGGTTTGTGGGGTGGCGGGGGGACCAATACGGCATACCACTCCTGGGCATTGCTTGTTTTGTGGGGGGTTTCTTTACAAATCTCCCACAACAATTTCTTTTTCGGATAAAAGCCGAAGGTACCGGTAAAAACTCAACGTTCCTGCGAGGGGGGTTTCCCACGCTTAATTTTTTTCCACAACACCCCGGGAAAGGGGGCCCCCCATACCCAAGGTACATTTGGCGTTACCCTTGGTGGGTTTTCCCACTCTTTAAGGAAATTCTTTAAATACAAAAAATTGATGTTCTGGGGGGGTTTTGAAGGACGCTTCTTCGGCTAGAATTCACCCCCACAAATCAAAGATTGCCTGGGGACCCACACTTCCCCCCCAAGGGTTTTCCCAAAACACAACCTTGGGTTTTTCGAACTTTTCAAACTTTTTCCCATATCCCCTTTAAACGGGCCAACCCCATTGGTCATAAACCTCCTGAACAACACCCCCCAAAAAAATCTTAGGCCCCGGACACTTTCTTTTTTAAAAAAAAAACTTTTTTTTGAAATTGGTGCTTTTCTTAAATTAATTTTTCGAACATTGTTTGGGATACACGGTTCATCAGGGGCAAAACCAACCGTGGGGGGTTTTTTTAATAAAAGAACAAACCCCATGCTTTTTCCTTCTATTCTTTTAAGTGTTTTAACCCCCCTTGCCACACCTCGTAACAAGACACCTTCCCTGGAAATCATTTTTTCAACTTTGGTATTCCTCCTGCCCTTTCAGTGGAGACCCCAAGGTTTCCCCCTTACGGGTATCTGTGTTTGGGTTTTTCAGGGCAAAAGGGCCTTTGTTCTTTCCCCAACCCCTCCGGGTGGGACCCCCCCAAGGCGAATTTAAAATGTCCATTTTTTCTCCTGTAAATTTTCCAAATTGTTTTTTCGGGGCTGACTTTTGTGGGATAAAAAACAATTACCCCCTTTGCCACTTGTTTGGGGGGCCTTTTTCCCCCACAACATCCCGTAAAGGGGGGGGTTTCCCTATCTGGATTGTTGTTCCCGTTTTGTGTTGAAAAAGGTTAAAGGAGAATTCCACTGTGGGCTCTGTTTTTTTATTGGGAGTACCGGGGGCTTTTTTCACCAAAAAAACAAGTTTTACCCCCTTTTCCTTATTTTCAATTTCTTCAAACTCTTTTTCCCCCTTTCCCCCCCAACCCAACAAAGGCAACCCTTCTTCCTAGAAATGGCCCCCCCCCCCCAAACCCTTTGTTGTTGTCGTTTTTTCGTTCCCTTTTTTTCAGGGGCACGGGGCCTTACCACAAGGCTCCCCCCAGAACTTTAAACTAAACCCTCCTTTTTAACGCCCCACTTCTTTAATCCCCCTTTGATGGGGTTCCCCCCTCCCCAAACCTTTTTTGTTTGGGACAACCCAAATGTTCTTCGCTCCGTTTTTTTGTTTTCTTTAGTAACACAAAACCTTTTCTCTTTGAGACCCCCCACAAAAGTAACCCGTTGTGGAAAGTCTGGGTTTGCCCCATTGCCCTTGTTGGTTTCGTTGTGTCTTTTTTAAAGGAACGACAAAACCCAACAAAAAAAAAAGTCAAACAATTTAGCTTCTTGGACTCCCCACAACACAAATACTCCATAAAACTTTTGGCGGTCCTTTTTGGGTTTTTTTTTTGTGCCCTGCCGTGTTTTGCTGTTTGTGTACGTTGGGACACCCCCCTCCCGAAATGTTTCCTTCCTACATTGAATTGTTTCCTTTTGACCCTGGGAAGTTTTTTGGGGGTGATTTTCTGCCGGGCCCCCCCCCTCCCCTTTCGTTCTGGCCCTTTACTTTCCTTGCATCTTTCAAAAACATTACCCCTTCCAATTTCCTAAAACTTGGAATGAACCCTCCTCTTTTGGCTATGCACACACTCCTACCGGTTTGGTTGTACCGTAGTTTTTTATGTTTGCATGTGTTCACTTCCCCTTCGGGGTGAAACCGAGGTTTCTTTTCACTTTTTGCACGCTCCAAGCCCGGGTAGGTTAAACAAAAAACCCGGCCAAATCTTGGGTATTTCTTTCCAGGGCGGCCCCCAAAAGATGGGAGAATTTTTTTCCCCTCCGGCTTTTTTGCACCTGTTTTCCTCTAATTGGGGCAAACTAGGGGGGGGGGGTTTCCTAGGGGGTGCCATCCGAAAGGGGTTCTCCGGGCACAAGGGTGGGTTAAAACCTGGCGTGACTTTGTGTTCCTGTCTTTCCCCAAACGAACCCGGACGTGCCGTTCCCCCAGTTTTTTTTTCAGTCATGCAAACCATATGGGCTTTGGGTTCGGAATTTGTACCCAAGGGGGGGGGTTTTTTGGAGTCCCGTTTTTCTTTTTGTTTTGTCCAATTGAAAAACCACAGGGGTTTTACTTGATCTTTTTTTCTTTTTTTTTTGGGGGGGGTTTGCGGATTGGACGCGTGTCCCTGTATGAGGAGTCGGATTTTCCAACCCGTTCAGGGGCGCCTTTCAAGGAATGGGCGGCATGTTGGGGCCCCAAAAACAAACCCTTCTCTAAAACCAAAAAAAAGGGTTTGTCGTACATAGGTTTCGAAGAACTAAACAAAAATCTTCTTCCAACCCCCACCAAGGAAAAGGTTTAAAGAGTCCCTTTTCTTAGGACAATGAATGTCTCAGCTTTCCTGATGGTTCTCACTAATAACCCATGGAATTTACAAAATGTGAAACCAACAACACACAAAAAATTCAGTTTTTACCAAACCAAGCATCTTTGTTTTGTTAACTGTATTTCCCGCGGGGGCGGACCAATGCCGGGAACATTTTTTTTCTTACCTGGGGGTTTCCTCAGCTTGGAATTTTTCTAAAGGGCCCTTCCCCGTGCCCTGGATATTTGCTGTGTTTCGATTTCCCACCAAAATCGAAAACCACCGAAAGGTTTTTTCCTTGGGCCGGTGCTTTTTAATGTTAGTCCGTTGTTAACTTTCCACATATTTAGGACCACCAAATTTTGAATTTTTTTCTGGGGCACGATTGGTAAAGGGATATTACCCGTGGGGTCTCACATTTGGTGGTCCAGATCGTTTTGGAAAAAACTTTTTCTCCTTACTGAGGACGGTTTTTCAAAGTGGTTTTCCTTGCCTGATGGGATTTTGAAATTGAGGCAATTTTTCTTCTGTAAAAAGTTTTTTTCTGTTTAGGAAAACTTTTTTTGCGAGAGCAGGGGGGGCCGGGGCTTATTGATTCCTTTTGGGTTGGTGTAATTTTACTTGTTCCCGAATTTTTAAAAACTTCATTCGGAAGCTAACCACAAAAAACAAATGACAACAAACATCCACCAAACAAAATTCGTTTCCTTTGAACCAACCAAAAACCCAAGCTGGCCCGGATGAAAATTGCTTGCTGGCTCAAATTTTTTCTTTTTTGGACCCGGGCATTCTTGTTCGTTTTTGGTTTCCATTTTGTTCTCGTTTGTCCAACTATTATTTTTGGGGGGCAATTGAAAAATGGGGCAAAAAAACGGGGGCAAGCTGGTGTTGAATTTTTTTCCGGAGGTTTTTTTCAAAAGAATTGCGGAGGGGAAGGATAGGGGTTCATGTGTTTCTTATTTTTTTTTCGGGTACCTTGATTTGGGAAAAACAAAAGCTTTCTGGCACAGGGGGTAGGTTTTTTTTTTTCACCGAGTCTTCTTCTCGTGGATCCAACAAAAAAGATGTTGGAATCCGGGGAGGATTAAGTTGTGGGGGAAACTTTTCCTCAAAGCCTGTTGCACACAAAAAACCAGCCCACCATTTTCAGACTGCGGCGGCGGGATAACCCTTTTACTTTAGGGTTCCCCCCCTTTTTTTTACTTTCTTAGTGGGAAGTAGGAATGTAAAATTGAAACAACCCAACAGAGTAAAGTTCGGGGTTTGGAACCCCCAGGGTGTTCTTTCCCCCGTTTTTCTTTTTCTTCCAAAACACAGGGGTGGTTTCTTGGTTCTTTCGGGTTCCCAGGGTTTTCCCCCCCCCGAAGTGTTTTTTCCGTTTTTTCCCCCATTGCTGTTGGTTTCCTTTTTCCGGATTCCCCCTTTAAACCCCTTTCCCTTTTCAGGACCGTTGTTGCAAAAGAAAAAAACCAGGAGTTTTTTTTCCCCCCTTTTGTTTTTTTTATAGTTGGGGTCTTTACACCCCCCACTTTTTTTCCAAGATGTGGGTTGGTTTTTTCTTGTTGTGTCCCAGGCTTGGTTGGCAGCCAAAAACTGGCTTTTTTGAACACCCCCTCCGCTGGGTGTGGAAGGGGGTTTCGGCCCTTTTTCCATTTTGGGATTCTCTCTAAACAGCCGTGGACGTGTTTAACAATTCTTTCTTTCTTTTTCTTCTTTGGTTTTTATAACACAAAAAACATTCTTCTTTTCGGGTCCCCCTTTGGAGTCCTATTTTTCTTGGGGGGGTGTTTTTCAGAGAAATTGGGTGAACCCACAGGTGCGGCAAAAACGTCTCAGCCCCAAAAACCAACCTCCCCGGGGTGTTTTTTTTCTTGTTTTTGCTGCAGGGGTGACCCGTTCCCCCCACCAATGGGAATTTCCGTTGACGCTGCCTTTTATCGCTCCAAGCTTCCTTTAAAAACCACCAAGTCGGGGACAAAACTGGGGGACCCACAGAGTGGCCACAACACCCCCCCCGTGAACCATTTAACTTCTTTGTTTCCCGGGCCACAAAATCACAAAAAATTGGTGGGTTTCTCATAAAAAGAAAAAATCCAAACTCTAAAATGGTGGGAAGAAAAGGGGGGGTCGGGATAACTACAAACCACCAAACCACAAGTGACTCCCGGGCAACGGAAAGGGGAGGGCAGGGGGAGCTTGGGGGGCACTGGGGGGGTTTGAAATTCAGTTGTGGGGTCCGGTGGTGGGGGTTTACAGGTTGATTGGTACCAAACTCCCTGGTCTGGGTTTTTTTGGGTTTGGGCATAACCCAGGCGGGGCATGGGGACCCCAAAAAACCCCCAAATCTTCCAGGGTGTTGGGGGAAGTGCTGTAGTTACAAAATTGTCCCCTTTTGGAAGGGGACATCGGGGGTTTTTTTCTTACTTTAAACCCGTTCCTTTGTCATCAGGGTGATCAGTTTAGGTTTTTTACCTTTCCCGATTTTGTGGGGTCCAAATTTTCTTTCAAAAATTGTTCTCCCCCCTTTCTCTTTTTCCCCTCTTTTGCCAAACACCTTTTTCCGGTTTCCCGTCTTCGGGTTTTACAAGATGTTTGGGGTCAAGATGTAACGTGCCCTTCTTTCCAATTTTCTCTCCCCCCCCTTTCTTTTTCCAAAAACTTCCAAGCGGGGGTCCCTTGTCATTCCCCCGGTCCCTCGGCCAAGTGGGGGGACTGCGTGCACTTTTTCCCGTCTGACAAAGTCTTTCTTTTTCCCTCCTTTCATTTTTTCTTTCCTTCCCTCTTTTCTTTTTTCTTCCCTCCTTCCTTTTGTGTGGGGTGAGGAAGTTAAAATTGTGCTTATAATTAAAAGGGGCCCCACCCCCCAAAAATTTTCAACGGCCTTTCTCATTTTTTTGTTATTGTTTGCCCCCTTTTTTTTAAGGTTGGGGGGACTTCCCCCTGGGAGCGGGCTTTGAAATTGAAGGTGACTTCACCCCCCCTGGTGGCCTTTCTTTATTGACCCCCCACCACGTTTACCAACCCTTCATAAACACCGTTGGGAACCCCCTTTTTTTCTGGTTGTACACCCTCATCTTTCCAAAACCTTCCCCCTTTCACCCAAGTCAAACCGGGGGGGCCCGTTCCTCTCACCCATTGGAAAATACAAAAAACCGTGACGTTTACGGTACAACTCCTTCTTTCCATTTGGGCTGTGTTTTTCCACACTCAGGCCCCACAAAAAAAATTTGGACTTTCTTTTTCCCCCCCTTCTGTAAACCCTTTCTCCAGGGCCACCCCCCACCAGACAGTGACCCCCCAGTTTTCCAAAAAGCATCCCAACAAAAAATGTCCCCCTCGGTCCCCATTTTCCATAAATTTTCCTTCTTCCTTTCCTCCCACGTTTTTTCTCGAAGATTTTCCAGATTTTTTCTTCCCCCCCCCCCCTTTCGGCGGAGAAAATTTGTGATTTATCGTTTTGGGGCAATTTTGGACCGTTGGGGAAATTTGATTGGGATTTTTCCCCAGGGGGAGTGACCCCAAAACCCCCCCTGTGGGGCAAGGTCCTTTCCATTTCCACAATTGCTCACCCTAAGGCTTTCCCGTGGTGTGGACCCCCCAAACAGCCTCCCCTGGAATGTTTTTTTTTTCTCGGGGTTGGGGCGGCCTCTTTTTTTCCCCCTTTGGGGCCGGTCCCCCCCCACAACCCACTTTCTTTTTGAAGGAGTTTTTCACTTTTCTGTTTTTTTCAAAAGCAAAACCTTACCCTCTACTGACCCAAAGGATTAATTATTGCCCTTATTCCGACTCAACGGGGTCCCCTTGTTTCTCCTGCAGGCCCCCCCCTCCCCCCACAAACAAAACCCCGTATGGGTATATTCACCTTTGGGTCCCCTTGTTCCAAAACCCCTTTTTTTCCAAAAAAACCCCTCCCGGGTTATGGGATTTATGTTCAAACTTAATTGTTTTTCCAAACCAAAACCCCTTTTTAAGGTTTTTTACCCGGCTGACAGGAAACTTTTTTTTTCACCCATTTTTTTTTGGGGGGGTAACAAACAAAAAACAATCGGCAGTTGGGAAGCAAAAAACCTAATGAATGTTCGAGCTCCTTCTTTTCCCCCCCTGTGCCAATTTTTCTGAAGGGGGTTGCCCTGCCAAACAAAATCTCCGTTTTGTTCCCGCACCATCGAAGTTTTCCCAAAGGTTTTTCCCCTCAACCCAACAACCCCCTCCTGTTCAGGGGGGGTCCCTTTAATTTATGGATCGACACAAAAAAAAGGCTGATACTACCACGTTGTTTAACTTAAGTTCGTTGATGGTCAATTTGCCCCCTTCATCCTGGCTATTTACCCCTATGGTAAGTTCTTAGAATTCAATTCTGGGTTATTCGCCCAGGAACCCCTCGGGCAACACATTTTTCCTCAAACCCCTTCCCAAGGAATTTTTCCCCCTAGGGGATTTTCCTTTCCCAAGAAGATAAACCCGGACTCGATTTTTCCCTTTCAACTTTAACATTTTGGGCTTTCACCCGGTACAAGGTAATAGATTTTTTTTTTTTCCCACCTGTTTCTCAACCCTCACCGGGCCATTTGCAAACCCGTGATCTGAACCCCGAAAAAACCTATCACTGTGAAGGGGGGGTTGGGGGCACATTTTGTAAACAAACTTCGACTTTTCAAACTCAAAGCTTTTTTTAGCAGGGGGGCCCTTTTTTCTGTGGTTAAACGTTTAACCCCTTGGTTTCCATAGGGACTTTTACCATTGAAAAGGACACCAACCCAAACCCGGCGTTTACACCCAAGCCGAACCCCCAGTTCCCACCCCCTGGACTGTGACTAACACCTCCCCCAGTGTCGAACCATCCTCCTGCCCCCCAGATTTAACATTATAGGCCACAGTTGTTCCTTTTCCTTGTGCGTTAAAAACTCTCAACCTGAAGGTTTTTTTTTCCCCCCCGGAGTACCACGCCGTCCACAGGTGGCCTCTTTGGGGCTGTCCGGACCTCTTGGTTTTCTTGCGTCTTTTACCCACCCAGTCATTGTGGGGGCGGTTGTTGTTGTCCGAACTTGTCTCGATTCTTTCTTTTCAACAGGGTCTTTTACCAAATGTGCTAGGTTATGATGCCAAGGGGGGCCTGCCCGGGTCTTGACCCTGCCATGAGGGGCTCCCCCAAAATTCACCCTTTTATGTTTCACCTAGTTTTTTTTTTCTTCCCAGAAAGCCGAAAAGCGAGCACCCCAAAGCGGTGGCACTTTTTTGTCCTTTTGGGGAACCCCCTTTCTAGGGGGGGGGTTTTTTTAAAATTTTTTGTGGGGGGGGGAACCTGGGATTGAAAACGGTGCCAACGTGATACAGTTCCTTTTTCGTGGTTAACCCCAACCCCCCAGTTTAATATTGAACAACCACTATGTTGTCCCCCGGAGTGCCTTTCCAGGAACCTTTTTTCTCCCGCTATCGTCGGAAGGTAACATTCACCCCCAACCACCTACCCACATGAATCTGTCGAGTGGACCAGGACCTCAAAAAAAAACCCCTTTGCAATCACAGGATACCAGTCAAAGTTGGTCCTTGGATGAAAAAATTTGACTTGGGTTTTCTGCCAAATTTGAAATCCCGTTTTCCAGGTTTCCTGGTCACATTTTGTACAATCACCCGGTTTCCAGAAAACATTTTTCTTTCCAAAGGGGTACTCCGTTTTTCATGGAAGGTGGGGGGGGGGCATCTCATCTTGAGACCCCCACGCGGGTTATGGAATCTTTCCATTTTTATTTGTTCCTTGGGGAAAACCTTCACTGTGAAAACAAACCCCAAACTATGGCGGGGGGGTTTTCCCCCTTTTTTTTTATTTTTTTCCAAAATTCCCTTTTCCCCCTTCATGGAGTAACTCCCCCCCCAACCAGGCTGGTTAACCCTCCCCCCCCTAGGGTGGGACTTCTTTCGTAAGACCCAAGAATTTTAATAATTCCCAATCCTCCGGACTAAATCAGAGGTTCCTAAATTTCTACCTTCCCCCCCAAACACCCCGGGAAAGGGGGGGGCCTCTTCCCTTCGTGGGGACTTTACGGGACCAAACACAACTGCACCCCCCCCAAACTTTTTCTTTAAACAGTTCTTTTCATTGAACACTTCGTTTTGGGGGGTCAATCTCCAACATGAACTAAACCCCTCACAGGGGGTTCCCCTTTTTTCCCCCTTTTGCCAAACCCCCTGGTAAACCAAACACATGGGGGGGGTTTTTTTGGAACTGTTTCTAAAACTCCTCAACCCCTTATGAGGGTCCCCCTCACCAAGTGCTTTTCCCTGAATTCCCCCCTCACCCATTTTTTAAGGGGGGGGTAAACAGCCCACTAACCCGGGGTTTCCCTTCTTGGGGAAATTTTTTCCCAAACCACCAACGGGTTTGTCCTTAAACAAAATTCATTTGTTGGGGGAACCTAACACACAGGTCTTGGCGGTAACCTTGCTTTGATAGGGGCCAACGCTTTTGTTGCCATTTTTTTGACCGCATTTGTAAAATACTCTTCAAGTGGGGGGGGGGACACCCAACCAACTGCCCCAAAAACTTTAAAAAACACATTTGGGAGGACCCCCCCCCCCTGAAACAAAACAACCCCCTTCCAAGGGTCTCACCTCTTTCTCTTTTTCTTTTCCTTGGAATACCTAATTGTGTGGGAGGAGAAATTTTTGTAGGCGTTCTTTTTTTTGGTTTGGTTTTTTTGGTAATTTTCTTTTCGACAAGGGTCCCCACCGTACAAACCCTTTACAAAATTACTTTTCGAGCGGACCAAAAAGCTTGTTGGCTTTTTTTTTACAACCAAAAACAAAAGCAACCCTTTCCAAGAGGGCACCCAAAAAAAAATTGTTGTTCATTTTTCTTTTTTTTTTCATGGATTTTGTTTAGGGTGGGGAAAAGTCTTTCTTTTCCAGGGACCCCCGCCCGGCCTTTGCCCTTTACACTCCCCCCCCTTTAGGGTTTTCCTAAAAAACCCCCCCTTCCCCGGGGTGTTTTTTCACCCCACATTTTCAAACTTCGGGATTTGCTCTAAAAGTGCCGTAATCCTATCTGGGGGGCAACCAAACCTTCAGGGGGGGCCTTTTTCCTAAGGTTTTCTTTTTCCCCTTTGGGGGGTCTTCGGTAGTTAAACCCAAAAACTTTCATTGTTCCAAACCCCCCCCATTCCCCCCAAACCCCAACACCAAAAGCCTTTCCAGGTGCGGGGGCTGTCACGGTTTTTTTCTGGCCCCGGCAGTGGGGGCCCTCGAGTACGGTCTCTGAACTTTTTTACTGTTGGTTTTTTTTCTTTTGTACCAGCTTCTGGACCGGGGGAACCCCAAAATTGGCAGCACCACTTACTGTATTTTCTTTTTTTTTTTTTTTTTTTAGGAAAAAAATTGCCCATTTTTCACATTCCGTAACGTCTGTTTTTGAAATCACTATCTTCCCCTGCGTTGGTTTGCCGTCACTTCCCTTGGTCCTTGATTTTTTCTCATTTTAAAGTTTTCCCCGACCGATTGGAAACTTTTTCCGGGGGGGGAACAGGGGGGTCCTGTCCACCCTGTGCCTTCGTCTTGCGTCTTCCATTTCGGAAAACCCCTTTTCCTTTTTTCTCTTCAACTCTCTTTTTAGTTTTCAAACGGACGAAGATAGCAAGCCTCAAGGGTCCGGGGGTTTTCCCTTTCTAACAGTTTTCTCATTCCAATTGCTGGCCTTCCCGATCTTTTGACGTTCCCTAGGGGGTTTTTTTTCAAAAGAATTCAGGTCCCCCGCTGACGGGGGGTTTTCTCTTCTGGATGGCCTTTTTCGATCAATATGGTTCCTTGTGGATAAAAGGGTTTTGGGGGGTTCCCCAATGTTACTTTTCGAGAGCGGGGGGTTCGTTAAACCTTGGAAAAAACACGTTGGTTTTTCCCGGGCCAGCAACAACTTGGAAAAACCCCCACAAACGACTTTTTTACCCCTACAAAAAAACCCTGGGGGGGGGGGCATTTGGCCCCCCTTGGAAAGACTTTGAGTTTGTGCCTCTTGGGGATTTCAAAAAAGGGTTCGGTCCCTTCCCCCCATCATTGAAAGATTTTTTTTTTTGGGAATTTATGGGAGGGGGTTCCCCTTCCACAGGGGTCAACAAAGGTTACAGGGCGTTTTTGGGTCTTTTGGACCGCCAAAAAGGGGATTTTTGGCAATTCCAAGTTTTTACAAGTTTTAGTCTGTCCTTTCCAAAAGGAGAGGTTGTGAGGGTCCAAATTTTTTTTTTTTTGAATTTTTTTTCCAATGTGTGTTCCTTTCTTGGGGGGCTTCCCTTTTTCCGTCAAGCCGATACCCAATATAGGGTTAAAGGGTTTCATTTTCTTTTTTTTTGCTCCCACACCTTCTTTAAACAGACTTTTCTCTCCTTTTCGGAATGGCGTTTCTTATTTTTTTTTTTTTAAAAACCCCCCCCTTTGGCTACTTTAAAGAGATTTTTGGTTCGTGGGTTTCCCCCAAATTGGGAATAGGGGGGTGCCCGTTTCTTTTGTTTCCCTTTTCGTAAGGGGTGTTGTTTTTTTTCTTTTCCGTTGGGGTATTTTTTTCCCAGTCTTCCCCATTCGGCACCGTCTTATTTCACCAACGTCCCTGGCTTTCCAAAGGCCTTTTTTGTGCCAGGGGGAACCCCCCCTGGGAAGGGGGTTTTGTTTTTCCTTTTTCTTCTACCTTCTTGCAGATTTCCCCTTCCTTCCCGCCTTTTTGAAACCCTTAAGTTGCCTTTTTTTGGGACCTGTTAAACGTTTCTCCGATTGCCTTCGGGGGTCTATTTGGAAACAAGCCCAGCCTGTATTCAGGGAATTTAAGGGGGCCTTCTTTTTCGCGGGAGCATATATCGGGGGTCCACAAAACAAAAAATATACTTTGAGTTTCTTTTTTGGGCGGGGAACAACCAAAAACACCTGCCAAGGTCTCGCATGGCTTATAGACTTTCTCTTGGGGGGTGTGGAACGAGGTGGGATAGTAGCTGGTGGGAATACAAAACCCTTCACTTTTTTCAAAAACTCCCAAAAGTTCGAATGGTGGAAGTTTACCCCTAAAACCAGCCCAGTCTGTCCGGGCCTTTCAGCTTCTTTTTCTAACTGCACAAACCCTTTCCCCCCTCCAGCCAGTGTCGTAAAGGGGAATGTCCTTCTTCAACGCAGTCTTTTAACCATTGCGGGGGCTCCCTAGGTTCCCTAAAGACCCCTTTGTTTTGGTGTTCCCCCCTTTGTGGTCATGGGTCCGATACCCCGAAAAAAAGGTTTTCCCTCCAAGGGCCGGAGACTCTTTAAATTCTTCCCCGTTTTTCCTCAGGGCCCCTCCCGCGTGGGAACTGGTGTTTGATGTTGGTTACAAAATTTTTTCATCCCCCCACCCCTTTTTTTCGTCTTTTTTTAACTTCGGGCGATTCTTCCGGGGGCCTCCTTTTCCCCTACGACCCAATTAGGGTTTTGTGGTTTCTTTTATTACCTTTAACTTCTTCTTTTTCCTGGGGCTTTCTCCCCCATTTGTTAAGAATGGTCTTCCCCTTTCCCCCAAAAAGTTAGTGTGGGTGGTGTTTTTTTGTGGTTTTTGGTGTTTTTCTTTAAGGATACCTTTAAATTTGGGTTGGGTCCCTGGGTTTTTTTTGGATCAAAACACAAAAATTTGGCGTTCCCCTGCCCCGAACGGTGTTTTTTTCCCTTATTTTTCCTCCCTCCTTGCGTCTTTTTCAAACCCCCACAGGTTTTGACTTTTTGTGGGACACCGCCCTGGGGGGAATTTTTCACATCTTTTTGTTTGTTAAACACTTTTAAGGAACTTTGAGGTTTTGAAAAAGGTGAAAAGTCAGTTTTCCCCCAACCCCCAACTTTTTTTAACAAAATCTCTCAAAAACACAAATCTTCCCCCACACCAGGAACAACAACCCCAATGTTTTCAATAAATTCCATCTTTTTTGGTCTTTGACTGTTTTTTCAAAAGGTTTTGTCAAAATTCGTGTGAAACAAACCACTAAACCCCGGTTCATTTGTCTCCTTCTTGTCCTTTTTTTTTTTTCTTTAGGCTATTGGAAGTGGCTTTTTGGGAGTAAGCAGGAACCTTTTTGCCTTTTTTTTTTAAATTCCCCTTTCCCCCACAAACCCTTTTCCTTTTACTGGGGGGGACTGGGTTTTCCTCAAGGGAACCGGCCAACCCACCCCTTCCGTTGATTTCATAGGGGTTTTTTCCCTGTGTTCGGGATTTTTTCACCCTTGGGGGGGGTCCTTTTCCTCACCCCAACTTTAATTACAAATTTTTATGGTGGGAACAAAAAACACAAAACTCACCTTATGGTATTTCCACAAAGGTAGACTTGGACTTTTTTTGAACCCAAACCCCCAAGGAAACTCCGGTTGGGATTTTATGGGTCGTGGGTTTCCCGATTAAAAGGGGTGTTTTTTCCCTTGGGAGTTCCCCCACAAAAGGGGTCTTCTTTGAAGGGCCTTATTAAGCTTTACCCGTTTTAATGTCTTTTTCCCCCCTTCTCCGTTGTTTTTTTCGAATAAATTCCCCCTTGCCTCGGGGCTCCCCAACAACTTGCGGGGGGTTCCTTAGGTTTCTCAGGCAACCACGGGCCTTTGTCAAGGAAATCTTTTTTTTCAGTAATTCTTTACCCCCTTTTTTACCCTCAAACTCCCAAACTTTTGTTGCTTTCCCCCCATAAAATTTCCTGAAGGGTGTTAAACCCATGATCCCATTCCCCTTTTCTCAGGTTTTCACCCAAAGCCCTTCCCCCCCCCCCCCCCCCCCCCCCCCCCCATTCTTCTTTTTTCCTGTTTGGGGGGCCCTTTTCCGAAAAAAGGGTGCTTTGGTTTCAACAAAACCCCCTTTGTCTGGAAAGAGGGGTATTTGTACCCCTGGTCCCAAAATCATTTCCAAAACTCACCTTTTTCAAAACTTTCTTGGCTGGGAAAAAATGATGCCAAAAACCCACGTCCCAAAAATTCCCCCTCCCCCCCACCCAAGGTTCCCCACCCCCCCCCCCCCCCCCCTCCGGTCACCAACGGATTTTTACTCCTTCTTTTCCTCCCCCTATTTTGGCTGTGCCACCCCCGGCCTTTAATGTCACCAATCAATTTCCCCCCCCCCCACTTTTCAGCGTCCTTGAAGGGTTTTGTTTGAGTATTGGGGGGTACCCTTTTCGGAATTGGCTTCTAAGCCGGGTACTTCTTTCAAAAACACCCCCCCCTTGGGGGTGACTTTACCCAGACTTCCGAATTGATCCTTCAAAAATTTTACCCCATTGGGGCCCAAAAAAAGAGTTGAATCACCCATGGATACGGGTTTTAAGGCGGCTGGCAAAATTGTGGGTTTCTTGGAAATTTTTCCCCCAAACCCACCCCCCAACAAAAACCCAACAACCCCTTCCTTGGTGGGAGGGCCACTGAAACGGGGGACCTGAGCAAGGGGAGGGAAGGCACAAACCCTCCTCCACCCAAACTTAACAGAAACCCAGGCCCATACCCATGTAGGTGAAAAAAACCCGACTTTCTCGAGCTGGGAACAACGGGCCTTGGAATGGGCTTTTTTCTACTCACTCTCTTCTCAAAAAAACAAGGAGTTTTGGAGCGTCCTAATGTTTTTGTTACTTTGGTGAAAATTCGAGCAAACCTTTTATTTTTTTTGGGACCCCCTTGGGCGAGCGGGGAACAAAAATCTTCAAAACCACCGGGTGCAGAGGTATTCGGGGAAATCTTTACTCTCAAACCAAAACAACAAAATAAGTCCTTTCTTTGAAACACCGACGAGAGCTCACACACATGTCCCATGTTTTTCTATCAAAGGTGTGTATTTCGCGAAAAAGAAGGGTGGGGCCCTAGAACGAAAGACAAAAAAGAAAGTTTCGAAAAAAAGGCTCCACGTGAAACCACCCACCCTTGGAACTTGAGGGACCTTTGACGCCTTTTTTGTTTTTTTTCTTCCATTTTTTCCCTTTACTGGGCCAAGTTACCAAAAAAAAAAGGACGTTCGGGGTTTGTCTAAACGGAACCACTCACACTCACGGTCAAATGACAGTGTTTTTTTCCCAAACCTTTTTTGTCGAAGAAAGGTATCAGGGAACTACTGGACTAAGGCTACGGGAACCAAACGCTCTTCGGGGATCCAAATGGAACACTTTTTTCCCTAGGGGAGGTGGTTTAATGAAGTTTTTTTTTCTTGTGGTTTGCAAAAATAAACCCCGTCCCCGTTCCAAGCAACTGAGTTCTCACAAAATCAAGCAACCCCTCCCCCCAAAGGTAATCACTGTGTTTTTTTCCCCAACCGCCAGTTCCCCAAAAAACATTGGGTTGACAGTTGGCCCCAAAGTGGGAATTTTTGTTGTTTTGCGTCCCCCAATCCGAACGGGTAAAAAGTTCTACACCATAAAAGGACCTTTTGGGGGCCGGTGCGGATTGGTTTTCGTTCTTCCTAGGTGACAAGGATGGGACAAAACATGTTTTTTTTTTGCGTTTTGGCTTTATTTTTTGAATGTTCCCCTTCCCGGGGGCCCCTGCGAGTTTTATTGTTCCCCCCCAAAAAAGTGGACGAAGGGCAACTTCCAACACTCCCGTTAAAAACCCTTGGGATTGGGGGGGGGGAAACTTGACCCCCGTCACCAACCAATCCCTTAAGCCCCAGGGTTTATTTTGTGCTTTTCAAATTAACTTTGGAGGCCAGGTGGTTTCCTTCAAAAACAAAATGTGAGGTCCCTTCTTTCCCATTTACACTCCACGACTTGCTGTCTTTTTTTTTCAAGGGGGGCCGTATTCTTCAAACACCCTCTTTTGGGACGGACTTTTTTAGACTACGTTTTCCAAAAAAGCTTCTTCAGTTTTTGTAATTTTTAGGCCTTTCTTTCAACACCCGGCGTTGGATAGTAGACAACCCCCCGCTCAGTAGTTTTCCCCCCCCCAACATTCAGGGGAACACTTCTGAAGGGGGCTGTTTTACTTTTTTTTTTTTGTTTGAAAAGGTTTCCGGTTTGGCACCAAAGGGAAGTCACTCACCGGGGTGGGAAAGGCTATTTCCCCCTCGTGTTTTACAACTTTTGTGTGTCCTAGAAAACACCCAAGTGGTTAAAGTCCCGGGTTTCAGAATACCTTATTTCAATTTTTTTCACAAACCCAATACTTTCCCTTTTTGGCCCTTTTTCTCTTTGTCCAAAAACCCCACCTTCCCCAAAAAGGGTTGGGCCCTTTTTTTTTTTTTGGTTGTCTTGAAGGGTCGGTCTAAAGCTGTTCCGGCTTTGTTTCATTTGTCCAACACTTGTTTAAGAGAACCTTCCAAGGTCTCTCAGGTTTTTTTTCTTTGGGTTCCCTCTCAGTGCTCCGATTTTCGGGTTAGCCAGATTTTTTTGTGCCGGGAAACTTCGTTCCACCTTGGGGTGCCCCAAACGTGTGGTCAGGTTATTTTAGGGATTTTCGAGGTAAAAACCACAAGTTGGGGAGGAA
>Ga0179593_1703849_pt1 | contig 20885 bp, 24 predicted proteins | sample CZODoug2_1_08_16_FD_185931 | JGI IMG/M metagenome (GOLD analysis project Ga0179593, IMG submission 185931) | Vadose zone soil fungal communities from Angelo Coast Range Reserve, California, USA - CZODoug2_1_08_16fungal (PacBio error correction) | ecosystem: Environmental > Terrestrial > Soil >... | reverse complement strand
CTTGGAGCCCTTTTTCTGCTTGCGTTTGGTCTCTTTATTCTTTTTTTGGAGTTTCTTTTTCCGTCCACGCTGGCCCTACCCTTCCTTTTCGTGTTCACAGGGTCTATTTTTGGACGGTCGACGGTGTGTGACTTTCTCAAGTCCTCGATTTGTGTTCGACTTTTCGGTTTTTTTTGCGGTTTCCCTTCCCGACTTTCTGTTTTTTCAGGTTCCGTCCGCTTTTCGCCTTTTCTGTCTCACGGGAGTTCCGCCAATCAGCCCACCTTTTTGGCTGCGGTTTTCCTTTGTTGACCCGGCTTTTGGACGCCCGCCCCCTCCTTTAAATCTTTGCGGTAGCGGGATGTCGCAACGGCCCCTTGATGATTCGTCTCTTACTCCGTTCTCATTTGGCAGTAAGAGTTTTGGTTTTTTTACGTTTTAATTTCGGGGGGTTACATATCGACGGTTCATATTTTTTTTTGTTTTTTTTTTCTTTGGTTTTTTCTTTCGCCGACCAGTTCCGCTTTTTTCCCTTAACTTTCCCCCCCTTAAGGCCCCGGGTTTTCATCGGTGTTTTTTTGCAACTTTACCTGGCCCCCCACTTTGCTGGTTTTTTTTTTCTCATTTTTTTCCCCAACCCCAAAGTCGAGGGCTACTTTTCTCCCTGAAGTTTTTCGTTCCCCCCCTTCTTTTTGGAATTCTCTCTACAATGCTTTTCCTTAGGAAAGGTGAAAATGTCCCGGAATGATCTAACAAGATTTTTTTTCTTCAGAAATCTTTTTTTCTTCTCAGTGTGATTATTTTTCCCTTTTTGGGGTTGGGTGTTCCGCATGTGTGGCTTTGATCCAAGAACCTTTATCCCCGTCCCGCTTTTTCCTTTGCTTGTACTGTGTTTCACCCTTTTTCAGTTTTTATTTGAGTCACCGAGGGGCTGAAACCTTTTCTTCGTTGCCCTCATCCGCCTTTCCTCCTGCCCATTCCGGTGGTCCCTTTTGTTTCCCCTTTTGACTGACGCCTCCTCCCGATCCTGCTTTCGTTGTTTTACAGTCCCGGTTAAGGTGCGTCATGTTTTGTCTGGTTCCTGTCCCTACCTTCCCGTGCCCACGCGTCCTTGTGCCGCTAACTTCCCTATTACTCGTTGAGTGGACTTCTTTAGTTTTCCACCCCTTCTCTTTCTGTCCCTTTTCTCGCTCGCCATCTTCTCGTCAAGCTATTTTTTTGCTGGCCCTTTTTTGGCTTTTCGGGTGGGGACCTGCCCCTGGTTTCCCAGTTTTTCCCCGAAATGCCCCACCCTGTTGACTGCTATTTTTGTTTTTTTTATAATTTCCCTTCCAGGTCCTTTCCTGCCCTCGGTCTCTTGCGGTCATTCGTTTCCACTTCGTTGTTTCGTCTACGGCGTGATTTTTTTTTTCCCCGTGAATTCCGGGTAATTCTTTTTTTATATCTTTTTTTTGGAAGTGCCGTTTTTCCTTCTTTATCCCTTGCGTCAAGCGAGTTTTGGTTCGCTTTTCCCCACGATTGCCTATTTTCCCCCCTTCTTTTTTGGTCGGTTTGGGGGTTCTCCTTTTTTTTTTTTGTAGAGATTCCTTTTCTCCCTCCAATTTCACAGTCACACTTCCCCCTTTTTTCCCTGGCTCTTTTAAATTGTGCTTCTTTCTTCCATTGTTCTGGTTGTCCCTTGTTATCTGCTCAGGCTGGCTGGCCCTCAGTGACCCTTTCACCTAGTACTCTCGTATTTTGTAATTCCTTCCCCCGATCCCATCAGTGTTTGGGGTCCCTCGATTGTTTCCATCTTCAAACCTTCTTACCATTAGACTTCCTTCATCACCCTGTATTTTATTTTTTCTTCTCAAGGACCCAAATTGGTTGACCGATTGCTGCCCCTTTTGACTTTCCTCCTTTTCCTTTAGTTCCCGTCAACTTCCTGCAAACCTTCCTCATGAACATTCCACCCCTTTTTTTTTTTTCCCCCCCACGATGACTTTATCCTTTTTCCCGGACTGTCGTCGCCCCCCTCGTCGAAGCCTTTCCCTGACCTTTGTTTTTTCTTCTCTGGTTTTTCGGGTTCCCCCAAGGGACTCTTTCGTTTCACTTTCGTTTGGGTGCGGGCTTTACGTCCTTGAAAACATCTTCGTTTTCCAACGGCCCGCCTTTTTTCACCGTTTTTGGTTGTGTTTCTCCCCCGCTGTTTTTTTTTTTGCTGGGCTCCCCTTGCCGAGTCCTGCCTCCCTCCCTCCTTTTGAACTACCCCCCCACCCCTGCGCTATTCCTCTTGTCGAACCATGCTCGGTGCTGTTCTCCTCCCTGCTTTTTTTTTGTCACGAAAGCCGGGGGCACTGACTTCCTGAGGCCTTCCGTGGGCACCTGCTAACCTACCTTCACCCTTATGTTAGTGTTCTTTTTGTCTTCATGGGACCTTTTTTCTATTTTTTTTTTATCTCGCTTTTTCCCTCTTTTTCACCTTTAGATAAAGCGGCCTTTTCCACCAGCATGGGCCTTGGCTCCCCCTTCCGTTTTTTTTTCTTTGGAGAGATTTTTTTCCTTTTTTTTCCGCCCTTCCTTTGACCCTTTTTTTTTTTTTTTGAGTCCTCCCTCTTTCGGTTTCTAACGAGGTTCCCGTGCAGCAGGTGTTTTTTCTGTTCCCTATCACTTGTCCCTTCCCTTTTCTCCTTTTTTGGCTCCCCCCTGGTCACTGCACGGGTTCCACCCGTTCTTTTGACTGTTAGGCTCTTTTTTCCTTTATCCTTTTTTTTTTTCCGTTCGTTTGCTCGCTTCGCCTTTGCCTGCAGTGGTACTTGGCCGCCCCCCCTGGCCTCAGGCTTCTTTTTTTTTCTGAAACCTTCGCCCCAGGGTTTCCCCCCCGCATTCCTTTGCTTCCGCTTTTTTAGGGGCCCTTTTTTGTGCTCGCTTGACAAACAATTTCCCCCTTTTGAACTCCCTCTTTGCCCTTCCCCGGAGGCCACCCCTCACTCCTCTTCCGCGTTGCCAGTTGAATCGCCTGAACGTTCTTTCACTGCCTTTTTCTCCCTTCCTCTCCACCTCCTCTTTTTTTTTTTTTCTGGCCTTTTGCGCGGTGCTTTTCCGGTTGTCCGTTTTTTCTGCCGTTTTTTTTGTCCCTCCCGCTCAACCCCGTTAACTTTCATCCCACGAAGCGTTGTCCCTTTTGGCATGCACTGGTTTTCCGTATTCAATTTCTCCCCCAACCCCTCACCTTTTTTTTTTTTGGAGGTGGTTCCCCTTTCTTTCTTTACTTTTTTTTTCTTCGTACCACCCCATCGCCGTTTTTTTTCTTTTTCTGGTTTTCAGTGGTCCACTCCCTCTTACTTTTTTTGCCTTTTGGATGTTTCGGCGGGGGTTGATCTTTTCCCCTTTCCTTTTTTTTTTGAAGGGCATTTACCCTTCTTTCCCCACCTTTTGCCCTTGCCCTTTTCACCCCTTGCCACACCCCCTTCCTGTCTTTTTGGTTCGTTGAGAACTCTGTTTCTTTGGGATACTTCCTCCCGACTTGAATTGTTCTGTTTCTCCCCCTTTGGACGTCGGTTTTCTGGCCGCTTTTTGCCTTTTTCTTTGTTTTTTCGCGCCCCGGCCTTTAGGTACTCTTTTGATAGTAGGCTTGATGCAGTTGTTATTTTCTTTTTTCTTGGTCTCACTCTGGCACCCCTCCCTTTTTTTGCCGACCTTTTTGGGGTCGGCGTTTTCGGTCCCCCCCACCTCCGTCATTCTTCTGTTTTGTGGTCCCAGGTTGCGGTTTTTCGAGCTCTGTTCCCCCTCCTTCTTTTTCACTTCTCTTTTTTTCTTTTTTGACTCTTAAGTTTTTCTATGTGCTGTGCCCGTTGCCCTGCGGCTTTCCCTTTGCGGCCGAGACCCTTTTCCTTACAGTTTTCCCAGGCCCGGAGCTTCCTTTCCCGACCTTTTAAATCTTTGCCGGGGCATCGATCCCAGTGGGCCACGGGCACCTTTTTTTTTTTTTCGAAAACCTACATGCAGGCTCGGTCCGTCACTTTTTTTCTGTCTTGGCATTGCGTCCCACGCTTTTTTTTTTGGATTTTCTTCCGCGTTCGTAGCTTTCTCCCCCCCCCTTTTTGCTCCCTGTCGCCAAGCCGGTTTTCTTTTTTTTTCTCTTTTTTTCAACCCCCCCTCTGTCGAAGTTGTCGTCCCTATGTTCATGACTTTTGTACCCCCCTCTGAGTCTCGCAGTTTTTTTGTTTTTGGTCTTGCATTTTCGTAGCCTGATTTGTCTTTTCTGTGGAGGTTTGTTGTCGTCACCCTTCTTTTCTCGTGGTTCCCTTTTTTCCCCTGACTTGGTCATTCCAGATTGGTGATTGGCCCCCCGTCTTTTTTTTTTTTTGCAGTCCCTCTGGTGCAGCTCACGATTCCCCCCTGGCCCCAGAGCCGCCCCCCTGTTGCCTCCGCGATACGGGCCGACGGTATTCGTTTTTTTTTTTTTTTTTTTGGTTGGTTGACGACAGTGTTGCGTGGAGTTCTTTCATAGTGTTCCAACCCATTTGACTTGTTGTTTTGTTTCGTTCTTTTGTTCTGTCTAGTCGTTCTTCCCCCAGGGGATTCGGCGTCCTGTTTTTGATGTTTGGGTTTGCACTTTGTTTCAATTTCGCTGGGCTTCAGGCTTCCCCCTGATTGAGGTGAGTTTTTTTCTTTTTTGAGAGGGACTAATTTTTCGGTCTGTTTCTTTTTCAGTCGATTCGCAGGATTTTTATTTTTTAGCCCGATTTTTACCGGCGCAGTGTTTCCCCCACCTCCGCTTGCTCCAGATGGACCATTTTAGCAGGTCTTTTTTGTTGGCTTTTGATTCTGCTCCCTCCCCGCCCTGATTTTCAACCGAAAGCCCCACCTTCCGTTTCCTGTATTGGTATGTTGCCTCTCTGGTCTTAATAGCTTTTACTTTTTTGTTTGTTTTGACATTCAAGTCCGATGCCCGTCACTTCTTTTCGTTTCCTCTAGTCATCGTACTTCTCCTTGGGACTTGTTCCTTCCTCTGGTTATTCTTTTTATTTTGAACGTTCTTTCTCACTCCAATAAATTCAATGGCTTTTGTCTTGATTCGGGTTGTTTTTTTTCACCCTTTCACGTCGCCGTCGAGTTTCCTCCCGACCCGTTGAATGCACGCTTGGTTCGTGCGGCTGCTTGGTCGGGTCTCGGTTTCCTTTTCTACCTCCTTTTTTGTTTTTTTTGTTCTGCTTCTGGTACCCATTTTTGCGTTCTTTTCTCCCCCCTTGTAATAGGGCCCTTTTTTTTTTGTTTCCTTGGCGGTGCGCACATTTTCTCAATCCCCTTTCACGGTTTCCCGGGCGTTTTAGATTTTTTTTTCGTTTTTGGCTTTCGCGTGGGCAGGATCTGTTTCCCCCTTGCTTTAGTCGGTGCCCGTCGCTCTATTTTTTTTTCGTGGCCTCCGTTCCCCCCCTTATTTTTCTGTTCCTTTCCGTACGCACTTGAACACCCCTTTTCCCTCGGCCTTTTCCCCCCCCTCCTGTCGTGGATCTGATTTTTATTGGCCCTCCCCATTGCGAGCAGCCCTCCCAAAACTTTTTTTTTTTTCTTCTCACCGTCGGTATCTACCGGCACTTCCGTTCGCTCCGCAGCCTATGTAAGTTCCGTCTCTCGTTTTCCCCATCCCTGTTCGTTTCTCCCTTTGAGTTTGTGGCCCTTCACAGTCCCCACCATCCTCGCGCGTTTTCTTCCCGATCCCCCCCCCCCCCTCCCTCCCCACCTCCGTCATTTATCTGTTTCGCCCCCCGTCCTTTTGTGTGCCGAAATGCCCTTTTTTCTGGCTCCTTCCCCGCCTGTCAATTGGCTCCCCCCGTCCCCTCTGTCTTCTCCTTTTCACTCCTCCTCCCCACACTCTCGGGGCGTTTTTTGGTAATTCTGCGAGGGGCCCGCTTTTGGGTGAATCCGGCCTGTTTTCCTCTGTCCCAACACAAGTCCCTAGTTTTGTCGGCGCCGTCCAATTCTCTTTTACCCTAGCAGTCACTTTTCCTTTGGCTTTTCGGTATCCGTTTCTTAGTTTCAAGGCGGTGCGGCTTCCCTCAGTTTTTTTTTTTTTTTCCCAGGGTGGCCATTGCGGAATTTTTCTCCCCCAAACGATTTCCTCTCAAATCTCGACGATTGTCTTTCCCCCCCTTTCGACCTTTTTCCCCTTTCGCATCGTTTTTAACACAACAGACGGAGGGTGGTTTGTGGTTTTTTTAAGTTTGTTGCACGGTACTATTCTTCAGTTTTTCGACAGTACCCCCTTTAAGGGCATCCGACTCCTCTTCCCCCCACTCTTTGTTGTTTGTGTTTTGTCTTCTTTTCTTTTTTCGGTCACGTCCGTGGACCGGCGTTTTTGTGGTGACGATGAAGTTGTTCGCCTGCTGAAACCGCCCCCCGTTTTCCCCCTCGTTTTTTTTCAACACGGGGCGACCTTTGTCACCCTTCGACTCTGTCTTTCCTCCCCTCTAGCATGGGATTATTTTTGTCCTTCCTTGGGCCTCCCGGGAGTGGCCTGAGTGGGACCCTGGCCCGGGGTCCGCATTTTTTTTCTTGCCAACCGGTGTTCTTAGTTGATCGTTTTTGTTTGGCCTCCACTCAGTTTCCCCCGTGATGCTTTCTGTCTACCCTTTTTTCCCCGGAGCCGCCCTGACGTCCGGTTCCTTTTTTTTTTTTTTTTTTCTTTACACTTTTGTTTAAGCGCCCGTTCCCCTCCTTTTTTTACCCTTGGCCAGGGTCCACCGTCTAGAGTTGCTTTTTTTTCGTTTGGTAAATCAGGGTGCGCTCCCTACCGGGACTGGGCTTTGGGAACTTAGTGCTCCGTTTGGCGCTTAGGTTTGTTTATAGTGTCCTTCCTACCTATCTCCCCGTGACCCCTTTACTCGGTTCGGTTGGGCTCTTCCCGTCCCTGCAGCCCTTTCGGGTTTTTTTTCTTTGTTGGTTGGTTGAATTTTTTCTGCCTTTCACCCCCAACACTGAGGTTCCTTTCTACTTAAACAGTTTTTTTGCCACCCCTCTCTGCGGTGGTCGGTGGAAATGGCCCGCTACATTTTGGAGGGCTTGACCCGGCGGACTTTTGAATTTTTATTCGACGGTGAAGCTCACCCCTCGGTTGTTGGAGAGTCTTGTTTTTGCAGCTTTAAGCTCTTCTGCCACCTTGGTCACTTTTTTTTAGCGGGGAATGATCAAGCGTCTTTTCTGGTTAAGTTGAGCGGGTGTTTTTTTTTGAAGTTTTTTTTTTGGCCCCGCCTGGTCCTGTGCCTTTTTTCCGCTTCTACGGGTCCCCTTGGGAACAGTTGGCGCGCCCCCTGACCCTCGAGGGGTTCTGAGGCCTTCACTTTCCCCGTGGGTTCCAGTCTTTTTTTTAATTTCATTCCCTCCTGTGCGCCCTTTCCATTTTTTTTTTTTTTTTCAACTCCTGGCGCTCTTACCGTCATTTCAGATGCAGCTCCGGGACACTTCCCTTGGGGGCTCACCCCTCAGGCCTACGGAACGTTTCCGCCCCTGTTTTCTTTTTTTTTCTTTCCCCGTTCCTTGGCCTGTTTTCCGCCTTTCCTTCCTTTTTGCCCCGACAAATTTTTTTGAATTTTGAAGTGCAAAACTTTTTTCCTCTCTGATTTTTTCTGTTTATACAGCCCTTCTCGCTTTCTCCTTGCGTTCCCCTGTTCCCAGGCAAGTCTCTTTACGTCTTTTGGAGTTTCTTTCCTGTGCAGGTACTTCTTACCTCCGTCCTCCGTCGTTTTACAGTTCCCACAACGCGGCGGTCTTTTTCGCGTTCCTTTCCGATTTCCCCCCCTTTTACCCCTTGTCCGCATTTATTCGAGGAACGGCCTTTTGGGGTTTTTTTTGAGGCCCGTTTTTCCTTTCTCCTTCTAGATCAGCTCACCAACCTCCCCCCTTTTTTTGTAACCTTTTTTTCATTCGTGTTCGCCCTCGTGTTTAACCACCCCTTTTCTGTTTCTCGGGTTCGGTGTCATTTGTCCCTCTTACTCTTCGTCCGACGTCGTTCCCCCCTACCGCTCCCCATTTCTTATTTGGACTCCTTCGCGTGTGCCCTTTTTTTTTCTGACGGTGCACCTTTCTCCCTTTGTTTTTCCGTCCGCATTCCCATTCTTTCCCCCTCTTCTTGCCCGCAACCTTTTTACTTCTTCCATCTGCTCTGGTTTTGGTCCACTGAGTGTTGCCCTTTTCCCACGCTGGTCGTTTTTTTTCTCCCCAAACCCAGACACTCTCCCCGCACCCTCGGCTTCCGCTGTGCGTGTGGTGCTCGTGCTTTGGGTTTTCCACAAGGCTGCTTTCGTTGGCCATTTTTTCTTTTTTGGGGTGGCTGGGGTCGGTGGCACCCCTTTTTCGCTCCGCCTTTGTTTTTTCAGTTTTTCCCAGGTTTTTTTTTTCTTTTCGTATGGCGGCATTTTTCCGGCATCTTTTTTTTTATTCAAGCTTTTTTTTGCCTCACGCCCCGCTCTCATTTCTCTTTTCTGAAACTTTCCGGCTTTTCCTTTCCCGCATGGTTTTACTCCGCGGTCCCCATGACACTTTGCTGGTCACTTCCGTCTCCCCCTCGGCCCCGAGCCCCTTTTTTTGTGCTTTCACCGACGCCATCACACTTTCACTTTTTCCGAAAGGGGGTTTTAGCTGTTGTGTCGCAAGCTCTTTTTTTACCTTTTTTTTTCACACCTTCTCCCTTGGGGTGGCCGCACTTTCCCAGTTCCGACCCCTTTTGGTACCCCCATTTCGTCTTGGCTACAGGTGGCTTTTTTTTTTTGGTTCTTCATCGGCCTGGGGCCTTCCCCTGTCTTATACGGTCCCCGGTCTCCGGGCTGGGCCTTTTGTTTTTTTTTCCGTATGTCCTTTGCTGCGTCTTTGCCTTTCTTCCCCTTTTTATTCCAGCCGGCCGTATGTCCCGGTTCCCCCAGTCCTTTTCGCGCCTTCGTCCTCGTTTTGGCCGCTTTTCTCCCTCCGCTTTCTATGGTTCCACGTTTTGTATTTTTCGTCTTTTCCTCGCCGACTTTTTTTTATTTTTTTTTTTGACAGTCGCGGGGGGCCTTTCTTCCTCCCTAGTCTTTGGGTTCCCATTTTTTCTTAATTTCTTTCGAGTTTTTCCGGTTTAAGGTTCCCTACACCTCGTTGGGCCCCTCCCGGAAAGTTTCATCCCGCCTCCCCCCCCCCCCCCCCCTGGCGGCCCCCCACGGAACTCGCCTTTTTTTTCTATTCACGGCGTGTTTCGGGCTCTCCCCGCTCCCTAGACCGTCTCTTCGAGGCCGTGACCTCCTGTGAGGCGGACTTTCCCGGGTTTTTTTTCTGCCTTTGCCCCGTCTTACCAACCTTGTTCATTGCAGTTTTCCCTGGGTGCTTCCTACTCTGCTTTTTTTCCAATTTATTGCCGAATCGTCGTGTGGGATTTTTTTTCTTTAGGGACGGGCCGGAGGCCCTTTCTCCTTTCCCCCTTGGGTCGTCGGTCGGTTTCTCCTCTTTTTTTTTTTGAGAGAGCTCCCACGTCTGCCTGTCGTTGTTGTAAATCGCTCCCCATTTGCGTCCCACTTGTGTTGGCCCTTTTCTCGCTGGTAGGCAGAGTTTTTTTTTGCTTCCTTCGCCTCTTTTTCTCCGGGCTTGACCCGTTCTCCCGTTTCGCTTCCCTCGGTCAGGTTATTTTTGCCCCAGGGATTTGTAGATTTTGTTATTTTTGTGTCCCTCCTTCTGGATATTTTTCCCTTTTTGGTGTTTTTCGGGAGTTATGTGGGGTCTTTCCCTTCGGGGTTGAATCCTTTGCCGTGGAATTTTTGTTTGTTGTGCCCGGGAGTTTGCCCTTCCCCAAGGCGTGAGGCTAGGTGGGCAGTGGTTCTTTTCGTTCTTTTTTTCGTCACCTTCACCCCGATCACTTTTCAACCCTTTCTTGGCTGCGGCGCAGACCCGATCAACGTTACCCATTGCGACATTTTGAGTCCCCCCTGCGGCAAAAACTTAGCCTTGACTCCGCAACTCCCGGTTGTCTCCCTCCTTGCACGTGCCCCCTCGGATGTCAGCCCGCTTCCGGACGTCCATGGCATGTAAGGTAGGGTCATGCCGACCTCCGTCTTTTGTTTAGCCCTGTAGACTTTACTGCAGTGACCCAGGCCGCGCAGCTCGGTTTTAAAATGGCTTCGTGCGTCTTTTCCATGGTGGGTAAGGAGGTTCTTCTTCCTTTCCCGTTTCTGGAGGCCGGGGGCCTTTTGGCTCGTTTTCGGGCCCGTACTTGTTTTTACGTTTTCCCCCCTGAGCACCGTTCGCACGTTTTTTTTTTGAACCCCGGGTCGATTGCGTCTGGTTGTTTTTTTTGGTGACCCGGCCACCTGTTCCCCGTCGCGTGATTCATTCACCCGTTGACAGGCTTCTTGCTCGGGAATGGAGTACCCTTTTCGGCATGTTGTTTTGACGAAGCCTTCGGTTGCTTGATTTTTTGTGGGTCTTCATTATGCTTTCTTGCCGTACGATTGATGTCTGGTTCTAGACCCCCTGTACCCCGAACGGGAGTTTTCATGTGCGGGCGGTGGTCTACGTCGCCCCGCCGATGCCTTGGTCTGAAACGCGTTGGGAAACCGAGGTTGCCCTCCGCCGTCCCTCTGTTTTGCCCTATTTTTCCCAAGTCGCTTTGATGACGGAGGGTGTTGCCTCCCACTCGTTGGTTCGACGCGCTCCATCATCCCTTACACCATCTCTTTTTTTTTTTGAGATTTGTTTCCCGTTCGTGGTCTTGTGTTTTTGGCGCCTGTCCGTCACGTTATTTTGCCTTGCTTCTTCTCAGCGAGTCCCCATCGAGAGGCCATTTTTTTTTGTTTTTGAGAGGCTTCTTCTTCTCGACGTCTGTTCTTGCGCCGGGTTTTCTCCTTTTTGACCGAGGGCAGATTTGCCCTGTTCGAATTTGGTCTCTTCAACGTGGACCAGGAGCCCATTTTTCCTTCCACCATTGTCCCTTTTTTTGAGGGGGTCCTTGTAGCCCGACGTCCAGAAACGAGCAGGCTTTTTCCCCCCCTGATATGACGCATGTTTTTTGAAATTTTTCTCTTGGGATCTCCTTGAAACCCGGCCCTGCACCTTTTTGACCCTTCCGACGGATTGCCGTTTCTCCTTCACCTTTCCTTTTTCGTACTTGCCCTTGTTGAACGCTTGTTAGTTTTTCCCTTGCATGAGGGGCTGTCTTGTGTCCCCGATTCTTATCTTTTTGCGGTTTCGGGTTTGTTCCTTTACATTCTACGCCGGGCCCTTCGCGGCGTCCACGGGGGACTGTGAGACAAAACTTGTGTTTTGGCGGTCGGAGGTTCATTCCTTCGCTTTTTCCACCTGTCCGTGAGACCTATCTTTTCCCATGCTTGCCAGCGGTTTTTTTTTTTTGGTTTTTCTCTTCGGTTTTTCCCTTGAGGGCGTCCCCCAGTACTCCCCTTTCTTTTTGGGACTGTTTTCGTTTCCGTGGTGTCGCCGGGTTTTTGAACTTTTCGGGTCGCTTTTAGTTAGCTGGGTCCACGGGACCCTTTTGGTTTGCGTCCAAGCCGCTGCACTGGGGGCACGGATGCCCCGGTAGGCGTCCCATCCCGATTCATCGTTTTTGCCCGTGAGCTCCGACGTTTGTCGAGCCTTTTTTTTAAAGCGCACATTGCAGGCCTCCCATAGATTTCACCCGTTTAATATCCTGCACTTTTTTCCGAAGCGTTTTTTTCCGTTCCCACCCGAGTTTGTTTTGTTGTTTGCCTAAAACTCCAGAATGGACTCAGCTCCTGTGTGGCCCCAATGATTCAACCCACTTTGCGAATTAGGACGAGTGCCAGGCAACGATCCGTGGTATCCGTCGTTCGTAGTCTCTTTTAGATTTTTTCCCGGGGCTCCCGTACGCCCCGATTGGGCCTCCACCAGCTATTCCCCCTCCTGATAACCCACCAAAGGACTCGGGACGGCGATGGACACTCTAGTTGGAAGTCGAGACGGGCGTCTTGACCACACAAGTCCAGTCCGGCATTGGTTGGTTCCCTTGGTACACGTACTTTTTTTTTTGTTCCCCGGTCCGCCCAGCCTGCATCCGCCAGGTTTCCTATTTTTTTTTTTAGGCCTCCGGGCTATCTTTTTGTCTCGGGGCGGTGGGTCCGCGGCGGCTCTTTCCCAGGGTCGTGGTTTTGCCCCCGCTGCCGGCCCGCCCTTTTTTAGACGCCATCCGTCGAACCTCACCCTTATGCTGGATCCCTTGGAGCATTGTCTGTCAGCCCCCCTTGGTTTAACCACGGCGGCCGTGGTTTTTGCGGGGTTAATTGCGGCGACGATTGTCCGGCCCCGTTAACGTATTTATCCGGGCTCCACGATATTCTTTTTCCTTTTGTTGTGGCGGCGTGTCTGATAGACCCTATGCGTTCTGGCACGGGATACAAAGTCAAGTGGAAAATGGTTTTCCCTCCACTCTGCAGAGTCTCCGGGAATGAGAGCGAATCTTTCGGGTGCCGGAACACCCGCTAAAAAAAGAACCCACCTAGGCGTTTCGTTGGTAAAAAGGGTGGACTGATCAGGGGTTGGACCAACTTGGGTAGATTTCTAATGTTATCCTGTTGGATACAGAAATAGTACAGATGACTTTTTGAGTTTTTAATTTATGGGTTTTGTACTTTTTCGGCAGCAGTGGCTCTCTTTTGTCATGACTTTTGGCGTCGTTTTCGTGGGCGAGCTCCACCGCCACAGCGTCCCTTTTTGGCTTTTTTTTTCCTCTTTCGGTGACCCCTTCCCCTTGGTTTCCTTGTGCAGATAAGTGTACGTCCTTTTTCTGTTCTTTTTGGAGCATCGGTGGGCCTTCTGCGTCCTTTTCCTTCCATCGTCTCTCTTCCCATGGCCCCCGGGCAGAGTCTGGTGTTGGTCGTCGGTTTCCCCCTAAGGGGCTATAGTCCGAGCCAGGGTTGGCGGCCTTTGGGACGTTGCGTCCCGGTGTACTCTTACTCAAACCGCATTACGTGTTCTCCTGTTTTTCCGGCGCCCTCGTCCTGCACCATGCAGTAGTGCGGTGTGTTTGATCCTTGAAGGGGCCCACAAATCTTCCTTTCTTTTTCTCTTCTAAACACGAGTAATTTCTCTGGGTTTCTCGCACTTCTGCGGTCTTCCACCGGTTTCTTCCCCCCCTTCCGGGCTCCTCGGATCGTTTGACCTTGGGTTTTGTATTTGGACGTTTGGTGATGTTTATTTCACCTTGCGGTTTTGGTTTCGGTCTGCTTTCGCCCAACTTTGCGCCGTGAAAGGTCTGCTCTCTTTTTAGGTGGTTTTTTTTAATTGACGTTCAAGGTTTCGGTTGTTCTCCCACGCTCTTTTTTCGTAGCATTTGGTGCGGGCCTGGCACCCGGCCTCTTCTACGGGGCTTGGACCTCCTGCCCCCCGCGTCTTTTTTTTTTTTCGCTGCCGGGCTACAGCCACCCGGGCTTCCCGGGATTTCTCTTGTGCGGCCTCCTGGGTAACCCCCCGAAGTTGCTATTGACAGTCTGCAGCGCCTTTTCCCCCCTGCTGGTCCTTAGCGCGCGATCCACTGGCTGGTGGTCCATTCCCCCTCCGATTTTTTCCCGAAGGCTGCTCGATGGCCCGTCCCCCCGTTTCTTGCTGGACGGCCTAAGGCCCGGACTTTTGTAACGGACAATGTCACCTGCGAGCCCCGATCCCAGCTCCTTTTCGGATGTTCCCCGCCACCATGCCGAGGGATTTGAAACGCTGCGGCAGTCGGAGATTTTTTTTTATGTGACCCTTACTTTCCTGACGGCATCCCCGTAGGGATGGTCTTCCCCCATTTCTTCACTGGGGTCAGTGGTAGACACGGCAGTGCTTCACCAACGATTTTTTTAGAACAGGTGAGTGAAAGGGGCGCTTCTCTTTTTTTATTTTCTAGTCGGCCCCTTCTTCTACCGTGGGCGTTGTTGGTGTTCCCGTAGACGGCTACCCAGATTAACAAAGTCCCAAGTGTCGTACTGCTCTACTTGTCCATCTTTTTGCCCCTTGGTATTTTTTGGGACCACTTCTCCCCCGTTCTCGGTCATTCGGTGTCTGCAGGAAAGTTCCTCCATCGACCTAACTGCTCCTTCTTGCCTCTAACCCTTACTTTTTTTTGATTGATTACCTACAAGCGCGCTGCACAAGTTTTTTTCTGCCTTTTCTCCAAAACCCCTCTTCTTGCTCCGCAACACACATTTTCTGTCTCTTTTTCTCCGACGACACACAGTAATTTTTTCCACTCGATTGGTTGTCCAACTGCTTCAGTTTCCAATCTGTTCGGTTTCCGCCCCATAGTCGATGCGTTTGAAGATCCCTTCTGTTATTCTACCTCGTTTTGAGTAAGCGGGACGGGTGTTTCCGGTGTACGATTTCGTTAATTTTTGGGGATGTGTGTTTCTTCCCGAGCGCGCCGCAGACTCACGTTTCTTTGTGGACGTGGTCTTTTCTGCGTCTGCCTTTTTTTTCTAACATTCCTAGTGCAGAAGAAAGGAAAGTGTTTTTACGCCGGCCCGAGTCTCCTTGCTATGTTCACAACTTGAGGCCTTGTACGGTCGATCTTCAAACCCGGCCTGGGCAGGCCTCCCCCCGCGCCGCGGTGTTTGAACCTTGCGGGCCGGCCATCCCTTGGTACGGCCGTTGGCGCTCAAGTCGGTTTCGCCGCACGATACTGTTTGTACACCGGCCGAGGTCCCCCGGTGGCCTTCTGCCTCCGCCGGCCTCCGTTCCATATTTTTTTCCGAAGCGATGGATTCAGGTTTTCCTCACACGGGCGGGCGCGGCCCTTCCCTTTTGCCACGTTACGGTCTCATGGAGCGGTGCGGGGGCCGGCCGAGTGTCCTTGTCCTTCGCGGACGGGAATTTTTGGGTACCGCCCAGGCGTAACATGAAAGGTTGCTCTTGTGGCGCCTCATTGCTTCTCCGTGGTGGTTGGCCTTCCGCCGTTTTCGGCCTTGGGTTCACTGTAAACGAGGTTGTCTCATCGGCCACCTTTTAGTTTGTTTCTTTTTTGATTTGCGGCGTGGACGGTGTGAATGACTCCCCAGGGGTACAACCTCTGACCGAGTCCGCTTTTGTTTGGTTTACTATGGCAGTCGTCTTTCCAAAATGCCACGGTGCCCTTTCCAACGGTCGGAGGGCCAGGAATCCTGACGCCGTATTGCAATACCCTTGCGGGAACACCACCCTCCACCCTCTTATCAAACGATTCGGGGTCCAGGCCGTGTGTGAGGCGAGAGGTTCCGTTGTTTTTTTTTTTTTCTTCCTTTACCTTGCCGCCCGGGGACAAGCACCCCCTGCCCTCCGTTGTGCGCACCGCTCCCACTCAGGCGTCTGGACTTTCTTTTTGGAACGGTGCACGGGGAGCCTCAAGCAAACTCCGACGGGTTTTTTGTTTATCCCTTCCTCCTCTTTGTGGTTGAAGAGTATACCACCCCTTCGCCGTCTGTTGGGCCCCTGCCTTCATGGTGCGTCGACCGCCCGCTTGACTCCTTTGGCGAAGGTAGTGCAGTTGGTTTTGGGGCCCTACCTGGCAGGTAGTAGAAACCCTTTTGTTCTTTTTTTTTTTCGCCCCCCCGTGACCCTCCATTCTTCCCCTCGCACGGACAAGATCTGTTGGAGTCGGGGTCTCCGCCTTGCCCCCGGCCGTTTGTGATATTGCCGACCGGGTCTTGTATAGTTCTTGTTGGTCCTCCAGGACGTCGGCGGGCTGGATCCCGCAGTGAATGTGGTTCGTAGCAGACGGGGGAGTGCCCCGTGTTGTCGGATGTGCTTCGGATGGCCTGATCGTGACTGGACGAATTGGTCTTCGGTCACCCGCATTCACACTTCTTTAAGCTTGGGTGCTTCGAAGGTCCCACAGAGTTACCCCGTCCGGGCTGGGCCGTCTCACGGCACCACGGCCTTTCATTTCATTCGGCCAAACTAACGGGCTCTTGCCCCGCGTACGGCCTTTCGCGCCGAGACTTCTTTGGACCCTTTACGGCTCGGGGCAGCCCGATCATCGGGTTCCTTGCGCCCTCTTCTTCTCCGGGTCAGGGCAACCTAAGATGGAGGTCCCCCACCCTGAGAAGGGGCGCCCCCCTTTCCCTTTGGTAGTCCGCGGCAGGTTCGCCCTTGGGAGCTCGAGTGTTTTTGAGTGGAGAACCACGTCATGTTCCCGTTCCCCTCCCTTTCCCGGGGGGTTTTGGATTTTTTGCTCGGTGATTGGGCGCTTCGCAAGGGCGCATTCTCCGGCCACCGTCGTTCTGGACTCGAGATAGCATGCTCCTCTTTTACATGTTTTCAGACGTGACAGTTTTGTTCTTTTGGCGGTTGGTTGTTCGATTCTTCTGAGCTCGGCATTTGGTTCTTACCCCTCGGTTTTCCCAAGGACCCCACCGAGTTTTACCTTTTAGTGATCCGCTCGATGTTTCCTCTTTTTTCCCCCAGGCCTCTATGTCTGGGTGACCTGGGACCCCTCGCGCTTCCTCCCGGCGAGACAGGCCTCTCGGACGGGACCCTGTTGGGTGTTTTTCCATCAATCGTGTCACCATCTATAGTGGGATGTGGCCATTTGTTCTTCCCCGATGCGTTCACCCTTCCCCCATGGCTGTGTGAAGTCAGGTCACTGCTTCTGGAGGTCTATCGTTTTCCCACCTTTTTCCGCGGCGTCATCTTTTTTTTTAGCACGTCGTGTGGGTTGATCGGCGGTGGAGAGGTCGTCCCGTTCGTCTATGTTGGCCGGGTGGACGGTTTTTCCCGAGGCAGTTTGTTTCCTTGTAGGGTCTGCTTGCTTTCCAGATGACGTAGAGCCAGGAGTACACTGGCTCTTTGTTTTGATCTTTTCCTTTTTCTACGACGCGGATAACAGGTTTTGCCCTGTCTTTTCCTTTACTTCCCCCCATGACCTTGCACGGTGTCCTCCGTTCTGGGATGACCGCCCGGCTTTGTGACCTGGCTTCTTCCCTGTCAGTTTAATTAATTCCTCCCGTCCCCCACCCCTTGCGCATGGGGAAAGCTTCCTTTCATCTTGTCTTGGTGGTTATTTGGAAAACCGATGTTCCCCCTGTTTTTCTTTCCCCATTCTCGGGCGTTCAGTGGACCCTTTTTTTTCACGCCGAGGTTCTCCGGCCCCTGCAGAACATTCTCTCTCAAGGGCTGGCGATTTTTTGTCATGGAGCTATGTGTGCCGTTGATTCGCGCGATTTTGAATTTTTTTTCTTTGCTTTTTCCGTTACTGCTGCCAGGGTGTTTTTTTTTTTTTCCCCTAAATCATTTCGAGGGAGCCGGGGCCGTGGTTTTCTGCTCCTTTCGTCGGTAGACTTCTTCTTTTTTTCCCAGGGACCCCGTAGAATTTCTCTTTCCGCGTTTCGGGAGGGCCCACCTAGATTCTTACGTCCCCTCTTTTCCACCTGCCACTAAGTTTGTCCCTGGTGACAGTTTTCACCCTTCCTGTTTTCCGTACTTCTGGTAAAGCGCACCTTTTTTTTTTTGTCCCTTCCCCCCCACGCTGCTGTTTTTCTGTGAGTACTAATACCCCACTCTTCGGTTTTCCACGTTTCCTCTCTTTTCGGTTTCAACGCAGAAGAGTGTTGCACATAATGGGCGCGTTCCTCATTTTTCCCTTCTTCACCTGGCCTCCTTCTTCTTTTTCGTGACGATTGCCGCGGAATGCTGCTTTTTTTTTTCTGGATATTCTTTGAGCGACGGGCGGTGCTGGCCCGCCGAATTCCGGGCTCTTCCTGAGATTCCACCCTTCATTTTTTTGACCAAAAACGCTACCTACGGGGGATCCTTTGCTGTTTGTGCACCGCCTTTCTTTCGGATGAGAGTTCGTGCTTCGACAACTTCTCGTCCAATCGCCTTCGGTCTGCTTGTGGTCTGGTACCCGCAGAGATCCCTTTCAGACAAGGTTTTGGACCCTGCTCGGTTTCCTCCTTCGATGTAGCCCCTGCTTCCTTGGCCATGCAGGGATTTCGTTCTTTATAAAGTGCGTTGGCCACGATTACAACCAGTGATCCCGTGACTCCCCCGCTGGATCTTGTCTTGTCAACGTCGACCTTGTACAAGCCTTCCACCAAGAACGGCGGGTTCTGTTCTGTTTCCTGATTTGATTGGGTTTCCCCTCTCTTTTCGGGTCAATTCCGCGCACGTTCCCCTTCATGAAGAGGTTTGCATCCGATCCATCATCTATCATTTGTTTTGTTTTTATCTGTGGGATTAAGTTTTCTTCCCTTGGTTGAAAGGGACTTTGCATTTGCTCCCCTTGACTCCCCACATTCACTCCCTGCTTCTTTGTTGGGCTAAGGGTCCCTTTGATCTCTTAACGTCGTGTTTCTTCCCCTTTTTCGTGTCCCCTTTGTATGCGAGTACTGGGGTCCCCAAAAAGTTAGGGAAGGTCTATTTTGGTTTATTCCTGTGGCGTGTTGGCTTTGGTCGTTCATTTTTCTTTGTGTGGTTTAATTTACACGTGCCTTTTTTTCAGGTCCGAACCGTTCCGTTTTTTTTTAGTGGCAGCTTTTTTGTGGCCCGGTGTGGTGGACATTCCCCTTCTTCACTCGGGATTGTTTTCGAAGCTCGACAGGGTCTTTCTCAAATGACACCCGGATTGGTTGCCTGTATTTTGAACCCTTTCAGTTTTTGCCGGCATTTTTTTGTCCATTCTTTCACGGTAGGCTACTTGGTGTGTTCTGGACCTTTGGATTTCTTTCTCTTTTTTCCTGAATACGGTCCAGGGTTTTAATTATCCCGTAAAATGCTTCTTTGTTCGGTACCCTACTTGGTTTTTGTGGCCCTTGCCGGACCCTCTGTCTTTTGTTCTGTGGGACTTCCGTTGACGTCCCGTTCCAGCCCTCAGGACTAATATTTTTCCTCCCTTTTGTCCGTTTGTCCTTTCGGCTTCCTTGTCTGCCCCTAGCGTCTGTCTGTGTCGACCTCATGAATTTGGTCCCCCCCCCCACCTCCTCTTTTCACTTTTAAACGTTTCCTTTTTTCGCGTCTTGCGTGAGGACCCTACCAAAAATCGGTCTGACTTTTCCCCTTGTGGTCGTCGTTTTGGACTTTTGCTGGATGTTCTCGTCAAGGTTTTCTTTTTTTCTGGCGGTTGTTTAACTTCGATTCCCCCGAAAGGATCCGGATCCACCTACTCCCCCCTTCCGTCTTTCAGCGTTTCGGATGGGAACCCCGTTTATTTTTTCCCCCGGCTGTCCGGGTGCTTTTTACTAATTTCGGGGGTCCTTTTCCTTTCCTTTTTTTGCAAATTCGTTTTTTTTTTTTCCCCCCTGTTCGCTGGTTTTGTTGGACCCAGTTGACCTCCCTGTCTTGCTTTTTTCTTGCGTTTTTTGGCGACCAGACCTTTCCCGGACCTTTTCCGTTTGCGGACCTTGTGTCTTTTGAAATGACCGCCACCGATTCACCCTGCTATTTTTTTTTATTTTCCAGATGCAGCCTCTGAACTCCCACGGCAGGGGTGCTCAATCGATCCTCTTACCCCTGGTTTGCCAACGTTCTCCTGGGTGTTTCTTGTCCCTCTTCTTGTTCCCCTATTCCCGCTTGGGACTTTAACATGGGTTCCACTACAGCCATCTGTGCAATTGCACGATTTTAAATTCGGTTCATACAGCTTGCCAGGGCTGTATTTGAACCCTCTTTTTTGCTTTTCCACCGTTCCCTGCGGCCCTCCGGTTTTTGAGGGTCCGGTTCGCAAAGTGAAGGTAACTGGATCCCCTTCCCTGCATCCGTTTCGGTGTAAGAAGGCCGGTCCCAACGCCGTGCTGGTCGTTTTTCCTGATTGAGATTCCCCCTCCGCGCTTCACCCCTTATTTTGATACGTGGATTTCTCCCCCACTGGCTTCTTGTGGTTTGGCAGGTTCTGGGCGTTTGTTCTTTCTCGCCCGGCTCAATCTCATGTCAACAGGGCCCCACTCGGCTCTACTTTGTCCCATGTCGCCAGATTTGTGACCTCTAACAGGGTTCTGCCTCGTTAATCAGGGCCTTGTCGCTCCACCTTCATCTTACTACTCGTTGACCAGTTTCCCTCTAACCGTAACTACTTCGATGTGGCCTTTGCTGAAAGCCCCTGCCCAGGCCATGGTTTGAAAATCCCGTTGCCGATGACCCCCACCAAACCTCGATGCTTACTTAGCTCCGCATCCCATTTTTTTTATCCCACACCCTCGAAGAACCCTTCCATATGCCCCCTCGACCACCTTTCGAGGGATGGTTGTGTCTCTTTACCGTGTCTCCGTCGTCCCCACGTGTGGTTTTTTTTTTTTTTTTATTTTTGCCCCCATCGTTCTGCACTGTCCTTCTCGGGGCCCGTTCCCCGTGCGGGCTGTTGGCTCCGGGTTCCCAAAGTTACTTTTCTTTTTCCAGGGAAACTTTTTGTCTTTTTTGGGAGTCGGCACATTGCGCTCCCTCGGCTGGTTGCCCGTTTTCTTCTGTTTTAGGGAACTGGGTCGTCTTTTAGCCCCATGCGAGGCTGGGCAGCGAATACCCCAAGCCCGCTCCCTCCTCTTTTTTTTTTTGGACCCAAAAAATTGGGTTTTCTTGGGCCTATTTTTATTGCGGGTAACAGACGTTTCTTTTTCCCTGCTCGTGCGATGGTACCCTTTGGTTCCACCTTGTCTCACCGGACCTCCCCTTCACGTGTTCGGTTTTCAGTCCAGTTGGAGTCTTCTTTTTTTTGGTTTAGTCGGTGGCCACGCCTCCTCCATCTTTTCCCCTTTTGGCTACGGAGGGCTTTGTCTTTTTGCCCCCTTTCTGCAGGCCCCCCGGCCCCCCTCCATTCTTGTCCGGAATCCTCCTTCATTTTTTTTTCTTTGGGTGTCCCTTGCGGTTGTTCTGTCTTTCGTTGCTCTAGATTTTTTTCCTGCCAAAGGAGCAGTGTTTTTGCCAGTGAACAAGATCCCCCTTTCAGCCGCGGAAGGGATTCCTTTGGTCGTCCCCTCCCAGACAGGGCCGCG
>Ga0179593_1491597_pt1 | contig 20885 bp, 23 predicted proteins | sample CZODoug2_1_08_16_FD_185931 | JGI IMG/M metagenome (GOLD analysis project Ga0179593, IMG submission 185931) | Vadose zone soil fungal communities from Angelo Coast Range Reserve, California, USA - CZODoug2_1_08_16fungal (PacBio error correction) | ecosystem: Environmental > Terrestrial > Soil >... | reverse complement strand
ACAGATCGTCCTGTCTTTTGCTACTTTGGCTTTTTGTGTGCTTCCCGATCCACAATGATCGGTTTTCTCTTTTTTTTTTCTGTTCCCCAGCCCAAGTCTCGCCATAAAGCCTGGACCTCCACCAGTACGCTTGTCCTATCTTCCTATCTTTTTCACTCACACTAGTTTTTTTAGGTCGAGGGCCGTTTCCTTCGACGCGTTATTCGGCCGGAGTCGGTGTCGTCTAGTTCCTTTGTCTGATCGATTCGGAGCCCGTACCCCCTCGGACAGCTTCTGCCTTCTCAAACGGTCCGTTTTCCTCCACTCTATTCTGCGTCTAATGTTGTCATATTTTCTTTTTTTGCCTCTCCTGATTTTCGAAGTTTGTTCGTGGGCGCTTTGATTCACCCCCTCTCCTAATTTTGCCCCACCAGTATGGTTCTAGGATAATCCTCTTCAAATTTCGGATATCTCAATTTGGTTTTTCCATGACACTTCACTTAATGGGATGAAAGTCACTTCCACGGAAATTGTTTTTTGGGGTGTTAGCGGCAATGAGCCCGCCGAATGCCATTTTTTATTCGAATCGAGTAGCGAAGTTCTCCTACGCCATGCGAACTTCCTTGCTCTAGAACTCTCTTTTCCCCCCTGGGTGACTTCTCGACGTGGACTCATAGTCTTTTTGTGGTAAATTCCCTTTACCAGCCCTGGCTTCCGGATCATGCTCGTGACCCTCCTGGATTATAAAGTCCACTCCTGTCGACGTATTATCCCTTTCTAGATGGGTCTATCCCGATCGCACCAGCAAGAATTGTTATTTCGCTTTGCGATCCCTTGTTTGCCCCCCGTGTTTTCTTCGACCCATTCCCAATCTATCCTTTTCCTTGAAAGTGTACATGGTTTTTCTCTTTGATCTCTTTAGGAGGTGTACGCTGAGTCGAGAGGGATAGTCATATTTCCGTGTTACCTGTGTCCTACAGGACTGACCCCCTTCGAGGTTCCGGCGGAACACTTGCTCCATCATAACACTCCCCTGATTCTTACGCTGAACGACGAGCGTCTGTTTGTCTCCTTTCGGTCATTTATCCCGCTCTGAGTCTTGTCTTCGTCTGGGGCTTTTTGATTTCCGCCCTTCTTCCTGGATGCCGCGTTTCCCATCCTTGACTCCGTCTTTCCTCCTCCAGGCTATCGTGAACCCATGTCTGCACCTCCCTCGAATTCTCTCCTCCCTGAAAACCCAAAAGGATTTTTTCCGCCCTTTTCCTAAAACTGTCTTCGCGAGTTCGCTCCGTCACGCGAATCATCCGTAGGTTCCTTCTTCCTGTCTTTTTTTTCCCTTTTTCTATTTCCGTTTTGATTAACTATGAGTTCTTTTACCCTTGGAATTTTCCCTCCCCGACCCCCCGTAGGGCCCTTCGTATTTTGTTTGTTTCTCACGAAGGGACGATTTCCTAAGTAATTCTGTTGTCCCTCTGCGCGCGAGAGTGTCTCGACCCGCGCCGCCTTGTCCTTTAAGATGATCTTTTCTGATATAATCCCGTTCACCTTTGTATGCCTCCCTACGTACCCCTGGAATTTCAAATCCTGTCCTGCTTTTCCAAGCCCCTCTTGTGGAGGCTGAGTAGGTACCTTCATTCCTCTCTTTCCGCTAACCTCTTCCAAAGTCCATCTTCAGAAACGTTTCCCCACCTTGACTGGGCCTTTTCAGTAGGCCCCTTCGTGCCCTTGTCTGCGTAAGGACAGATGACCCGCATCTACGGTGTTGACCGCCGGCCCCCGTCTTCCCGCATCCCGTTTTGGAATGCAATTTTTCCTCCACCTCTCCCCCAATAACGTCATTGCTTCGATGTTTTGAGCCTTGATATGACAAATGTTTTTTCCCAACCGTCCTTTACAGTCACAGTCCGTACCGATTTGGCTGGTCCTCCGCTTTCACGTGCGCCGTTCCCACTCGACCTCGGCGATTTTCGTATGCTTCTGTTGCCTGACCCACCTGTGGTCCCTGACGACCCCTTAGGTCGGTCCGTTTTTTCCTCTAATTCCTTCGGTTCCAGGTATTTGCAACCATTCGTCGGGTTTCTGCATCTCTTGTAGACAACTCGACTCCCTATTTGTTATTTTTAGTGAATTTTTTCCCCTTGTTTTTTTAACCCTGTGAGCGCCGAGGCAATCCTACTGCTCGAAGCGGATGCCGATTTCTACTACATCCCTGCATTCTCCCAATCTCATTTTTCATCCACTTTTCCAGTAACGTCCTAACTTACTCCGCCACGATTTTTTTTTCGTCGGACCCCCCTCTGGATTTAGATCTTCTTTTAGCTCTCTCTCTTGTCGGTCCGGTCTTTCATGTTTGGCCATTCGTCCCCCCTCCCCTTTCTTTTCTCGTCATTTACCGGAATGTCATTGGTGACCCCCACCTTTCCCGGCCCTCACCCGAAGCTCCTTTGCATAGATTTGATTATGCCCCCTTCCCTGGCATATCCGTCGTTTTGATGCTTTCGGACGTTTTCGGGATTGTGCCTCCTTTTTCCGTCCTAGTTTTCGGCCGTTCTTTTCCCCTACTTTCCGCAGGGATTCGGCCGTACGCAATGCCGTCCTGGAGAACCTCAAAAGTTGTTTGCCTTATTCATGTTACCTCCTTGCGTCCTGAGGCGGGATTACAAATCGGACATGACACCTTCTTATAAATGTAGTACCTTACCGCATAGGTTGTCTTCCCATCCTTTCAGTCCAGTACTAACCTTCCCTTTGTTTATTGGGAGCTCCTTGGGCTCCATTGCTTAGCTGGTCCTTCAGACAAGGTGCGTCTCTTTGGCTTCCTCCCCTTGATTTTTCGATGTCGCCCATCGCCGGTGACCTGAAACACTCGTACCCTTATGACGGTGCCACGTTTGACCTCCCTGGACAAATATAACTAATGATGATTTTCCCATTCCCGGTGTTCCCTCGCGCATTTTTTTTTTTCCTTTGCCCCCTTACATCTGCTTCTTTCCTCTTTTTCATTTTCTTCAACGACGTTCGATGCGTGGCCTCGGGCGAACTCGCCTTCCCACATGTTTCGGGACATTTAGAGCAATAGACCCTCGTCCCTTTTTTCTTGATTCCATGGGCGCAGACCTTTTCTCATTCCCCTTTGGGGGCTTCTCGGATTGAGTCTTAGCCCCTAAGGTTCTTTCGTTTTTTCTACGCGGCAGGCCTCATGTTTCCGTTCCGCCGTCAGATATCAACTCCCATACCCTCGTCTTTTTTCCCTCCTCCCCGTTACTAGCTTTACATTCTCCTTTCCACAGAATAAAAGGTGACCATCGTCTATTATGCCTCCTCTCTTCCTCTGGCCATGTTCTGGTAGACTCTTCTCCGGGGCTTTCGCCAGAATGAGCATTTTTTCGATCTTTCCTTGTACATTTTAAGAGTTTTTTGTTGCCGCACTTCCTTTTTTAAATGGGTCCTCCGCCCGCCAAATTGCTGTCTCATAGGCCCACTTGTAGGTATTTATGGCCTTGGCTTCTGTCTCTTCTCCGCTTCCTCTTATTTGACATAGGCTGTGCACTTTCTCTCCTCCTGGAACATGTGATGGTTGCAGTCGGTCTTTTTTGAAGATCCCCCACTATTTCCCCCTCTAGCTTGCAGGCGGGCGAATTTTTGAGCCTTTTGTGCTTCCAGACTTCGCCAGTTTCTTTTGTTTTCCGTTCCCAAGTCTCCTCCTTCCCATCTTCCTTCCCTCGAGTTTGTAATGATTAGCTGTCGTGTCCCGGCCGGTTTCCGATTTTCGGTCCTTTCTCACCCTTCTCTTCCCCTTCTTCCGATCTCACATTTTCCCCCCCCTTTTTCGTCGTGCCAAAGAAGTTTGACCGCTCCGGTTGTCTAATCTTCTTCCTCATTTGTTCCGTGCATTTTTGTAGATAGCTTATTCCGATCGATTTATCCATATATATACCCCCCCCCAGACTTTGTTGTACTCCTTCTCTTTATTTATCCCCTCTTGTCTCCTTCGCCGAGCGCAGGCTGCGTCATCGCCAAAACAAGTCCTGGATTCTGTCTGTTCCCCGGCATGGCGTGACTTCATCGTCTCGCGGATCAGGTCCCGGGGAACGTCTCGGAATGTTCATGTCCTGTTTTCCTACCTTGCTTCCCGCTTCACTAGCTCCCTTGAATCCTTCTCCTTTTCAGTGCCTTTGAAGGCAGACGTTGGCCGTCAATAAAAACAGACGGAGCGTCTCCTTTTTTTCTTTTATATTTTTCTCTTTTCCGATTTCGTTTTTTCCTGGCTCCCCGGTCCGTGAGTAGGCTTGGGCTTGGGCTGACGTCTTCACGCGTGCCCCCCTGAAGTGGTTCTAGGTAGATCCGGGATTTGTGTTGCACGCCGAATTCTCAAGCTCCGGTCCCTGACATTAAATATCTGTTCGTCTATCTATTCATAATCACTCTTTTTTTGTGTTGATATCTCTGCATATTTTTTTTTTTCTTTTTTTTTTTTTTTTTTTTTTTTTTTTTTTTTTTTTTTTTTTTTTTTTTTTTTTTTTTTTTTTTTTTTTTTTTTTTTTTTTTTTTTTTTGTTTTTTTTTCTTTTTTTTTTTTTTTTTTTGTTTTTTTTTTGTTTTTCTTTTTTTTTTTACTTTTTTTTTTTTTTTTTCTTTTTTTTTTTTTTTTTTTTTTTTTTTTTTTTTTTTTTTTTTGTTTTTTTTTTCTTTTTTTTTTACTTTTAAGTGTTGGCGGTTGTCCTTCACCCCCCGTTTTAGCAGTCCCTTTCCGACATAGCTTTTTGTTGCTCGAGTCTTTCGCCCCAGCCCACGCCTCATCCCTTTTGCCGGAGACCTAGTGACTGATTACGAATAGGCTCATCTCATCCACCAAAGTGGCGGTTTAGTTGCTCTTCTCCCTTCCGCGTCGTATCTGAGGAGGTTCGGGTTGGGTCGATAGTGCCTGGGTTATACCTCTGGATGCACGGGGAGTCCCCATGTCAGGAAGTCTTCATGCCGTTCCTTCCTGGACACCCCTTCCTCCTCTCCAATTTCTCATGTTCTTGTTCCTTAGCACAGGTAATTTTGTTTTTCTTACCGCCCTTGTGTGTCTGTTTTCCTTCTTCTCGTGGCCTCCTTTCTGGACAATTCCCTGTTGGTATATAGATACTTGATCTCTATCCCTTTTGATATATCGCATTTGTTCCTCAGGCGCCCTCCCATTCCACTTTTCTTCCCGATGTAATAACACTTCCCCTTTGCCCTTTCTCTCTACTGGGTGCGTTTTTGAATGAGCCGCCCTCCGCCAGGTTATTCGACTCTGAGTTTGATCTTTAGGAGTGATCCCCTTACCGACATTCGAAAAAGCGGCTCTTCGCCTCTTCTTTTTCGCCCCTTTAATTCTTTACCAAGGACTCCCTTTTCGGTTTCTTCTTTAAGAAATTTCCTCGGTTATTTACTGCTTTTCAACAATGACTCGCTGTCTTAACTTCCGGCAATCGCAGATCAAGGACACTCTCCCTTGGGCTTTTTCTCTCGGTAAAACAGCTCATGAATGTATCCTTGTCCCGTCGTCCGCGTGGTCTTGATCCTATGCGACCTGCTAGTCTTATCACAACATTTCTCCAAAAGGCATGTGGAACTGACCTGGATGTTTTTGCGAATCTCAATTTTGAGGTACGCGTGAACCTGTAGCAACTTTTTGCGTTCCTATGCCCCTTTTGAAGTAAGGTTGACGATTTGTTGATATGATGATCGACACTCCTTTTCTTCTAGAGGAGAAAGTTCTACCCACTGATCTCAAATCCATGATCTCCTGTCGTGTTAGGTAGGTCGACAAGGTTTTTCCGTTTTTTTCCCCCTTTCAGCTACCCTTTACAGATAGGATTATCGCCTTCGATTGGCTGACCCCTCCTTAGACGAGGCTTCCCCTTCTCTTTTCCGTTCCCTTCCCTCGGGCCATCCCAGCTAATAGCCCTACCCTTTACTCCCCGATCCCTTTTTTTGACCCGCTCTATCGACGCAACCCTTCTACATCCACCCCCGTTTAGCGTGGTAGTGCTCTCTCTATACAGGTCAACTTCTCTCTTTTAGTTCCGGCCCTCCCCCAGGTAAGTTAGTTCCCTTTGTTCTCCCGAGGTCACCGTTTCCCCATCCTCTTCTCCGTCTTCACAAGGAGAGACAATTAGAAACCCCCCCCCCCCCTGTTCTTAGGGAGGCGTGAGATGAAGAATGTTTTCCTCGATGTGGGCCTTTCCCCCTCCCTTTGGTCTCAATTAGCCTGGGTCGTCGATAGATGCGCCTACACTTTTTTCGACCAGTCTCCCGAGCCCCCCCTTGGCCTTTTTTTCCAATCTTTTTTTTTGCCTGGTGGCAATCAACCGAGTTTACTGGATGCCAAGTGCCTATATACCCCTTTTCCCTTTCTTTTTTTTTTTTCACCCCCCCGCCCATAAGCCTCAACAGCGGTTAACCTTAAGACTGTCCTGCCCAAAGGTTTGACCCCCCCCCAGGCCTGGTCTTTGCCGCCCCCGGCAATCCTGTGAGACTTGATGCTTGCCGACAGATTCCCATGCCACTGCTTTCTCTATTTCATCCTTCTTCCCCAGAAAGTCAGCTGTTGATTTTCTCATTCACGTTCTCTTTCTTTGATTTTCCCCGGAGGCCTGTATAGGTCCCCTTGTTGCCACCTTTTCAATTCTCCCCTGTCAAAGCTCCCGAGATTTGGAGGTCCTGCATTTACTTTCGTGTTGTCCCAAACATCACTCACGCGAGCTAATTATTCTCCTTGGTCGTACCCTCCCCCAAACTCGGGGTTCGACTCCCCCACTTTCGTTGTGACTTTCTTTTCTTGGTCTGGTTTTTCCTTCCAAGTTCTTGTCTTACCGAAAGCCACTCTCTTGTCATTGCCCCTCTCCATCTACTTTCCCCACTCCCCCCGGTCTTGAGGCTGATTTTTCTCGTGCAATTCCGTCCGTCCCGTGACCTTTCGAGTTGAGCTATTTTCTTCCACTTCCCTCTTTTCGCCCGCTGAAAACGTCCCCGGAAGTGCCCGATCTCACCCTCTTTCTTCCCAGCCGGGGATTTTCAAGAATCAGCTTAGTCGCGCTGTCGTGATATTTTTCCTGTGGGCCTCTCACCCACTTAGGAGACTCCCCTTTATTTTTGCGTCTCACTTCGTGTCACACTTGTCCACCAGCTTTTAAACATCTTTTCTCCCAACCCCCGAGTCTCTTTCTCCTCTTAACAGTGCATTCTCTGATCTTTTTTTGAGACGTGGGCCTGTTGCATATGATTTTTTTCTCTTTGCATTTCTCCTGTCGACGTCCTCCACCCCAATTTTTCCTCAGTTAGGAGTCAATGACTGTGTCGCCGTGTCTTAATTACTTCCCCCTTACCCCGCTTTCGTGTGATGCGTGGATCGTGAACCATGGACATGAACACTGCATTTCACCTCGGTTCTCCTTACCCATCCCTTTTTTTATTTGCAATTTCCGGGCAGGGATTTACTCCACATTCCATGTTTTCATCGCTTTTTAGACTGGGCATTTGATTCTTCCCTCCCTCCCCTCCCTATGACTCCCACAGGGCCTTCTCGGGCCGAGGCCCCCGCTCCCCCTCGGCGGGTCGCGCCTCCTTCTTTCCATTCTTCCCTAGCGTCAGGGAGGGCAATACCCGCACCTTTTTACCAATACGTGCTTTGTTCTTTTCGTTTAGTTCCCTATTTCCGGTCGAACTTTTTTTCATGCCCCCTCTCACTGCGATAAGGACCCTCTTTTCGTCCTCCCGCGTATGATGATTGCTATTTAACTCGCTCAAATTTTTCTTTCCCTGTCCCCCTTTTTCCCACGATCCATCTTTGATGATCCATTTTGTACGCCTTGTGTGCGCGTTTCAGTAGAATTCTATGGGTTTTTTCCGACAGTGGTTCTCTTTGAGATGGCAATGTGCAACAGGGAAAGGATTGTAAAACGCAGGCAGTGCATTCCTTTTTCTCTTTCACGCTGGAGACCCTCCACCCCTCACGAATCTCCCGCTCCTTTCCCCTTTTTTTTTGGCTTCTGACGAAGCGATTCCCTGGCTACCCTTCTGGTCTGCCCCGGACATATGTTATGGTATTCTTCTTTTTCTCTCGTCCTCGATCTTTTTCCGGATGTCTGTGCATTTAACACACCTGCGTTTTCCCCCCACCTTCTTCTAGCGGGGCTCGACCTCTCCAAATCCCTCTTTCGCGTAACTCCCTTTCTGCTGCCCTTGCCACCCCACAGAGGGTCACCTGCTCATTCGGTCCTGTTATTCCGCTGTTGATTATCGATCGCCCCCCGGATTCTCCCCCTCTCTCTCGGGCTACCAATTGAGCTTTTGCTGATTGGAAAGGACGGTCCCTGTCTGGTATCGCGCAGGTGCCTTTTTTTTTTTCAGCACGCCGGCATTTACTAGAACGCACTTTTTTCCCCCCGCCTAACCTCTGCCGGTTCTTGCCTGTACCTCAGTCTTCCATCTCCCCTTTCCTGTAATCCGATTTTCCCATGTCCTGCTCGTCGGCCCCCTTTCCGCCAGGCCGGTGTTCTCTCTTTTGTCGTCGAGCATTTCTCTCCTTCTACTCCCTCCTAAACCTGTTTGTTCTTGGCGCCCGCCGTACCTTGGGAGCGATCCATCCTTTTCAGTAGTCAGATATTTAATCTCCTTGTACATTTTCCGTTCCTCTGCTTCATTTCCCTTTTCCCCAGGGATTATTCTATTTCCGCCTATCCATTGATTCTATACATTCAAATTCTTCTCTTTCTAGCGACACCCCTGAGTGATCGACTCCCTGACCACGCCGCCCGGCCTTCTCAGATTCCCCCCCGGGACATTGCGACTGCATCTTCTTTAACTTGTCTCTTTCTCATGTCATCCCGTAGTTTTAAAGTTGATTTCGCCGGGCATTCCCGTCCGCCTTGGTGAATCCTTGTGTCTCGAGCGCCCATGCATCTCCCTCTTCTGGACCTCGACGCTCTCTGTTTTCGGCAGGCTCTGTTTTGTCGACCACCCAGACGAGAGTGCGTGTCTTGTTGTTGCCAGGCGGAAATTCCGTCTTGAGTCCCGGTCCTCTTTCGTATTTTTCTTTGGTGTTTCCCTTTCCCTCGATTGCACTTGCCTCCTATGCATGGGGTAATTGGGGTGGCTTGGGTCCTCCTTGCCAGCCGCTGCGCCTTCCCTCCCGCCTTTCCACAGACCATTCACTAGCCTTCCTTTTCTACCTCTTTTTTTTCTCTCTCTTGAACTAGCGTTTGGAATGGCAGTTGTGCCAGCCCGTCATCCCATAGACAGCTTTTTTTTTTTTTTTTTGTGAATAGTTTCCGGCCTCCCAAGCTTTTCCCCCTCCCCTTTGCCGGCGCTTCCCCTTCTATTCCACGAGCACATAGCTCCAAAGCAACTTAGTTCCGGCTGTGTTGTCTCGGGACACTCCCCCCGCTCGTCGAGGTCCTTAGAGTTCGCTTTGCGTTCGTGCGAGATCACTTTCGACCAAGCGCACAGCATCCCTTTGCTGCCTTTGGGGACCCTTCTAGTCGAAACTTCCGTTGGGCGCTCTCCATTCCTTCCGCCCAAGGTTTTTGATGTTACGCTCCGGTAGCTGCGGTCGTTTTTTTTGGCGTCTCCCTTCTTTGTATAAACCGATACTTAAGGCACTTTTATTTTCTCTTCCTTTTCCTTCATCTACCACGGCCCAGGACGAACGGACTAAATTACCAATCCTCTTGACTAAAACAGAAAGGTCGCGATATTACGGTTCGTCTCAGCGGCCAAGCGCCCCCTCCCCTTTTATCTTCATTCTAATTTTTCTTCCTTATTTCCGACCGACTAAACGGGCCTTTTTTCACGTCCGAGTCGTTTTCCCCTTTTCCTTACTTTCCCCATGATTTCTCCTAGCTGCCTTGTGAAACGGTCCATTCTTTTAATCCCTGCGCTTTGGCACTCCTACTCCCCCTTGAACCCCCTCCCGGTCTCTTCAGAGGTGCCCCTTACGCGCCCACACCCCATTGTCTTGGTCTGGGTCCTCCACTTCGCGTCACCATTCCTCCCCTGTTCATCGTATGCGCGCGCGCTTTCCGCCTCCTTTCGACAGCTTCGTGGACCTTAACAATATCCATGCCTTTTTTCCACTGACCATTTTCTCTCTTGTACCTTTACCGCAAGTGGGGACGAGGAATTTATTTTCCTCTTTCTTTTTCTTTCGACTATCACGATCGTGTGTTGCACCTTCCTTCCTTCTAACTTCCATGACGAACGACGATGTCTTGGCTAACTCCGGAGCAATGGATTCTCCCCTCCCCTCTTCTCTTTCATCTTATTTTTTCCCCCTGCCGAGGTAGAACAGGTGTTCCTCTTCCTTTGCGTCTCTTTCAGTTACGTTGCCGGGTTCTCTTTCTGCCTTCTCTCTTTTGATAGCCTCTCTCGAGACGGATGAATGCTAATCCTTTTTCTCCCTTGAGTTCCTTCATCCTTTTCCCCCCACCTTACACAATGTCTTGAACCCTCACCTGAGTGACTTTCGAGCCGGACACTCTTACTTTCAGAAGGACGTAGGGTTCCTTGTATCAAGACCTAACAGTGCTTTCTCTCGTGCATAGCCGATCCTTTTCTGTACGTCTTTGTACCTCTGTAGAGGGTCCCAGACTTCCGCCCCTTCCCCTAGGTCGCCCCCTGAAGAGAACCAGCAGTAGTGTCCAGTTCTTTTTTTTTTCTTTTCTGCCGTCCGTCCCGCTATGTTCCTCTTTCAGTCCCTTCCTATTTTGATGCTCGTACGAGGTGTGGTTTGGGTTTTCTTTTTTGATTTTTACTCCTCCCGCTGCCTGCTCTGGGTCGTGTTTTCGATTCTGTGATTTCTCAATGTGAGCCCTCTGCCCCTGTCCATGAGAGAAACCTTTTACTCATACTGCCATGCCCCCGGTTGAATTACCCTATTTTCGGGATGCAAGTTCACGTTAAGCCCTGCAGCTCTCCCTTTCCGCTTCTGTATCCGTCTCTCCCGATGCGGTCCCCTTTCCCTCTTTCAGACCAACGTTTTCTCATTGCTGTCCTTTTCCCCTCCTCTTGCGGAAATGTTCGTTTCGTGTTGCTCGCGCTCCTCTTTCCTGGCCCGGCCCACGTCGCCAAGTCTACCCGTTTCTATTTCCTTTCTTATCAAAATGCTGGTGCAGTTTGTTCCTGGCGATCGCCCCCTGGGCAACCGTTCCATTCCTCATTTAGTCTCAGTCCCTCTTGTTCCTTCCTCCCCTCACCTTGTTGGCCCAAAATCACTCACTTACCCGATCTTGCTGCTACCCTATAATACCCATTGACACCCCTTCCCTTTGCATTCGTTAGCATACCTTTCCCTACGTCCGTCTCCCCCCCCCCTTCGTCGGGTTCTAAATGCGCTGTTTCCCCTACATTGTTCCGCTTTTTCCTCTCCTTTTCATTCCCTCTAAATCCACTTTCATGGTTTTTGAGCGTTCTTTTCGATACGCAATTCTACACCTTTTTTGCGAGGCCCTGAGCTCTTTTCGATCGGTCCTCCCTCTTTATTAGCACCCTCTCCGTGGTTGTCCTTGCTGGTCATAGTTCTACTACCGCAGTCCTCTTTTAGTATGACCTGTTGTTATTTAGAGATAGCCCCTTCTCCTCATTACTGTCCATTTCCCCAGGCTACTCCTTTTGCAGTTCACAAGTCGCCGACCTCCAAATCTTTCACGTCCTCCGGTTTTTCAGGTGCCCCACTTCGTCTCATTCCCTACAAACCGCAGCTTCATCACAGAGATTTCATTCCTCTTGGAACCTAGTAATCTCCCGCCCTGATGCCTAATTGGTATCTATGCCCCTTTTATTTCCCTGATCAGTCCGGTTTTCCGTTACTCATCCCATTTATACGTTCTCCGGTCGCCACTTCCCCTTTGAGCCAAATTTACCACAGTTTTAGTGTCGCATTCTTACTAGTTATCCCCTTCCGCTGCGGAGCTTTCTGTGAACCCCCCCCGGACAGTGGAACACTGATTTTCTCCCCCGCCCCCTCTTTCCCTCTCCCCGGTGGATGGACACGAAGCCTTTGCCACCTTTTTTTCCTTGCACATTTTTTTTTCTCTGGCTCTTGCACGACTGGTTCTGGTTTTCTAGCGGGCATCCTCTCCAGAGTTCGTTTTCGTGGGGAGTGACTTCATTCAAGTTTCTCGAATACGTCCCCTCCGATGACCTTTTGTTACCCTAGCTTGTCGTGACGGCACAGGACCTCCCCACGTGACCTTCTAAGTTGTGTCATTCTCCCTATTGCTCGGACCCGATCCCTTTGAATGCACTCTGATGCCCCTAGACTTTTGCCCTGGTTCAGGCCAGTCGTGGGTTGGACGTCCTGTTGCTCCTTCCCGACCGAGAAAAGAGATCCCCTTTCGTTAACTTTCTGGATCCCATGACCCAGTTTTCCCTGTTGATAGACCTTTTTTTCCGTTGCCTCTTTATCTCCGTCTCGGGAGGCAGACCTTGGTTATCTTTCTATCTTTTCCTCGTGGTTCAAAGCGGCTCTGAAGCTGGCGATGTTTCGGTCTTCTCCACCCGATCCTCGCTGCGATTATCCTCTCCCACTGGTCCCCGTATGGACATGTCGAGCCAATCGCCTTCCCCCAGGGTCGGACTCCTTAGGCTATTCCCACCGATGCTGAATAGGTTCTTTTAGATGCGAATTGATCCCGTTTTGTCTGACCACTCTGAATAGAGTGTCGATATCCGGGACCCCGCCCTTTTTACCTTTCTCCGTATAGTCGCGCCTGCACATGGTCTCTACTGTCGTAAGACCAAACTGCTCGCCATATTCCCCCACCCCCTTCCAGCTTTCCTTCCGGCATCTTATGATCTGGATGATCGCCCTTAGTTTTATCCAAATAGTCTCGCGTCCTTGCGAATTCCGTCTGGAACGTGAGCTGGTTGACTCGATTTAGTTCTGATCCCACGTATGCAATTTCGTATCGCCGCAGGCTGTTGTCTTCCTCCTCCTGTTTGTTCAATCTTTCCGAAACGCGTCTATTACCATCCCCCCTTCCTCTTCCTTAGTCCCCGTTCTTCATACAGAATCAAGTCTCGAGCTCGGCTTTTCTATATCCAGGCCTTTTTTCGTTCTGTCTGTACTTCCACTCGCTCCGACTCGAAGAAGGTTTTTTCTTGTCCTGCTTTCTTCCCCAGGAATATCCCGCGGTGCTGCTCCTCCTATCCTATTACTTTTCTCCGTTGCATCCGCGCCCAAGCACTTTTTGATAGCTTTTTTCATTTCCACTCTTTCGTTTATCGTACCCCCTTGATTGTCCAATTCGGGATCGTCTTGCCCCAAGACTCCGGCCAGTTCCTATCCCCCCCGGACACGCCGTACCTTCGTAAAGAGAGCACAAAAGTATGCGATTTTGCAGCTAGGCGACCACCCTTAATGTTTTCAGTTAAGACAGAATTACTTCCAGGAAAGTCGCCGGCATGATGATTCCCCTGGGGCTAAGTTCCAGTCTCGCCAGTCATTTCCGAATCCGGATCAAACGCCACCTTCCCGCATTTTGAAGGAAGAAGTGGCCTTCGAAGCGTGCGTTCGCTTTGGTTTGATCGCCTGCCCTCGGCGGAATCTTTATAAGCTTGAAAGCTTTTCTTATTTGGTTGGGGCCTTCCTATTAATTTCACTTAGATGGTAATCTGAAGGATTTTTTGGTAAGCCAAGAAGTGCCTCTCCCCTCTTCCGCACGACTCCCCCTTTCTTTTTCCATCTTTTCTCCCTTTTCTCCCTACTAAGTTTTTCTGATCTTGTCAGATCTTTAAGGTTGGCCCGATTGAGGAATGGGCCTTGTTGCCCAAGCTCAATCAGACCTCTCCCCCAAAGATCTTTGTGCTTTTTCATAGAGGTCCTAATAAATCCCTGCCTCTCACCTCCCCTCGTTCTTCGACTTCACAGATTCGCTGATTCCAGCTCACTCCAACATACTTTGTTTTTTTTTTTGGTTGTTTTTTTTTTTTTTTTGTGTGCTCCCGATGTTTTATTCCTGGGACAAAGTCTGCCTCGAGCTGTTCACCTTCCGCCCCGCCCGAGGCACAGGTGCTGTTTCTTTTTTTTGTTTTTTCTTTTTTTGTTTTTTTTTTTTTTTGTTTTTTTTTTTTGTTTGTTGGGTGTCTTTTTTTTTTTTTTTGTGGTTTGTGTATTTTTTTTGTTGTATTTGATAGGGTTTTTGGGTGTTTTTTTTTTGCGCGGTTTCCGGCCTTGTTCTTATTGCCTGGCTTCTCTCGATGCGGAGCACGTTTTCCCTTCTTACATCATCTCTTCGCAGTTTAAGGGGACAGTACGGTCTCCTTACCTCCCTCGTGGTTTTCATTGTGTCCGCTGTTACCAGGGTCTTGTTGCCTTTACTGGTCCCCGTCGCTCCTTTGTCGTGGTGTCCTTCTTCTTTTTTCATCTCCTTCCTTCCTTTGAGGCCCAATCGTTGGACTATCGATCGGCACTTTGGTATCTTCACCATGTTCCTTCCATGCACCGGTCCCGACCGTACAATTGAGGATGTTTTTTCTACCATGCCCCTTCCCGGTCGCGATCATACGCGGGCAGGCGGCCACCGGGTCCAGCCTTACTCCCTGTTATTCTCTCTCCTACTTTAAGCTGAACCTACATCCCGCTCCCCCCTGCCTGGCTAACCGCTATTTGGTTATCCTCTTTCCCTACCTGCTTATGCTCTCAATCTTTCTGGTTCAATTGCAGCAATGCGTGCCCTGTGTTCTTTTGCAATTTCTTAACTTGCGTCCACTCACGTTCCATCCCTGTCGCTTACCCCCCTAAATTGTGTTTCCTCTCCCCCTTTCGTGCGTCAACCAGCTCATTCCTTAATTCGTTTCTCTCGTTTTAGAATTAAGGCGGATCAATCCACACTCTCATCCAAATGCCTCGATGATTCACAGGACCTTGCCTTTGTTATTTTTCCCTCCTTTCGGACTCTTCATTTTTACAGCTTGTCCTTTTTGACTATGCCCTTCTGTTCCCCTACCTTTCTCCGGATGATCGACCTTCCGAGGCTCGTCGCACATAGTGAATCATTCTAACTGCGCACCCCGCTGAAGGCCGGCCCTCGAGGTCTCCATGTTCTTTTGATTTCGGTCTCAACTTTTCCCCTGACGTGACCGGCGGTGATTCCCTCTTGTATGTAGTCTTTTTATACTGAAGTTTTCGTGACGAAAGCGTTGTCCCCCACTAATTTCAATACCTGAGGACCATCAGAACAGTAAAATCTTACCCACTGTCTGACCCCTACCTATAGGAATTTTTGACGTACCTGAAAATGCCCATCCCCCCAGTCGTTTATTTCATCTTTCTACAGTTCCTTCACCCCTCTTATCAGAGTGAAAGCTATCTCTGCAGTCGGTACTTTATACAGATTCGTCCCCCGTTCCTCTTCTCGGGCATCACCTTTTGCCCCTCAAGGCGCTTCGAGAAGAGAAGAGACAATTCCAGCCCTTATGTACAGGAGTCTGTAAGGTTTCTTAGTCTGCCGGTCACTCTTACATCTTAATGCCTTCACCCATTCTCTTGTTCTGGACGACACTGTTTACCCAGCTCGAGCCAGAGCCCCCTCCCATGTTGGCGTCTTATCTATGCTGAGCTCACCTGGCTCATCGTTCCTCCCATCGACCCTGTAATTTTCCTCTGCTTCTTCTGGGGCCCCATTCCAATTTCTTCAGTATCAGTTCTTTTTCACTAGCCTCCATTCCGTTTTCTCCCTCCTCCGCTGCGGTTGCCTCCTTCGTCCTTTTAAGGTTATGTATCAGGACTTGAAGTTGCCTCCGGCTTTTCGGCCCTGTTATTACTTACCTTTTTTTCGTTCTGCGAAGATTTCGAGCCTCTTTCGTCCCCTTCCCCTCTACCTCCAGCATCCAGCCGGGGCAAGTTACACTTCTCACTTCCTTGGCTTTCTGTTGCTGCTCCTCTAAACTTGTTCCTTTGTCAATTTCCTGGTCATCGACGACTTTGGAGGTCGCTCTTCCTTGCTTTGGTCCAAACTTCACCTTTTCCCTGAGTTTGAGATAAGAATGTACCTGGGTTCCTCCTCCCACCCTCGTTGCGTCCTGTTCTTCCCATAATGCTTATGTCCTTTATCCTTCCTTCTTGTGCTAAAAATATGTGGAGGCACAGGCTCATTCGCTTGCCACGTTTTGGTAACCATATCTTTCCCCCTACTCCTTTTGTTGTTTCAGATCTCATGTTCTCGGTCCACTTCTAAGCCCGTGTCCCCGCGTGAATTTGATGCCGCGATTTCTCTGTCCCTCCCTCGTGAATGAGCCCCTGCTTTTGTGATAACTGTCGGTAAGTCGGTATCGTGCTCCCCGATCGTTCACGATTTTTGTTTCTGGACTTACTTGGGCTTTTTTTCTACTCCTCTTGAGTGCCGATATTATCCCTTTTTTACTTTTTGGCCCAGCGTCCAATGTCGTCTCCACCCAATGTCGCGTAAACTTTTTAAGTTCACCCCCATTCTTCTTTCCCCCCTAGAGTTTTCATCCCTCTATTTTGCCTTACTCTTCCCCCTTTTTGATCCCTGATATGCTTTCGTATCCGTGTCTTACTGCAATATGCTCGCCTTTAGGTTCGGGCAACTCCCCATCCCAGTTCCGCATGGATTCACCTTTCACGCTGCCCTCCTGTTCCCTTTTCAACTGTGTTTTGACTTCTTCTTTCCTCCTTCCCTCTGCGTGAGTCGGGATTAACCCCATCGGCATTGACATTAACGCACTTTATCCCCCCTTTTGCCCAGCAGCAGCCCCCGATCCTCTTTAAACTTTGCCCATGGGTGAGATTGCGTGCTGTGTCTCCATTTCTTTCTTGCTGCCTTCTTCGAACTGACCAGGGCGAGATTATGATACGCACGGCCAGCCATCCCTCCGTTGTCCGCGAATTCGCCCATGTCCTTTAAATGATCGACCTATCTTCCCCTTCGTTCTGCAAGACCACCGGACCATCATCGTACTTTGATTGTACATCATTCTCCTCTTCTTTTGCAGGAAGAGTCGTTTACCCCTCCCTCTTCATGGTCCCGAGCCGATACGTCCTCGCCCCCGGTTTGTAGCTGCCCGAGCTCCCTCTCGCATGCACTTTGTTTCCTTTCCTGGAGATCCAGAATTTTCCTTTTTTTATTCTTTCCTTGCTCGTAGACTTTTTAGGGGCCCTTGGATTCTCCTATTTCGATCCTTTTTTCTGCCTAAGGTATGTAATTGAAGGACCCCCCTGTCTCCGCCTAGGCGTCGATAAGAAAGCCCTCTTCTCTATTCCCCCCCTCCGGTACGTCTTTTACCTTCTCCTTCATGCCACAAATAGGAACACTGGGGCGACCCATCTTTTTATATTTCCCATCGTTTCCCTTTCCTCATGTTCTGTATAAGCACAATTCCGGGCTGTCCGCCCCCTAGCCTAGGTTTCTCAATGCCTTTTCACCACCTACTTTCACCTTTTTTCCCTTTTCTCGGTGTTTATTCTTTCTCACTCCCCGCAAGCCCCACATTGGTGCGTTCACGTCACTTTTTTTGATGCCAAGTGCAAATGACCCAAGTTTCCTCCTTTCTTCAGCCGTTCGGTGATGAGATTCTTTTTATCTCCCCTCCGCCGTCCTTTTTCTCCACGGCGGCCTTCCTCCTATGCAGTTTTTTCATCTGAGCTTGTTGACGCTAACACTGGAGCTCCCAAAGGGAATGTTGTTTATATGAATCTTGCTTCTTTCCTCCGCCGGCATTGTACGTCCCTTTCAAGCCAAGTGCCGACAGGGCTGTCTATTCTTCCCATCCTTACGAGTAAGTCCTGGCGATTACCATTTTTCTCCCTAGCTCGTCTTCTATGAGCCTTCTTTCTCTTACTTTCCCTGTACAACTGCGTCCATGCGATGCTAAGACCCTGGTCTTGTTCGGTCCCTGAAGTGGAAGAACCGATAGCTCACCCCTTGCATGCTCCAGTCACTCTTATCTCCCCCTTTGCAACAGTCGTTGCCTTTTCCCCTTCTTTCCCAATGTGTGAGATAGACCCCTTCAATCCGTGGATCCATATCTGATATCCCCATTATTCTGTCAAATCATGTATTCGTGCGTAGGGTCGTAGGCACAAAAGATCCGGATCTTCCCTCCAACCGAACCCCTGCGGAGTCCTCTTTCCCCCAACCAGTCCTTGCGAGATGACAGCTAGCTCAAATTCAGGCGGCACTGGGGAGGAACTATCGAATGTCTTATCCTTTTTGGACCGTTCCGCCGCAGTCAATTTGATTGTAATGTAATGCGAACCTTCCCTCCCATCGTCAGCGCCATTCCTATTCCTCCTCCAGACCCGTACCTGCCTCGATGCGATTTTCCTTCCCTACGTGGGCCATCCTTCTCACCCGTCTCTTTGTGTTCCCAGCTTGAATAGGAGGAAAGTTGAGACTGGGTCTCTTCCTTGCTCGTGCGTGTAGATGATTTGTTGGGGCATGACGATGAGCCTCGCGGCACCCCGAAGCTTCATTTTTTGACTTTTTTTGTTCCCCAGCCACGCACCCGAATTGACCTCCCCTTCAACTATTTTCCATCTCTCTCTTATCAGACCCCATGACTATGTTATTTTCCATCTCTTCCCGAGTATCTTTTGTGTTGGCAGAATACAGGGAACATTTGGTGTGGATGGGACAGTCTTGAGTCATCGGGCCGTTTTGACCCCCAAAGTCCCCCTCCCCCCTCTCTTTTCCCCCTGCTTCTTTTTTCCGGCCGCGTCCCGCCTGCTTGCCCAAGCTCCATCACGTGTTGGATCCCTCCCTTCCGATTTACGACTAGCCTACAACCGCGACGGCTCCGGCTGTTTTAGTACGTTTTCCCCCCGTCTGTACTCGCCTCTCTGTCTTCGGTCCTTTTTTTCGCTTCTTTCTGGCTTTGATTTCGGAGCACGTTCCCTCCCGAGAAGCACCTATGCTTATAAGGTCCCCCATATCTGACGAATTCGATTACCCAGAATGTCATTTGGAATTTCCCCTTCCCCTTTTTTTTTTTTCTTTTCCTCTCTGTAGCGGCCATCCGTCGATCGATTGTTCGCCATCTATACACGATACTTCATAACCCCATTTAATTCTAGATACTGGATAACGCTTTTATCCTCCCCCCTTGGTCTGAAATCCCCTCATAAATGTCCAGCGTCCTCCTCTTGACCTTGCAGCAAGGCGCTCTCAGCTTTTCCCATTCCAAGGACCTTGAAGCCTTCGTTTATTTTTCCACGCAGTGGAGAGAATTACCTCCTTCCCCCTTCCAACGTACTGGTTTTCTTTCCGAGATAGGAGCCCCTTTTGCTCCCCTTCTTTCATGCCTTACCGGAATCTTGATGGGGACGGTTCATCGAACGAGTCCCCATGGCGCTGTTCGGAGGCGGTGCACTGGGCGAAAAACAATTCCGCGTCTTCGCCCTCAGTCCAGCCCTGCGAGATACGAAACTTCTCCTCTTTTCTTTTCCTCTCGCTTCCCCCAGCTCATCGTCCCCCTCTATTAGGGCCTGAGTGCGAGCCTCATGTGGCCCTCCCCGGGCGTGATATGTTTTTTCACCTCTCATCCCACTTCTGCCTGAGTTAATGACCCTTCCTGTGTTCAATCAGTCTCCGGTCCCCGGTGCTCGCAGATGCCTTGGTCTGCCCATTAAACGACGTTAATCAGGAAGTCCCGGTTTATCCCTGAATGATCGACAGCGATGTTAGATTCGCCCCTCAATTTCCTTAGCCATTTTTCCGATTCTACCAGGAACATGCGAGACGCGGATGCAGGCCCTATCTTGCCCAGCTTCTTCCTCCTTCGTCAGACCTGTCCAGCTACTCCCTTATGCGATATCGCGATTTTTTCCTTTGATTTCTTTCCGAGTCGTCGCTCAGGCTCCTGCGTGCTGCCATACCTGAGGAGACTCCCGCCCAGGCATACCATCGTAACCAACTGTCGGCCAATCCACGAAGGGGTTGTTTTTGTGTCCTTTGTTTGTGTTGAGAATGTCTCTGTCCCTTTTCTCTCCCCCCCTTGAAAAAGGCTCCCCCCCCTGAACGTTTTTTCATTCTCTCCTGACGCCGCATTACGCTTTTCGCTGGGCCTGTGCCAGGCATCTACGGAAGCCGATTTCGGTCAGCTGACGAGGTCATCCCCGCTGTTCAATCTTCCCCTCGCGTTCTTCAACCGGCCGTGAGGCCCCCCATCACCGTGTGCCAGGAGGTCCTGGTGTTTCTTGCCTTTTCCACGTAGATTGTTGAAGCTTCCCCCTTCGGGGGCTCTTGCGCGAAGCCTTCTTCCTCCGATCCACGCGCCGCCCGGGTTCGCATGTGAGCTAATTCTCCCCTTGTGAGCCCAGGTTTTTCGTCAATGCCATAGACCCCAGGTCCCTTCCCAGTTCTTTCTGCCCTGTGGAACCAAGATTGTGGTCATTCTTTCCCCAAGTGCGTTAGAATACACCGTTCCTTTCCTCTTTTAATCCTCCTCACGTTGCGGGGACGGCCCCTACTTCAGACAACCCTTTTGAAACTTTTTTTCCACTTGACGGGACTTTGCCGGTTTCTTCATTTTTCTTTCCGGACCGATCCCTTCATCTACCCTCTCCATTTCTCTTGGCCCTCTGGCCAGAAGCCAGTGTAATGCACTTTTTCACTTCTTTTCTTTCCCACCAATATATGTCTGAGCTTTCTTTTTTTTTTCATGTGTCGTAGAACATTGGGTTCCTCGTGACCCACTTCACTCGCTACCTATGTGCTTGAGCGATGGAAGGCTGGCCACCCATCCCCTCCACTTTCAAGCAATGTGCGAGCTAAGCTATCTTACTTACCATCCCCCTGGTCCGCTAACCCTTTGCGTCGTATTAACTGATCCTTTTCTTTCTCACCTTCTTAGGGTGCTAAACGAGAGGACCCGAACTCGCGCACTCGTCTTTTCTAGCGGTTTTTAGGAATTTGC
>Ga0179593_1452025_pt1 | contig 20886 bp, 21 predicted proteins | sample CZODoug2_1_08_16_FD_185931 | JGI IMG/M metagenome (GOLD analysis project Ga0179593, IMG submission 185931) | Vadose zone soil fungal communities from Angelo Coast Range Reserve, California, USA - CZODoug2_1_08_16fungal (PacBio error correction) | ecosystem: Environmental > Terrestrial > Soil >... | reverse complement strand
TCCTCATTCCGGCTTTTTGCAGGGAAAACCCAGGACGCGTTTAACGTTCCTCCGTCCCTCCGGCTAAGTTTGGTCACCTTCACCTTTGAACGTCAGCTGATTCATCTTTCATCAAACACACTCTATGCCATTTCCCCGGATGTGGTCTCTTTAGGGTAGACTTCGTGGTATTGGGCTCTAGACCTACAACCGGAGGCGATCCCCCGTGTCCCCCCCCTACTGGATCACGGGGCCTTGGTTCCCCCCGGGTTTTGGGACTTATCAACAAGCCCGCCCCAAGACTCACTGGGCTACCCTTCTGCGTCCCCCCCAGCTGAGTCGGCGGCCATCACACATCCCCCCCCCCCCGCTGACGACTCCCTTTTTTGCCCCCCCTTTTCTTTTACGCCGCTTGGGAAGTCCCAAACCCCCACGTATGGTTAGACCACAGTGACACCGGCGCCTGGCGGGTTAGGAGAACCCCCTATAGTCCCATCACATAGCCACTCGCCTACCCAAAAATTATCTATTTTTTCTGTTCCCGCTCCCCAGTTGTACGTACCATCGAGTTTCCCCTTGCACGTCTGGAACCGGACTTCGAGGTTTCTTTCTCTAACCCTTACGGAGGCATTTTTTCTCTTTTTTCTTCTTTTCTCTCTCGTTTCTATAGAGCACGGAGTTTATGCTCGGATTTACGGTTGATTTTATTATCAGTGAAGCTATTTTAACGTTTTTCGTAGGGTGCGTGGGGCCACCCTTTTTGCTTTTGTTGATGCCCCCGACCCCCCCCCCCCCCCACCTACATCGGACGACCCATTGAATCTGCGACTTTTTCCCCCCTTCCCGCGACCATTTTACGACGGTACGTGGTGTTGGTGGACTTTTTTTTCCTTCACTTTTGTCTTTCTCCGCACGGGAGCCCCAGAGTTGACCTACCCACCTAGACAATTGTAGACATGGGCTTCGGCCTTCTGTTTCCTTCCCACCCTCTCAAACCTGGTTTCTTTATTCCTTTCGTTTCCCCCCCCTTGAGGATCGTGCTTGGCTTCCTCCGTTTCTCGACGCCCCTTTTGGGGTTCACAAAAGGCTCCCCATCCCCCCCTCCAATGAATCGTCCCCCCCAATTACCTCCTCAACCTTCTTTTCCTAGATCTCCCCGGGCTGCCCCGTGGGACACCCCGATCGTTTTGGAGGAGTTTCTCTTATTCCCCTTCCGGATGAGGGTTTGTCCGCTTTGGATGGTGGTTTTGATTTTTTTTAAGTGTGCCTTTTTAGAGGCCTTATCCGGATTTGGTTTTCATCACTGCTTCTCCCATTTGGGCCTCTTCGGCTCGTGACCTTCCTCTTTTTTGAGGTCCCCCCCCCCCCTTTTTTTTTGGGGGCTTTTTTTTTTTGCCCCTCCGGTTTACGATACCTCCTCCCCACCTTTTTTTCCCCTGGTTCGTGCGTCACCCCCGTTTTACGAACAGCCCCCCCCAGCCCTTCCGTCGTCCCCCTTCCCCCTTAAGTTGTCCTCCACACAATTGGGTGGCGGTGGCAGACGCACGATCACGTCGCGAGGCGGTCAAGCAATTTAAGGCTTGCATTCTTCATGAGTACGCCAAAAAAGAGATTTTTTTTTGTTTGCACTGGCGCAGCTTGTCTTTTCTTTCCCCCCGCGTCTTTTGTCTTGTACACCCTCTCTTTAGTCCAACAAAAACTCCACCGCCTTACTTGGAATGAGGACCCCTTTTTACAGACTTTGTTGATCTTTCCCCCCATTAAGTCCCCCTGGCCTGTCCCCGGAACGATTTGGAGGTCGCTTCCTCCGCACCCCCCACCCCGAGTGTTCTCGCTTTTTCGCGTGTTTGCAGAGCGGGGTTCTTTTACCTTACGTTGCTTAGACAATTGGACCCCTTCCTTGACACTCGATTCCCCCGCTCCGAACCGGTCTTTCCTATCGGGTGACGTTTTTCAAGGACCCCTTTTTTTGACCCCCCTGGAGCTAGTGTCGTGATGGTGACCCATGGAGCCCCGTGCCCTTCACAATGTTTTCTTTAGGTAAATCCCCCCGCTTTTCTGATTGTTGATTTCGTGGAGAAAGGATCTGATATCCTTTGCCCTCTTTAGAACGCCGTATTGCAACCCTTCCGGCTGCCCCCCTTTGACTGAGCTAGGTCTTCTTTACCCCCGGTGTGACTCCCCCCCACACAAAGAACTTTACCAACGTCCCACGTTGTGTTTTTTGCGTTTGGCTTGCCCCCCGCTCCCCCCCCTTCCCCCCCCAGAGTCCCTCGACCCTCTTGTTCCAATGCCCTGTAAATTTTCCGGCACTTCTTGTCCTTCGTCCCTTTTGCCGGAACCCTTCTCGCGTTTTTGTCCCCCTGGGTCAAACTTATAGTCCATTACACTGGCCGCGTGAGAGTCTTCCCCCTTTTTTTATCTCTTCTTTTTTTCCCCTCCATATTTCCCCATTTTGTTTTTTTATTTGTTGATAATTTTGGGTAAGCATCCAGCGTCCCTTGTCTTTTCCGTCCCATTTCCCCCCTTTTTTACCTTGCGCCCGTAGACCCCGTGGATCGTCGGTCTTCTCTGTTTTTATTCCCCTTTTCATGTCCCCCCTATTTCGATGTCCCCCTGATTTCAACGTTTTCAGACCGAACATTTTTCAAGCCCCCCAAACATTTTTCATTTGTTTCTTTTTTGGGTGTTCCCTGCCCCCCCCTTGAGCCTGGGGAATTTGGAAGCGCTGGGGACCTTTTTTTCTGGCCTGCTTTCTCTTCCAGAGGTGGAGGCGCCCTTTCTTTTTTTCTTTCCCCTTGACCCAGACAGCCCGAGGGTGTTCCTCTCTTTTTAAGGTCAGTTATCGTTCACGCGGTCCAGCGACGCAGTGCATAGGTACCCCCCTTCCGTTTTTCCCCCCCCCCCGGTCCGATCCGGCGCGGGCTGGCTCGACAGTCGTTCACCTGTGTTTGCTTTTTTCTCCCCACGCTCTGTTGGTTAGGCGTGCACCCCCCCCGTACAGGGAGCATCCGCCCTCTTTTTTGCCCCTTCCCCTCTAATTCCCTGTCCTCCCCTTGTGCCGGCACCTTTTGCGGTCTGTCTCCTCCACCATGGTCCGGACGGTCCAACGAAGTCCCCCTCTTTTTTTTTTGGGACGTGTTGTGATTGTGGTTGGCCCCTCCCCTCGGCTTTTGGTTTTTGGACATACTTTTTTTTTGCCACCAAGACCTCCCGGGGCGCCCGGTCCCCCCCCTGGGGTGTTCCGATTTTTTTGTGATACCTCAGCTTTTCCGTCTGGGTGACTTTTGGAGTCAGTTGGGGGCGCCGGCTTCTTCTCTGAGCGTGTTTGTCATTTTCCTTGAGTAAGAGGGATGTTTCGTTTTTTTTTCTTGACTCGGCCAAATTTGGACCGGTTTGGGAGTAGTATTTTTCGGCCCGGGTGAATTTACCAAGACCAGTGGGTGCCTCGTCACGCGTTAAGCCAAGCGTGGAATGGTTCCCTGCTCTTTCTATCCTTAGATCTCCCCCAAGTGCCCCGCCCCGGACCCCCATGATCGCTTAACTTACGCGTGGTGACCGTATTGAGCACCTTAAATCCACGATAGTTGCCCCCACTTACTGGCTACCGGGGTTCTTCTGTCATTCGGTTAGTTTACTGTGGTCCGACTTGGCCCAGTGCTGGGACTGTGTCGTGAGATGAAACACGGTAAGTCGATCCCCATTTTCCGTAGTTCTCCTTTCAGGGCCCAGATCCCAAGGAACCCGTGGCGCTTTTCATTCCACTCGGGCCCGCCAACCGGTTTCTCATATCTTGGTTAGGGTCTAGACATGTGGTTTCCCCCTCTGGGCGGCAGCCGGTTTCCCCTCCCCTCATAAATTTCGCTTATGCCGATCCTCCCATGGCGCTTTCCAGTTTTCGGACCCCCTCTCCCCAACGGATGCCCGACTCATTTCCTGTTGTCTTGTCCCCCGGACGTTTTCGTTGAAAATTCCCGTTTATATTTTATTCCTCACAGTGCATTTCAGGGTGTGTCCAACGTCCCCCCACCCCCATCCGTCAGAGTTGCCAATGTTGAGATGATTTTTTTAGCGGATGGACCCTCCAGTTGCTGGTCGTACAAGAGTTAGGTTTTTTTTCCCTGAGGCGATTTTTTGGAGTTTGATGAGTGTTTCCCCGCGACAATTTGAGGACGTTACTCTTGTCGGGGTTGATTAATCGGCGTCTTTGAAAGAGCAAGAGTTCCTTTTCAGACGGAGTTTGTTTTTAGAGGTCGGGTCCTATCCCCGGTTGGCCTCCAGATGAGGTTAGCATTTGCTCCCCATGTGAACCCGATTTGGTCCCCGTTTTTTGCAGAAACCCCCCGCGTCCAGCACTTTAGTTCTCTGCTTTCCGTTTTCATTGGTTTTGGCGCTTACTGAATGTCGTTCTCGGCAGGTTTCACTCCCCCCCCGCCCCGGCTCCACATTCGCGCTTTTTTGCTTTTTTTTTGATTCGTCGGCGTGAACGGTCCTTTGCTGTCTTTTCTCGTTTTGAGATCAGTTTTAACGTTGCCAGTTTCTTTGCCCCATTTCGTCCCCCTTTTCTAGTGTTTTCTTTTTTTGGACCAATTCACCCAGAAGCGACCCCCCCCCATCTTTTCCCTCTTCCCGGCTGACCTTTTTCTTAATTGCCTTTCGGATCGTATCTTTTTCCATTCTGGAAGCGCTCGGGGCAATTGACTCTTTTTTATGCCCCTTTTTCACCCTTATTCAGTAAGCTCATGCCTGGATTGTTTTTCGCCCCGGGCGTCAAGGATAAGGCGCTCCACCGGGGTCTCTTTGCCTTCCTTTCCCAGCTGTTTTTTTTCCGTTCCTTTTTTGCCGTCGTCCGGGGCCTCCGCCGCGTTTTGCGTCGTCATCTTTTATTTGGGTTCCTCCTCGAGCTGGATTCTTTCCCCCGGCCCGTCTCTCCTTGTCGCTTAATGACCTAACCCAGTTTCAGTTTTATGAAATTCAGTTACGGGGCGACGAGGATGTCCCTGCCTTTTTTTTTGCCATCTTTCCGAGGACTTTTTGAAAGGGTTGTTGGGGGGCCTTTTGACAAACGCCCTTTCCCCCAAGCCCGTATGGTTTGAGAAACAACGGGGGCTCTGGTGGCTGGGGTTGCCCATTTCATTTATTGCCAGCCTTGGGCCGCGACAATAAACGGGTTCGCTGGTCCGCAGCTTCCTAACCAATGGCCTGACGATATATACCCCATTTCTTCACGGGCGCGTCGGTTGCTCCACGTATTGGCACTAGCCGCCAACGTGCTAAGTGTCCCCCCTTTTTTCCTCCTAGGCATCCGTTGCTATTTAGTTTGCGGCCCTTTAACGGTCTTATGCGGGTGTTTTTTGGTAAGCTCTTTCTGGCGTTCCCAGTGTTCCCGGTCAATGGGTATTCTGATTGAAGTTCCAAGAGTGGTGTCCAGCCAAACCCCCGGCTATGTCCTACAAAAAGTCCCGGCACTTGCGGCTTCATGTGGCCCTTTGCTGGGTGGGCGAGAAGGCCAATTTTCAGTCAAGGCCATTCCGGGTTCCGAGGGTTTATGCGGCCATTTTTTTGAAACCCCCGGGCGGGGTCCCCGTCCCGGCCCCCCTAAAAAGAGGTCACGGTCCCCACTTTTACGGACCTCCCGGCCGAAAACGTTGTCATCTTGGTGCGATCGTCCCCCCTACTCCCTTTTTTTTCCTTTGTATGTCTTGAGAGTGGGACAGCCTCAACGTTTGTGTTTTTTTTTGTACGGAATCCCCTCGAAACGCCAAAATGGAGGGTGGACCTCTCCTTTTTTTCCATGCTTCTATGCGGTCAGGGCACCCACATTTTCGCGTGGGCCTATTCTCCCGGGTCCTCTTGTTGATTTTTAGATAGGGCAGCCCCCACTGAAAGACGTGAGTTTGCCCCCGTCCTGCGACCAGAATTTTTACACAAATCCCCTACCCCAGACCGTCATCCCTTAGTTCCATGTCTCAGGCATCCCGCAACCCTGTGACCTTTTGAAAGCCAAGAACTACCTAGTACCGTCACACCGACACGGGATGACTACTAGTCCATAGAACCCGATGCAGCCAAACTTGGGACCAAAGACACTGTCCGCGTCTTAAGGGTCTACGGAGCCCAACCACCCCCCCAACAACAGTGGAAGTTACCCAACCATGGAGCTTTTGAATGCGCGTTCTTGCTCCCCAAATTTTTCCAGCCAATGTCGTTTTTTTTGGCCCCTAAGTCGGGACCCTCCCCCCGCAGGTCCTAGGTCTGTTTTGACCTGGGAGCAAAATCGCGACCCCAGCATCTAGGAGGTTTTTTTTTGAAACGGGCCCACTTCCCCCCCCCAGTTTTGTGGGCTTTCTTGATCAGCTTTTCCCCTGAATCTGGGAGTCACAAATTTTTTTTGTTTGCCGGACGGCCCTTCTGAAGTTTAACTGTGGCACCCCTGCTCGTCTCCCCTTTTTGTTTTTTAAACAAGACGCTGGGGGGGCCAAAGTCCCTCGGCCCCTGGTTTTTTTGGAATTGCGCTGTTCGGGTTTTTACATCAGTTTCCTAACTGGTCAACCCCTTTAAAACCCTCCCAGTGGTGGGGCGGGTTCTTCCCCCAAAACCCATTGTCCAAGTTTGTTTGCTTTTTGTCTCACCGTAAGACCCAAACCCCTGTACGTACGGTTCATCCATTTAAAACTGAACCCGGTTCGAACAACCCTACGTCTCCAGAAGGGCATTCACCCCCATGGGAGTGCTTTTTTGGAGTCGGGTGGAAGTATTTGCCCCCGTAAGATTCGGGCGTTTCGACATCCGAAGGCCATTGCTGGGGGGGGCATTTGTTGGCGTGACTCATGGAACGTTTTCCTTCGGTTTACCTCGGGCCGGACTGTTGCGACTTACGCCAAACGGGTTTTTTTCACTTCAGGCATTGACACCAACGCCTGTGGCGTTTTTTTTTGAGGCCGAGGTCACCGGCAGTATAGAAAGCTCTGAGCTTTGCCCGGCCGGTGTCCAAAGGGCTCCTGTATCGGAGGTTTTTTGTAACGCCGGCCAGCTCGGTACGGCTCGACCGTCATGACGACCAGTTTCGCTTTGCCCGTTTGATTGAAGACTTTTTTTGTGTTCGCCTTTCTGTGTCAATTGGTCCGCGACTCGAGACTGGAAGGTTCCTTGGGACGAACCCTGGCCCGCTCTGCTTTTAACCGATGCGGCGGTTGTCTACGAACAAGACCTCCTGCCCCCACGTCCCCTTTGGTTTGCTTTTTCTTTACCCACCACCAAACCCTAGAGTCTAGAGGCCCAGGCCCAGCGAGTTGGACTCGGAGTTGGGGCGTGCGTCGGTTGGTTTTGTTTGGCTTCTAGTCTTACTTTGAAAGTTTCCCCCCAAGATCCCCACCGGCCCTGTTTTTTTTTTGATACTTTTTCAGCCTTTTGACCCCGTGGTTAGGCTTTTTTCCCGCCAACCCCCACGGCCCATGTGGTGCCTTTTTTTTCACCGGTACAGCTCTTGAGCAACTGACTCGGAGGTGTCGCGCCACAGGCCTTAAGCTGGCCCGGCGATCAGCTTTTGCTGCAATTTGGCCCCCCACAAGTTGTTTGAAACTAAAGGCCACGATGGTGTTCTCTTTTGATGGTCTTTTGTGTTGAACCCAAAATCCGTGGCCCAGCCCCCAATCACCCCTCTTATATTCCACCAAATTCCCCCGCGATGTGGGCCCTGCTCCCGAGGGTACCTGATTAGGAACCCGCCGACGGGGAGCCCCCCCAGTCCACAGGGCCTCGGACCCTCTGGCTGGGATTGGGAAAGGACTAACGGCTCTGGTCCGAGCAAGGTTTTGATTAGTTATGCGAGAATACCATTGGCGCCAAGTGGATGAACACCCTTTAGCGGATTTGCCCCCTTTTTTTCGTTGATCTTCCTGCAGGCCCCACCGCGCAAGGGTTGAGGTACCCCTCCCCGATATCCGAACCCTACTTGACGGGTTTTGGATGGTGCCCTTTTTCACTCATTTCGTTCTCCCCCGCAATTTGCGGGGGTCCCCAATTACTTTCCCTATGCAGTACACTTTCACTGAGAAAGGGAGGGATGTGGTGTTCCCATTACCCAGTTGTTTTTTAAAAAGCTTGAACTGGCGGACGGAAAGCGTTCCAGGACGGCTAGTGGGGCTCGCTTAAAGTTGTTTTGCAAGTGCTCCGAACCCCCCCTTGCTTCCTGTCCCCCCAAAGTCACCTGCTCTCCAACGGAAAAAGAATGGAAGACGAACGCGCGGGGGAGGTCCCGGCCCGGTTTCAGGTTTTTTTACTTTAAGTTGAGAGTTGTGGGCGGTTGAGCAAGGTGCTAACCGCGGTGAAGCTATATGTGGCCTTGCCGGTGAAGCGTTGATACTTTTTTCCCGATCCAGGCTTTGCTCGCGGGTCCCCCCGAGTTCGCCAGTCCCACGTGCGGGCACACACTTTTCTTGGGATCACATACAACCTGGTTTTTTGAAAAACCAAGTTTTATTGCTGGGCCTAAAGGACCCCCTGGACACACTCTCCACCTGGGGGTGTGCTCCCTACTTTGAAGCCAGGGTTGCTAGTCAAGTTTGGCAACCCCCCGGTAGACGGTTGGGTGAAGCGTGTTTTGATCCCTTTGAAATTTCCCAAGCCAGCGCGTGCCGTTCTGCACCATTTCTTTTTGGCGCGGTGTTTCCTTGCCCGGGGCGGTTCTTTTCCTGGTTTAGGTTCCGGATTGGGTTCCCTAAACCCGCTAGAGTTGACGCCTGTCTTGGGGAAAAAGCATCCACACGTTCACTTTTGAGGACCCCGGACGGGACCGCGCAATTGTTAGTTGAATGTTTCTCCAACCTACTGTCCGGGCCCCGGCCAGTCTTCTCGGCGGGTGCGGGCGGCCCGGCCCCCCGGCGAGCTGCCTTTTCGTGCGGGTCCCTTGGCTGGGGCCAGGACCTCTTTGGACCCAGGTCCCTTTAATACTTCTTTTTTGCATCTGTGGTCCGAGGTCGGACGGACGGACAGTTTTTTTTGTTGAAATCCGACCGCTTTTTGTTGAGCGGATCCGCGACCGTTTTGAGTTTGTAAAGCGGCAAAGTCTGTTTCCTTCCTTTCGGCTTTTCTTTCGATTCCGTATTTCACGAAGCCGTAATTCGGGGGACCGTTCCCCCAACCTCCCCCGACGCCAAGACTTATTGAATTGGCAGTAGAGTGCTCCACGGTGACTACTCCCCTCCCTACCTCCCCAAAACGTCATCTGTTTTTCATTCCCCATTCTTCCCCGCGCCCTTTCCCCCTTTTTCCCTCGACAGGGAATGCCTGGGGCTCACCTCGCACGAACGCGGCTTCGTCAGACGTCTATGCGATCCTGGGGAAAGTTTGGCTTTTTCCGGGCCGGCGGCTTCCCTCGGTTCTTGCTTTTCCTCCCCCTCTCCGTTTTGTGGTTGTTGTTTTCTTTTGTTTAGATCCCAAGGTTTTTTTGGCAAAAGCCTTTGCCGTGGGTCTGCCTTTCCCAGGGGTTGGTTGTGAGTCCCTTAACGAAGCCCGTTTTCTTTGCCGTTCTCGGCGAAGGTTGCGGCCGGTGCACGTCCCGGTCCGTGGACTTTCGGCGGCTTCCGCAGTTTAGGTGGATCCTTCAACTTGATGCGTTGTGTCGTGTTTTTGTCGTACCGTTACACGCTCCGGCTAATTCGTTTCCAGTGCTTGTGGGGGTGCAAATCAACTTCATGTATCTGACCGAGAGCAGATCTCTCCCCCCCTCCCGGCCCTCGTGACCAGTGCGGGTACCCCCTATTTCAGCTCTTGGTATTTCAGCGTACTGAATAAATCAGTTTTCTCGTTTCGAGATTTTCCAACCCACTCAGAAGAGGTGATACGGGAGATGTGATCCGATTTCCCCTTTTAATTGTAGGTAGATCTTCCTTTCTCCACCGCTCACCACGCTCAAGTGGACAAAGCCAAGACTCGTGATTGGGTCCGCGACGAGCGGCTTCCCTTTGTTTTGGACGAAGGAGAACCCAAGCGCCGGGGCACCCCAGTCCCGTCCTCCCCTCCCCCCCGGGTGTCGATGGTGGTTTTTGATCATTGTGAAGACCGGGGCCCAACTCACGCCTTTTACGCCCGCCTTTTCGATGTGTCTAGAGCCCCGCTTTGGACAGTCGATCGTTCTTAGCCTTCCCGCCGTCTCCGGGTGCATAGACCCTTGGACGCCCGCGGCTTCCCTTGGACCCAGTTTGAATTTTTTGTTAGTCGTCCTCGTTTGCGTGACGGCGGTACGTGCTACACCCCCCCTCGTTCAGATGTCCCCGGCGAGCTTGGTTGCCCCCATGGCGATCGTCGATAGAACGTCCCTTTCCGTCCCTTGTTGTCTGATAAGAGCGGAGTCAGACCCACGGTGGAAACCTTAGAGCCCCCCCCTCCCCCCCCCCCACGCTCGTGTAATCCACCCTTGACGCTCCGGATTCTCGCGTAGGTGACTTTTGAGGATGTCCTTTTGACATTGGCCGTGCGGTCTGCTAGATTGCAAAGGGTTCGGACCGCCTTCCCCCGCTCCCACATGTTTTAAACTGCGGCATAGGCCCCTCCGTAGAACCCTGAGGTTGACTACCCCCGGGCCTATGCGATTCGGGCGGTAAGTAGGACAGGAGGGCCGTAATTTCCCACCCGTCGCGAGACGTTCGCGTTTGCCTGTGATTTTCAGTACTGCCTTTCTCTTATGGGTTAGTCTGCTCTAACGCGTCCAGCATTTTTCCCAAGATCTGGTGCAGACGTAGTCAATTACCCGTTGGAGCGGGCGGCGCCCAGTTCTTTTGCTTTCCCCCGAACCCCCCCACCTTCGTCCGTTGGTGATGTCCCCTGTCGCGATGACGCCGGCTTTGCCGAAGAGCCGTGGCTCAGGGAGCATATTTTCCTCTGGGATTGCTGTGATGCGCGTGTTTAGTCAGTTTTAACGAGACACCCAACCACCAAACCGCGACGGACCGGTTCCCGAACCCCCACCAGGACCTCGAGGGAGGTGGTCTCCAGGTTGGACGGTAATCCGAGGCATGGATTAATTTTGATATTTCATTTCTTTTCCCCGGGTTTTTGTGCCGTGTAGGATCTCGCGTGGGGTGTCGAGGCATGAGCTTTGCGTGCTGCATCGGAAATGTTTTTTTGGCGTTTCCTCACTTTCAACCCGGGTCAGCGGTTGCTTATAAGTTTTTGGTTTCTCTCTTTTGTCGCACGTTTCGAGTGGGTCCACCCTGAATGATTTTTTCACAATAACCACAAACCCAAAGGGACCCCCGGGAGTCCGTTGCTCACTAGCGTTTTTTTTTATTAGATCCGGCATGGTATTGTTCAGCCCCCGTTTCCTACCGATCCTGTACGTCGGCAGTTTCCCCCCCAACCGCTTTCTCTTTCTATTTTCGCGGTGACCCCCCCCTTTTTCCCCCGAGGCGCACCATTACATCGTTGCGCCTTCTCATTTTCCCCTTATTTTTCTTTTTTTTTCCCCTCCGCTTGGAAGCGTCCGTCCCTCGAAGGGCCTTTGAGAACTTGCCCCCCCCCCCGTTCTTCGCCGACTTGAGAAGGAGCTGCCCGCATGCGTTCCATCGTGCTTCCCCCCGCGGCTCCAGCTTTTCATTTCCCTTCGTGCTCGTTTCTCAATCGTTTCCGAGCATAAGGTCCAGCCCCCCCCCCCCCCAGGTCATTTTTTCGTCGTCCCTTGTCTTGCCTTTTTTAGGCTCTCCCCTTTTCCGCTTTTCCTCATGGATGCTCCCCGTTGAGGCTCTTTTTGCGGAGAAGCCAAGAGCGGAGCCCAGGGCTCGACTCCGGAGCGGACCGGTTGGGAGACCCAAGAGTTCTTAGCTGCAGTGGGGGAAACCGAGGAAGACTCCCGTTTGGGGTGCATTGCCGCCAGAGACATCCTTTTGTGGGAAGCACATCACCGATGGGGTTGAGTTGTTGTTTTTTTTCCCAGATCTGAGAAATCCCCAACGAGAATTTCCAACTTACCCCCCCACACCCCCATTGCAGCGCCCGCCAGCCCCCCCCCCAGCGTCATTAAACAGCTTGACTCTTTCCTTGTCCCAGTTCTTCACGGCCGGTCGTGTTGTTGCAAGGTTTTTGGGGCAATCGACCCGAAACCGGTGGGGTACGTGGGCCCCAGTGGGGTCATTAAGGTTCCTCCCCCCCGGGATCTGTTGCCCTCCTGGATTCCCTTGGGGTAGATGTCCCCTTAGTGTGTAAGCCGTCTGTGCGCGTTTTTTTTTTTTTTTTTTTTTTTTGATGGGAATAAAGGGGAATTGGAGGGTGGCCAAGTATCTGGGAGAAGGGACCCAAGAATGGTACGTGCTCTTTTCCCTATTCTTTTCGACTGTGGCGACCGTGCCCCCTTTTTCCCAGGTCACTTGGAATGCGGTGCGTGCGTCTTAGTGTCACCGGCCCCGCTTCGTTGGCATGTAAGTTCCCAGGGAACCCCTCTCTCCCTTCCCGGTGTTTAGACCCCACTAGAAAAAAATGGGTTCTTCCCAATGGAGCATTTAATACTCTTTGGTTCCCGATTCTTCATTATTTCTTTTCCTATTAATAAGTTCTTCTGTGTTGTTGAGTCCTTACCCATGCGATGGTTCGGACATGACCGCGAGAACTCGAAACGGAGGGTCGGCATCAGAGGAAGGGCCGGAAAACAACAATGTTGTTTTGACACCCCGTAGGGAAGTTTGCCGTTTTTCGCGGCGGAGGACTTCCCCCCTCCCCCTCTGGGCCGGACCGCGGCAATCGTCCCCCCCCCTCCTACACCCGTTACTGCTCCAAGCCTTTCATCCCTCACCCTAAACCAGCGTTTCTTCTAGACCCATACCCAACTAGGAGGCTCTACACCCCCAGAAAGGTTTGACCCAAAACCCAAAAGCCCTCGGGAAGGGCAAAGCCCACGGTTCTGGCGCTTGGGCTTCCCCGTCTCCCCGTTTTTCCAGCGGCTCCTTTCTACGACCCCCCCCCCGTCAATAAGTTAGGGCCCCAGGACACGTGGTGCATTTAGTACACTGGGCAGGGCCCAACAACAAAGATGCATTTTTTAACCCATGTTCATTCCCCGCGGGTTTTAAAAGGGGAACTTCCCCCTTTCGCTTCGGTAGGATGCCCAAAGATTCGTTTTTTCCACCCTTAAGATATGCGGTTGAAACATTTTGAAAGACAGTCCCCGACACAATTTTTAAGGTAAGATGTCGGCTATAACTATGGAGGAGGTAACAGTCGCGCGAGTATGCCGCTCCCTTTCCTACCTCCCCCACCCTGCGACCCCACCCGCGGACCGCATTACCTCCGGGGCTGCTGACTCTCCTTACCTTAAATTCCACCTGCGGGTGATTTATCTCCCCCACCACTAGGGAGATCAGGGGTCCCCCGGGGAGGGTCCCATCCACGTCCAAGAGACTGGAAACTGGCGGACCACCACAAAGACCCCCCCAAAAAAGGCAACCAGACCCCTGTCTGAGGAGAGCCCCCACAAAAACCCTATCCAACAGACCAGGCTCCAAGCACCGACACGTTGTTCCTGTCCTAGATCTCGCGATGATGGGCTGCTGCCCCTTTCCCCGCGGCTTTCCCCGTCTTTACGACGCAAAAAAAAGCTTTGACTGTAATACCCTAGGTTCATTTTAAGTTTGGGCCCACCCCCACAAGGGCAAGTTTTTCTCCCAACTCGTTTGAAGGAAATCCCGAGCGAGCGTTATAAACGAAGCAGGGCGGAGTCTTCCCTTTCCGAAGCCGGTGTGACACTCCTTAGGACAGGCCCGGTGGGCCCGTCCCCCATCTGACCGACTGCTACTTACTTTACCCCCAGACTCCCGCTTAATTGCGGCCCTCCCGAATACTCTTCTGGCAGTCTGCTCGCCCCAAGATTTCGTGATCTCCGCTCTAACCAAGGCGTTCACCGGGCAAATATTCCGTTCTCCCTTCTCACTGCTACTCAAGAAGGAACCCGAACATACCAAGAGCACGGACGCACCGGAATTTTTTTCTGAAAGCGGGACGGTTTGGAAGAGGCGAATGTCGTTTGGTAGAGGCCAGCTCCCCCCCAAGATTTTAGATACGTTCAAGATTCTTGTCCAAAGGTCCACCCAAATCCGGGCTTCGATGTAGACCCCTTTTGCTCAAGCTCGAGCGTCTCTCACACCCCCCTTTATTGTTTTATGCGGTTTCGTGTTTGCTGGTAAGGTGCCCTCCCCCTTTTTTTTGGGGTGCGCCTTTGGGTTTTCATGTCCGAGAATCCGTTTTTTTTTCGTAGAGTGGAGGGTGTGTGCCTACACAGGGGACCCGGACCAACGTTCGTGGACCGGCTACCGATCAGCAACAAGTCTCCCCAACTAATCCGGCCGGCAACGGCGAAGACAAGAGTCCCAAACCAAAAACTAGACGACGCTACGACCTCGGAGTTTGATGTAGCTCTCTGGGGCGTGGGTAGACGAGCCCAGTCGAAAGTGAAGATAGGGCCCCCCCCCCCCCCCCCCCCCCCCCCCCCCCCCCCCCACCACCACGATCCGGTCCACCGGTTGCGGGCCACCTCCGGCCTGTCACGGTGAACTGGCGCCCGTCCCAACCGGGAACCCAAAGGGAGGAACTAGCTTTGTTAATCAATTCTTCAGGAGTAAATCGAATAGTGGTTACCCCCCGATTTTACAAAAACAATTTACTAGAGTGCTGTGGACCCACTATGACCCCCAAAGCCCCCCGTTCCTAAGGCAAAACCAATTCAAGTTTAAGCAGTCTAAAGTCGAAGGTGACCCAATTTCCGTATTCGGCGCAGCTACCTTATGACCAAAAAAAACCCAAGCGCAGCCCTTCCCAGATAGACACTTCCCCCCCGATTTCTCAAGTTTCACCCCCCGTTAATCCCGTCCTTTCCGTTTTTTTGACCCCCCTGCATTCGTCTTGGAACCCACCAGACCGGTTTTGTTCGTTTGGCCCCCCCCTTTTCCTGTTTGCGCTGACATTGGATTTGTTTTTAGGTGATGAATGGACTCCACGGACTGGGAAAGAAGTTTTTAGGGATCAGAAGACTCTTGGCGGGCACCAAAGGCTGAGGGATTTTGACCTTGATAGTTCGGCTCGCAGGATTTTGGATTCACCGGGTCCCCCCCCCTGACGCGCACAGCCCGGGTCAGGAAGGCGAGGTTTTCCATTCGCGACACACCACTGCGAAATTAGTACGGTGACGTCGGCGGTAGGCCCCCCCGACTTTGTGGGGAAACCCCATAATTATTCCCCTACCAGTTGAAGATCCGTTGAGTGCATGGAACCCTGGTGTACCCTGTACCCCACACGGATGCAAAGGGTTCCTTATGTCGCGTTTCCGTGTGTTGGGCTCCTAATTGCTCGATTGACCGTTGGGTCCCGTCTCCCCACGGTGTTCCAGACAATCAGTCCTGTACAACTTTTCAACCCCCCCCTCCACAGTACCCCCCTCATCCAGGAAGTTGGTACGGAAAGCCACACGGAGTTTTTTTGATTCCCACGAATCGTGGGGGGAGGGAAGGTGCTCGCTCTGTGCGATGGTTGCGATTGGAGTTGCAGGAGTGTTTTCCCGGTTTTTTCTTTCCGGGGGTCTGCGGGAATCGTCACCGAGCCCCGGCTGCCTTAGGATCCTTGTGAACCCCTTTTTTTTGATAAGAGGCCCTGTTTCCAGAGGCCCCAAGGAGCGTGGTACCAGTAAACTGGCCCAGAATCCGTGGACCCCTACACAAATTTGTCCAATTTTTTTGTACCGGAACCGCACGGAAAGACCACCCCCCCCTGGCTTTCGGATTACCCCTTCCCCCCATACGGGTTAAGTTTAAACCAACGGGAGCTTTTTAGGAGGACTCTGATAGTCTTTCCCCCTGGCAGTCTACCCCTTAAGACTTCCCGAGAAAACAATTGTAGTGCTCTTTTTCGGTTTGATTCCCAGGAGGATGTGTCTTTTTCAAACCTCCGTATTTATGTTTAACAACCACCCGAGAGGAGGCCAACACTGCCCCCAGTAGACAGTAAGGGTCGGGAGGGCCCCCTTATCCCACTGTTGTTTGCTTGCCATTTGCTGTGATGCTGACACTGACCCAGGGAATTAAAGGGCTAATTTACGTCTTCGATGAGCTTGAGGACCGCGGGCCTCCTGAACCACTTTTGAAAGGGAGACGGAGTCGATATGGGAAGCTGGGTAAGCCCAGGGGAGTTGGGGGAGCGAGGTTATGTTCTGGTCTACAATCCCGGGCCTGGCCATTTTCATTCCCCTCACCCCTCCCACAATAATGATTTTGCCCTTTCAAGGAGTTCCTTTGACCATTGTAAACAGTTGTTTTGTCCCTTTTGCATTCCTCACTCTTGGCTCATCCTCCCAGGTAATCTCAGGCAACAAGTCCCCTTTTTGGGATTCGGGAAACAAGACTCATCTGTTGTCCTATGGTAGAGGCGCGTTCTCTTGTCCGACCTCTCGGATGAAACGAGTGGAACCCCCGCGGAGGGAACATATAACTTGAGACATTTCACCCAAGTAGTGATAAGGAGGGGCCAGGGATGGGACGGGAGCCAAGGCTTGTTGACGCCCCAACATCTTTCAACAAAAACTCTAATGAGTTGGCTCTACCCCCCACTTCTGTCCAGTGAAGAAAAAGTTAAGTGTTCGCTACCCCCCCCAATTAGGGTGGGACCAACTTGCAACTTGGTCCCTCACCAGTCTCCCGATTCCCCCCCTTTCCGCCTCCCCGGGTCTCCTTCTCTACCCCCCAAGGGGAACCCCGGTGCGTTAGAATAGCCCATTGCCCGCGGTCGGATTCCCTTTGACATGTTTCCTCTATTGTCAGCTTCCCCTTAACTTTTGTTTTGATCCGATCAAGGGAAGCCGCCTCCCTTCCGTGTCCCCAGAATTTACATCGAGCATTCGAATGAGTCGTTGATTCCTCCCGGTCTTTTCCCCGTTTCCTACAGGTGAGGGCCCCCCCCCCCCGGTGAAATTGAACCCTAGGTAGATTTTGCGGCTGACCTTTGTCTCGGTCCCCCGACAGCTTTTTCTCTACCTCTGGAACGTTTTAGTCCGTGGAGTAACGTGTGAACACCGATCATGCGGGTAAGGAGTTGCCTACGTTTTGGGTTCCACCTCGGCCTCGTCATAGCTTTTTTTTTGCCCCCTCTGTATGGACTCTGTGTCTCGACCCAGCGCCGAGACTGCTTGGTCGCGAGGTTCGTTTTTTTCTCTTTTTCTGCGGATTCCGCTCCGCCCGAAGAGAGTCCCACTTCCTTTTCTGCAGCCTTTTATCCTCCGATTGCGCTTTTTTTTTTTTCTTTTTTCCCAGTAAGTGACCAGTTGATGGTTTGCCTACCTCAGTCCCCGGCGGCCCCCCCCCCCCCAAGATAAAGAGAGTGCTTTCCCCGTTTGTGCGTCGAGCCCTTCGGCGAGGCTGACGGCTGGACGTTTTGTTTTTTTTTTGACCGCATAAAAATGAACGGGACCCGCCGTCCTTTTTCCCGGTTCTTGCGTTTTTAACTACCTCGTTTTTGGTGCGAGGGCCTGCGGTGGAAAAGGGGACCCCCACGCGGTCTCCCGCCGCTGCCGCTGGCATCGAGAGAAGATTTGGCGAATGTCCCTGCCGAAGCGAGTGCGCTCGGCGTTTTTTTACCTTTGGGGAAATGGAACCTGATTTGACTTCTTGGGGCTTTCCCGTCTGGTTGGCGGCGCCCCCTTTTGGAAAGATTTGTCGCCATTCGGTGCTTGCCCTGCTCCGTTTGGTCGAACCTGTCGAAGCGTCCAGTTTCTAAGACGGTTTTTTTTGCCGTGCCTTTGTCTCGTCGCTCGGCCCGGGGCTGCAATATTAGGAACCGCGCTGTTGAAGTGGTTCTGGCTACCACCCCCATTCCCGGACCCAGATCTCGGGTCCCGCCCACGTTTGTGCCTACTTTCTCACGGTCCTTATGTGCCGGTTTGAATTGACAGTTAACTTTTGATGTCCCGGCTAGTGCTGTCCCCCCGGTCCCGCGTCCCTCCGAGCCCCTTCCCTGGAAAGAGGATAGGTCCCATTTTTCTGTTTACTCCCTCATTCTTGCCCTCCAGAAGAATTTTGCGCGTGTTGTGGACTCTACTGGAGGGTTGACCCTTCGTTTTGTTTCGTGCCTTTTTCCCGCTTTTCACCCCGAGTAGCCAGGTTTCTTGCCTGATTTCCCCCGCCTCCTCCACGGGCCGCTTCTTTTTCCTTTCGATGCCCGAGTGTGAAGGGGAATAGAGGTTCCACGCCTTATGGCCACTCCCTATGTCCCCTCTTCTAGGAAAAGGTTTTTTTTTGTTTTTTCCCCCCCCCCCAGCCGCCTTCTGTTTTTCCAGTGTGATCCAATTGGTCCTCCCCCGATTTTCCCCCTCCTCTGCTTGACGATTTTTCTTTCTATGGGTTATGTCACGATTGTTTTTCCCTCAACTCTCCAATTGATTCTGTTACGAGGGGTTTTCATTTCCCCCCTCCCCGGCTAGAAGAGGTAACGCGTCTCCCCCCCCCCCGAGGTTTGACGTGTCCTCCTCTTTCTCCTTTACGCCCCGTAGCTGTACCTTCTGCTCATGTACGTTTTTGAGGTTCCCCCTTCCAACCCGTGGTTTTTCCCCCTAGTTTCTCCCCTTTTCTTTTTGCTGTTTTTTGGGAGGTGGTGTTCTTCCCTCGCCCTTTCCCCCCCCCGCCCCCGCTCCCCCCCCCTATTTTCCGTCGACTTCTGTTCTACGACGCCCAGCCACGTCAGTGTTCCCCTTTTGGTCCATTTTTTTCTTTTTAGTTACCAATGCTTTCCCCCCCCCCCCAAGCGCAGTACGACGTTTTTTACTGAGACCGGTATGCAAAAACCCCACCACCCCATCTAAACACACTCCTGATTACTCCCCCTTCCCCTGGCAGACATGTCCAACCCCCCGAACAACCCAACGAGCCCTGAACGCCCCCCCAACTTGCTCCCCCTACGGTTCCCACCCTTTTTCTCCCCCAACGCCCCCCCCCCCCTCTTTACCCCCACCCTTATGTCGATGTACAGACAACCAACCAAGCTTCCGCTGAACATTGTTTTCTTTTTAGGTTCCGGAAACTTTTTTTTTTTTGGTGTTAGAGGAAGATGCCCCTTTGGTCCTCTAGTCTTTTTAGTTTTTTCCTCATTGACCGCTGTCGAACTTGCTTTCAGACCGACTTCCGGTGAGAGTAGCGCTTTTGTCTGACCCCTCGGGAGTCTGACGTTTCCCCTTGTCTTTGTTCCTTTTCGGTTCGTTCTGACCCTGTGACTCTCCTCAGTTTAGGTTTTCTTCCCTTTGGAGAGTCCCGCCTCCTTTGTAGCCTCGCTACAGAATTTTAGTTGAGCCCTACAGTCCAGCTAGTTCGTCCCTCTCAGCCACCCCCCCCCCCCCCCCCCCCCCCCACCACCCCCCCCCCCCCCCAAACCCCCCACCTTTTTCATTTTGTTCCTGTTTCCCCCACTCCAGCCCCAGGTTTTTCGCGAAGCTAATCGCTCACGGCTAATGTCCAACCCGTCCCCCAACCAACCTTTGAAATGAAATCCAAAAAAGCGAAGGCCCCCTCCCCCCCCCCCACCCCCCTACACGCCTTCCTCCCTGACCCTCCACCCTGCGTTCCACAGATGACGCCCCATCGAACAAAACGATTTAAACCAACATTCCCACAGACCCTCAGCCCTTGTTCTGACCCTCCCCATCCAACCACCCCCCCCTTCCCCCCCAGCCCCATGCCCTCTCGTAGTTTTTGGTTTTTCCCAGCCCTTTTTCACCGATTTTTCCCTTGAGCCCGCAGCGTAGTATATCTCTTTTTGTCCCCTTTTCCTTCTTCAGATTTTTCTCTGTTTGTCGACCTCTTTTCTGGTCTCCCCAGCTTACTCACCCCTCGGCCAACCCTGCCCGCTGTCTGTTTTCCGTTTTGTCCAGGCTGTGCCTTCCCTCCATTCCCCCCCTACCTTCTGATTTTCCCGTAGTGATCCCGGTCTCTGATTTTCCCCCAGTCTCTGGTTTTGTACTGTCGCTATTCGCAGCTGTGACGTTTAGACTGATGTTTTTTTTTTCCCCCTGCAAGGTTTCCCTTGCTTTTTATTCATAGGTTCCATGGTTTCCCTTGTGCGTCCCCATTTGTTTTTTTCCCCTCAGAACATTTTTTTCAAGGTTTTTCTTGTTCGTGCGTCGGCGTTCGTCCCCAGTCCCCTACCCCCAAGTGGCCCGCGTGTTCTTTCCCCCCCCCCCCCCTCGACTGCATTTGTCCCCTCGGTCCTTACTTGAGTGCCTTTTTTTTTTTTTCTTCTTTCTCCTGCGCCCCCCCTCTTCCATGTGACCACGTTTTTTGGCGAGCACCTAGGCGGAACGTTTTCGATGACGTTTGTCATATGCCTGGTACCCTTCTTTTTCGGGTCCCTCCTTTCCTTTCAAGACCTTCCTGAATTTACTTGCCCGTGTTGTTTTCCCTCTACCGCCCGTTCTCTATGCTCCTTTTGTCCTCTTGCCCTCGCACGTCCTCCGTCCTTTGTCTTGCGTGGCTGTTACCTGTCCACCCCCCCCCCCACCAAACACCCCAGAGCCTTTTTTTTCGGCGTGTTTTTCAGTGTTTGCCTCGTGACCGTTTCGCCCCGGCACATTTTTTGCCGTGTTCAGCACCCCTTTTGCAGTCCTCCCCCCTTCCTTCCCGAGATTTTTTTACGCTCCTCCGCTCCTTATTTTCCCTGTCCCGTTTTTTACTTTTGACCCCTGCTACGTAGTCTTGGCCTTTTCCCCTTTCGACTTTCCTTTGTCAGCTTCCCCCTTTATCCCCTGTTCTGATTGGCGGTCTCTGTTTCTTCCGCCTTTTTTCCTTTGACGATGGTTCTCGCTTTTATGTTTCTTTTTCTTTTGTTTTCCCCCTCCTTCTTTTTTCATGACCAGCTGGAGAGAAGCTGTTCGTCCCCATCGTCTGCTTCACG
>Ga0179593_1591870_pt1 | contig 20887 bp, 31 predicted proteins | sample CZODoug2_1_08_16_FD_185931 | JGI IMG/M metagenome (GOLD analysis project Ga0179593, IMG submission 185931) | Vadose zone soil fungal communities from Angelo Coast Range Reserve, California, USA - CZODoug2_1_08_16fungal (PacBio error correction) | ecosystem: Environmental > Terrestrial > Soil >... | reverse complement strand
TATGCTCCGTTTTGCCCCGTTCAGGGCGACTACTATTTCTCATGGCCCCCCTCTTTTTGTGGAGCCTTTGCACCTCATAATTCCTGCTCTTCTTGGAGAATTGCTGTTTCCCGAGAAGGTGGCGCCCTTCCTTTTTCAAGCATGCGGAGGATAGCGGGGCGTTTTTTTTCGGAGTCACTCCCCGCGCTTGCGTTGCCCCCACTGAGTGATGTTTCCTCGGACTAGGCCCCCCAGCTTCAGTGAGCCCCACCTTTCTTGACTTTTCTTTAACACTCCTTTTCCGCTTTTTTACCGACACTTGGTCGGACACGTTTATCCTGACTAGTCCCGTGGTCGGGTCCTGAGTCCACCCCCCCCCTGTGTTTTTTTTTTGCTCGTTGACGAGCATTTTGGGTTGTCGTGCCTCTCTTTGAACAGTTCTGCGAAGATCTTAGACGACGCTTTTAGTTTCCGTTTCCTAGTTCCTTTCTGGCAGTGGATAACCTTGTTTTTTTTTTCTACTAAATGTCCGCCCGCCCCCATCCACCTAGCTCGTTTACGACCCTGTACAAGAGCTTTCAGTCCTTTTCCTCCTCCTCCTACCCCCCCATGGCGGACGATTTTTTTTTTGCTTTTTCCCCCAATCTTTCTCTGTGCCGCATCTTGCGGTGCGGCGCCTGCCCTGAATTTCGAGAAAGTCCCCCCATTCCCGAAGACAACTATGCCTCGTTTTTTTTTTCCATTCCCTCCGCTGTTTGACGTGTTGCGCTTCAGCGATCATTTACGACGTCTCTCGTACCCCCCACCGCACTTCAACCGCGCTCTTTGTGCTGCAACCCCCCCCCGATATTCATCCCCCCCAATGTCTGTAGTTGTCAGTTTTTGACCTGAGCCAGGGTTTTTTGATGCAGCACGCGGGCAAACAGCGAGACCCCCCTACCCCTCCCTTTCTTCAAGTACTCTCACAACTTCTCTTGTTCGAGATCACTCCGTTTTCCGCGCAAACACCCCCCACCTTACATCCCTTGTGGGGGTCGAACTCGGGATCTCGCTACCATTCTACCCTTTTTTTTGTTCTCCTCCTGACTTTTTCGGAAAAACCTCCCTTTTTTTGCGCCCCCCCCCCCCTCCTTTTCGTCTGTCACTGCTGTTGACCTGCAACCCGAGTGTTTCCGGTTATGTCTGCTTTCCGTTATTTTGACCTGCCGGTCGGTTGCTTTTTCTTTTTTTTCCGAGTCTAGAGTGTGTGCGGATCCCGCGAATGCACGGGCAAAGGATGCACAGGTTATCAGTTATAGTACCCCTTTTCTTCTCTGGCCTTGCCCTTTTAGATTTTTTCCCCACCTCTTGTTTTTTCTGCCCCGGAAGGGGTTAAGTCGAGTCGCTCCCAAATGAGAGTTTAGCGCAATTCCCCCCCCCCCCCCCCCCCCCCATCCCTGCGTGCCTGTTTTTCCTTTCTTTTTGCCCTCGTTTTGAGGACAACCGTGGAACCCCCTCGAATTGTCCCCTTGCATATAGCTGTTGTTGCTTACCAAATTCTTTAATTCCCCGGGACTTTTTTTTTTTTGGCCTTTTGAAGTAGGTGGCTCCCCCAGTCGACGGACGGTACGTGCTGGTTTCCATCCGGTTTCGTCCGGTTTCACCATTGCGCAGGCCCGGTACCGAGAACCCTTTCCTTTTTTCTCGTCTTTCCCTCTGCTTTTGCATCGATTCTCGGGATCGGCTCGCGTTGTTTTACCGACTGTTTTATTATCCCCCCCCCCCTAGTCCACCTGGACTTCTTTCTTGCTTCAGGCTTTTTCGCACTGCCGGTTTCCTTGATTCCCCTGGATAGAACGGAAATCTTTCTCCTCTTTGAACAGGTATTTTTTCCCCTCTTTCTTTGGCCGGCCAATCGACACCCGTCCGGTGTACTTGTATTCTATCGTTAGTTTTTTTCCTGCCACTCTCTATTTTTTCCCCTAATTTTTTTTTTTTTTTTTTTTTTTTACGATCTCTTTTTTGCAGGCTCTTTAAATTAGCCGGGACCCCAAGCTTGTTTGCTTTTTCGGGCATGCAGCAGTTTTTTTTTGTTTTTTTTTCGGCCCTCCCTGCCCTTTTCCCCTACCCCCACTTCCTTTTTCACCTATTGGTCGTTATTGCGGGGCGCTCCCCCCAAGTTTTCCTTGACCTTTTGGGCTTTTTGGTATTTAAGGCATCCTCTCGCCTATTTCATTTATGACAACCCCGTTGGGCAGTGAGCCGTTGACCTCCCCCCTTATCCCCTCCTTTCTTTTTCAACTCTCTGCGAAATCCGGATAGTTTTTTTCGGTTAAGCCCGCATGGGTACCGTATGGGCCGCGCCCCTTCATCCCGATATCACCCCAAGCTCTACGGCCGTTTTCCCCTGATTCTCCCCCCACCTTTCTTTCAGGTGGGGGGTAACCGCTTTGGAAATTACCTTGAAAGTCCTCCCCTCACCTTACCTCTTTCCTTCTACGTTAGGGGGTGTTGGTGTGTTCCCCCTCAGAACAGTGTACCAGATATCATGGTCCCCCAGAATGGGTGGGCGGGGACTTTTTTTTCATTGCCCCCCCCTGTCATCAATTTTCGGTCGTTCCCCCCGGCGCCGCAACCGTCCCCGAACCCTTCAAGTCGTTTCCAAGGCCCAGTGTTTTTTTTTCCGGAGCACGCAAATTCTTCCGACCTTTTCTAACCCTTCCCCATTTCCTCACGTGAATTCTTGTTTTTCCGCCCCCCCCCCCCCCTCGCGCGGAGCATGCGGAAAGCCATCTTCCACGGACGCCAAATTCAGAACGTTTTCGTCCCCCCCGACCCACCTAGGTTGTTTTTTTGGTTTTTTTTTTCCCGTTGGCCGACTTTTTCATGTTTTTCTGCGTGTACCTGGCGGCTTCTGGGTGCGGTTTTCCTTGTCGGAACCCAGTGCTCCTCAAGGTGAGGACCTTTTTTTTTTCGGTCTCTTCTTTTCTCCCGTCTGCCGATTAGGCCCCGAGTCTTCTGGGTTAGGTTCGCGGGGATTGGCTGGCGATACACCCACACATCGACTTTTTATGACCTTTTCTCCCTTTTTATCCCTTTTTGTTCGCTTTCGCCGAGGAGGTTTACCACACCCGGTCCGGGGCCTCGTCCCACTGGACCATTAAGTCCTTTTTTTTTTTTGAGACCGAGTTTTGCCGTTCCCCGGTTTTGTTCCCCGGTTCTTTTCCCCCGAGCTTTGCGTCGTTATTCCCTCTCAGCCCCAAGTCGTAACCAACTCTGACCCCCCCCGGGGTTATCTCCCTGCTTCTTCTCTTTGACTTTTCTGTTCCGTCTTCACAATCTATCTTTTTCTGCACCCCGCCCCGATTTTTGGCGGTATTCCCATTGACGATTTCTTTCTCCCACCGACCATCGTTTTTTGTTTTCCTTTTTCACCAGGCCTCTGTTCTCCCTGGATCGTGCCGTTTTTGGTGTACGGTACGTATGTCCCAAAGGCTCCACGGCCCTCGCCGGATTTGCTGACTCGTTTTTTTTGATTGAGATCCCCCTTCCGGGCATCCCTCCCCCGTGGTTTTTGTGAGTTTTTTTCTTCGCGCACACTTTTTCCCGGCTCTTTCGAAGAACCCGTTGCTGTCGTTCTATACGAATCCGGCTACCGTCCCGGAACGGCCCCTCCTTTTTCTTTTTCTCGAGGCCTGGCTGGAAGCCTTGCGGCAGACCCCCCCGACATTTTCCGTTGGGATCCCCAACTCCGTTCTTTCTCGTAAGTCCTATAGCGACCCAAGCTCCTTATCCCTCAGCGCTCTATACCCCCAAATCTCTTTCTGAATGAGGACAACTTTGTGCAATTTCTCTCTCTTCCCCCTTATCTGAGCTGATTTCCGTTTCAAATTCCTTTCGCACGGCAATCTCTCCACCTCGACGCGCCATCCCCATCAGATAGTTTAACCCGCCAAACTTTGCGGGCCTTCCATTTCCCTCCGTTGTTTTGTTGTTTCCCTCCCGATCTTTTTTGCTTTTCCTTTGTGCTCACTGTTTGCACTCCACTATCTATATTGGCCCTTTTTGAATTATGGACTTTTTCCGCCTTTGGCCTATTGCTTCCATTTCCTCCTGATCTTCAGGGAGGAATGCTCCGCGAGTTTTATTTTTTTCTCTCCCCTTTGTTGCCAAAGTCTCCGGAGGAGCCGGGTAGTTTTTTTGGTTAGGAGACCCACGCCCTGTGTTTTTTATTTCTCCCCCTCTATTCCTTCCGTGCGTCCTACCCTTTCTCTTTTCTTTTTCCATTCGATAGACCTCAATGATGTATTTTTCCCGTCTTCGTTTTCAATAGATCTGAGATGTGGCCCGTCACCTTCCCCCCGGGGTAGTTTTTTTTTTTTTTTTTTTTTCTCGCCGCAATGGCGGTGCTACCGCGAACCCTTTCTGGAAAGACTTCAGCCCTGAAGTGTTGATCTCTCTATCCTTTTTTTTACGGAAGAAGCGCGCCCCCCCCCCTCAGTTCTTTGCCTTTTCGTCACTGAGCCCTTTTTGGTCGGTCCATCCCAAGGAAAGCCCGATCCGCATTTCTGCTTTTCCCTTGCCTCCATATTTGCCCTAGTCTATCTCGTATCTAGTTTGAAATCCGTACGTAGACTTCCACTCTCGGCCCCTTGTCCCAAATCCGGTCTTTTTTTCTTTCCTTTTTCAATCTTTTTTCCCCCCCCCCTCGACCGTCCATCTCGTGTAACCGCCCTGCCTCTCAAAAAACAATGTCCCCCTCCGCCTTTGACGGACGGTTTTTTGTTCTTTTTTTAGACCGTCTTCGTCCAGTTAGAGCTTTTCTTTACTTGTTTGAACTCCCCCTCTTTTAGGTTGAAACCCCCTTTCTATACACTTCATGTGCCGGGTTCCCCCCCCCCCTTGGTCTCCCTCTGGGTGATGCAGTATCCCCCCCCTTTTTTTTCGTCCCCCTTCTCCACCCTTAGCACCCCATGATTGGACGCGGTCCCCTTCGCCCACTCGATCCGCTCCGCTCCATTCCCCACCCATCCGCCGCGACCCACCCGACTCCTTTAACTTGGTCCCTTTTTCTTGGGACGACCGGATTGTTACGCATGCCCATTTCGGTTTTTTCTACATGAGGTGCCGGACCTATTGACCAATCATTCCTTTCCCTCTTCAGGTCCGGCACGACGTTCATTTTTTTAGTTTTTTTTTTTTTTTGAGCCCCCCCCCCCCCTGGCCCCCGATTTTTCGGTGCATATTTCTCCGTTCTTCTATCTAGACATCTGATGTGCTTTGCGACGTTGCAGACTCTTTTAGTGACGTCCCTCCCTTTACCCATGCCCCCCACGGCTGCCCCTTTTTATTTTCCACGTTACTTTTTTTTTTCCCAAGTTCCATCTCTTGGAGGTCTTTTTCTTTCCATTGTCCCCATTCCCGAACTCTTTCCTGGCGGGTTCGTCACTTTCCTTTTTTTTTTTTTCGCGGTCAAATTGTCCAGTCGTTGTTTAAGTTCAAACGCACCGCCTTGGAAAGGAATTCATCGCTGATCCACACCCCCCCAACACCTTTCGCTTTGGGACAAGGAGTGCAAGGAATTTTCACTCCTTTCCCCCAATTCTTCGGACGAGTTTGCGTTTGCCGCGAGGTTTTTTTGAGATAAGTACTGGGGTCGCTTTTCTTTCTCCAGGCGCCCAACATAATCGACCTTTTTTTTGCCTTGTACCGCGAAACTTCTCCCCGTTTCTGCTTTGTTGCAAATTTCTGCTTTTTGACCCCCCCCTGAATCATTTCCCCCCCGCGGTTATGTCCTACCCCTAGGCTCTTTTTTTTTTCTTCTGCCTTTCCTACCCTACGTCCACCCTGGTCTGATTAAATGGTCTGCCCTTGGCCCCCCCACTTCCCCCCCTTGTCCCCGCGCTTGGGTCACATTTCTGTTTTTTTCAAGCGCTTTTTGCCCCGTCGGCCTTGCTTTTTTTCAATGCAACCAGCGAGTTGGGGATACTTTTCTTTCCTGTTCAGCGCCTTTCACCTTTCCTTTTTTTTTCCCCCCCTTTCCCTTCTCCGTTGGTTGAGAGTCGTCCGTGTGCAGTGAGCTGAACGGAATTCGCCGATTGGACCCCCCAAGCCCCCCCCCCCTCACCTAGAAGTTTCGGCTATTTTTGCGCTTCCCTTTGCGACGGCAAAGCTTACTCCCCCCGTTCCCCCCCCCATATCGGCCCGACCTTGCAAGGTTTTTGGTCGAACTGAACAGTTAAGTCCACCCCTTACTTTTATCCTTATAGTCTCCCTTGCCTACCCAAGCCCCCTCCCTTTTGCCTTCTCCTATTTACCCCCCACGGCTGGTCCGCCCGTCCCCTCAGATCCCCTATCCCCGAACGATTTTTTTTCAAAAGCTGTGAGACATTCGAGCTGCTTTAGTACCTTTTCCCCTCCCCGGTTCCCCCCCTCCTGCCCGGGTGAGGGTCCGAGATCACCCATATCCTTTATTCCCGGACTTCCAGTTATCCCCCCTCTTCGCCCCTGGGTGCCCGGCCCACTACCGATGTTTTTGACGAGACAAACTTATCCCCCCCCCATGTTTCCAAGTCGATTTTTCTGGTGTGGCATTTCTCCCTCCGTCCCTATATCTTTGGGGTTTTTTTGTAGGTAAGGCTATCCCCCCTCATGCAACATTTCTTCAGCCCGGTACGACCCCCCCACCGTCAGACGAAATCAGGAGTAGTAAACGTTAATGAGCCCCCAGGTGAGAGGACGTGGACGCCCTACTTTTGGTTCTTCCCCTTTTGGCATCCTTTGGTGGTCAGTTCTCCCGGCGATCTCACTCTCTAGCTGGGCAACGCGGCAAGTCCCCCTCGTTTTACTCTCTCGAGCCCAAGAAAGGCTCCCGAGCTCATGAACTCACCTCGTGGCTTGTTCCCTTTCAGTCACCTGCCCTTAACATGAGGGCATGGGTGACCTTCTTTTTACAGTACCCCTTGGACAAGCTCCTCAGGATAACCCTTTACTCGGCTTTATTTACCCGAGCTCTCACAGATTTCAACCATCGTTGTCTGGGTTCTTTTCGCGGCGGAGGATGATCCATAATACCCCCCCGACTTATGGACTGTCCCCTGTTTTTTTCCGGTCCTCCCTCATGTTTCGCGAGGGCTCACCCCCACCCTGTTTTTGGAGGGGTTGCCGGAAGACCATTTTTTGAGGATCCTTCCTGGGGTTTTTTTTTTTTTGCGCCCCTCTGGCGAAGTACCACCAAGGGTTCGGCCGTTTTTTGAGATACGTGATGACCCCGTCTTTCCCCCACCCCCCTTCTCAAATCACGGCAGTTTTTCCCTTTTTTGACTTAGGGGCGAGTGAATTCTTGCTTTTTGAAATCTGACCTTCTCCTGGCACAAATGCCCTGATTTTGTCTTAGTTCCGCGAAAGCCTGCCGCGTTCTACTCCCTTTCTCATTAAGCGTCTTACAATTGCACCCTCGGGAACCTATGGGAGGCGCTCTCGTTTATGTATAGGTAGTTTCTTTTTCTTGATGTTCCGAGCACCCCAGGTGTTTTCTTCCGACCTCATCCCTGCCTCGGCTCGTCCTCGGCGTCGGATTTTTTTTTTCGTTGTCCATTAAGTCGGTGCGCTGATATCCTTTTTCGCTGACCGTGTTTTTTTCCCTTTTCCCCCAACCCCCCCCCCCATTGGTTCCCTCTCTATAGCTTCCCACTGGGCCCCCACGTCATGGAGAACTTCTCCCAATCGTTGAGGGCCCTGCGGAATCTTTTCAGCACTCCTGAACCAAGGTGCTCCTTCCTCGGGCTAAGTGGAGTTACGTCCTAAGCGACTCCCACGCCGATGTTTTTCACGCGTGTTTTTTTTTCCCTTTTCAACCCCCAACCCCGTTTTCCTCCTTTTTTGACTCTTTCCCATTGCGCAGGAATTTTTACGCTCCCCCACAGCCCATCCATGGAGAGAGGTTATTATCTGATGCAGCGAAATTTCTCTTTCCCTTTCATACCCTTCATATCAGTCTCTAGTTTTTCCCCTTTTTTCAAAGGCGTTCCCCCTCCCCCCTCTATTTTCTTCCCCAGGTTTTTGTTGGCTCTTCCTTTTTCACGTTGGTTCCCCCCTGGATAACTATTTTATGATATGTCTTATTCCCCCTATGGTCCCCCCCCTCTTTTTCTATCGAATTTTGTGCTTCAATTTTTTTTTCCCTTCCTTTCTCAGGGAGCTTCTGCGCGATCTAAAGTTGCGTCAATTTTTTGCGTACGACATGAGTTTCTCCGCGAAGGTTGGGTTATTCGTCGCTCTTTGTGTCTTCTCCGGTATGTCTGTCTTTTCCCCTCTCGGCCACTCACGTGTTTGCCGTGTTTGCGGAGCTTCGACTCTGATCGTAGGATCTTCGCAAGGCGTGCCTGTGCCATATATTTTTTCCCCCCCGATTCGGCGTTCTCCCTGTGACTTGCCTTTCCCCTGGTCCCTGATTACTTGCCCCTGGCGCGTTCTGCTTTTTTTTACAAGGAGCATGTAATCCCCCCTCCGTGCTCATTTTTTACGTTTTGTTTTTATGCCGACCGTTCCCCTTGACGCGCGGCTCCGATCCCGGGTTTTTTTGTTTCGAGGCATTTTGATAAACTTTTTTTAGTACCAAGTGCCGTTTCCTCCCCAATCTTGCTGCCCTGCCGCGCTTTTCAAAGTCTTACTTCGAGGTCCTGGCGGATAACCCCTGTTCGAATTTCTGTAGTAGACGTCCCCCTTTCGCGACGCAGCCCCCCAACCAAACCCCCTCCCTTGGCGTTGTTTGCGATGGCGATCCCCTTTTATTTCCCGTGACCGTCAAATTCTTGACCCGCTGCATTACGGTGCCCCCCCGCCGCCTTTTGCCCTTTCTTTTTCCGTTTTTCTTTTCCGCATCCCTTTGTAGCCTCGCCGTCCCCCCCCCCGCTCGGACGAACCCTGTGGATCCCCGCCGCTTTTGGTCGAAAACAAACCCCCCCTCGCTCCAATGTAGTCGTTTTTTTTGCCCCGTTGGCGCGAGACTTTTTGTGCTTCCCTCCCATATTGTAACAGCTTGCTCTGGCAACCAGGATTCACCGCGGAAGCCCCAATCTGATGTGGATTTTTTTTTTTTCCATCCAATCACGACGGCTGAACCGACCGCCTCGGGGTACGTTCTGGGCCACTCTCTGGGTAGAAGCTTGTCTCTTCTGTCTCATTTTTGGGAATTTTTTTTGGAACACAACTGCACTTTACCGCCTCATGGTAGGAGGTTTCCCTTTTTTTGAGTTCCAGGCCCTTGAAGTCGCCCCCCCACCACCCCCACACCCCAACCCCCACCACCCCCCCACCCCCCCCCCCCCCCCCCCCCCCCCCCACACACAACCCCCCCCCCCACAACAACCACCCCCCCACCACCCCCCCCCCACCCCCCCCACCCCCCCCCCCCCCCCCCCCCCCCCACTGTCATGACCCAGCTGCCTTCTCCTTCCCCCTTCTAATATGTGGCCCCTTTTGCTGGGCGTGATCGCCCCCCTTTTTCGCCACGGGATGCCACAGGTCTTTTCGTTTTCTTCTCCCCACCGTATTTTCGCCCCCCACTCCTTGTCCCTTGGCCTTTTTTGCCTGGTAATCTTGTCCTGACGGACGTGGTCGTGTTTTCCTTTCGCGTCAAAATTTCCCCCGCGTTCCTTGACACACCCTACCCACCCTCCTCCCTCTAACCTCCGCGTTATACACTCGCCGATCTCGATCCCCCCCCACCCTCCCCTCCACTCTCCCCCCTTTCGACTCTTCGCCCCAACCCCTCCGCGCCGCCCGCCTCCTACCCCCTAATCACTTCCACCCCCCACTCTCCCCTCCCCCCCCTCCCACTCCCCTACTGTTTTGAGCCTTCCACTATCCTATCATCACCTTCTACCTCTTTCTCCCCCCCGATCCCCCTTATTCCTTCCCACCCCCCCACCACTTAACTATTCTACCCCCCAGTAATTATTTTTTCCGAATTAACCCCCCCACCCTCCCCTCACTCCCCCCCTCCCTCCCCCCCCTCTCCCCACCTACTTCTCCCCACATCTCCTTCTACCTCCCAACCCCTCTCCCCCTTTTCCCTCCCACTCCCACCCATCTTTTTCCCCGCCTCTAACGCCTCGACCCTCTCCTCATCCCCCACCCCCCCCGTCCCTCCCTCCACCCCCCGCGCCCCCCGCCCCCCCTTACCCCCACCTCCTCCCATCATCCCCGCTTCTCCCACTATGCCTTATCGTCCCCACGACCCGCCCCCTCTTCCACTACTCTCCCACTTTCTCCGTACCATTCCTCCTTCCCTAGTCACCTAACCCCTCCCGCCCATACCCGTCCCCCACTCTGTTTCCCTTACTATCTTCCATCTACTCCCATTCTCCCTCACCTCACTCCCCCCCAACCTCCCTTCCCCCTCTCCATCCTCTCATCTTTATCCCTTCCTCCCCTCCTCCTTTCCCGACCTCTGTACTCTCCCCTCTAATCCTCCCATTCCCTACCCTCTACCATCCTGCCTATTTCATCTCAGTATATACCTGCCTTCTTCCCCCCGCTCATTCCTCCCTTCCTTTCCTTCCCCTTCTGCCCCGCCCTCTATCTCCTCCTGCCCTCCTGCCTTTCACCCCCTCTCCCCTGTCGGTGCTCCCCCCCCCCTCCTCCCATTGTCACCCCCCTCCCTCCCCTTTTTTTCACTCTCTCTTTAAACCCCCCCCCCGCCTCCCCCCCTCCCCCTACCCCCTTTCCCTCTTGTTCCCCCTCACCTAACTTGTCCCCATTCTCCTCATCCCCCTATACTCTCTCACCTACCCATCCCGCGGACCACCCCCCCTTCACCCACCTCTTCTTCCTTCCCCCCGCAATTCTCCTCAAATGTATACCTTCTCTTTATCCACCGCCCCTCCCCTCGTTTTTATTCCCCCCTTCCGGTTCCCACCGTTCCCCTCACTCCCATCCTCCGAATTCCGTACACCCTCCCAACCCCCCCGACCCCCTCACCCCCACCCCCCACCCCTCCCTCCCGATTACTTCCGCCCTTCTTGATCTTCACCCATTGCTAATTATGCCCCCCGTCTCCTCCTCTCCCCCCTCTCCCCTCCCGCTCTCTCTCACCCCAATTCCCCCCCTCCCCTAACCTTCTCCCCTTGTTCGCCCACCCCCGATCACCCCTCTCGCTCCACCCCTCTCCCTTTCCTCCTACTCCCTCACCCCCGTTCCGTTCCTCCACCTGCCCCCTCCCCGTCACCCCCATCCGACTACCCCCTTCGTTCCCCACAGATCTGCCCGTCCCCGCCCTCACTCTCGCTTTCCTTCCACTCATACCCGTCCACGCCCCCCCCTGGCCCCCTCTCTTTCCCCACCCACTTTCCACACCTACTCTCCCCCGCCCTACTTTTTCCGTTATAATTACTATTTAGATAGCCCCTTCCTTCAACCAACACCTACCACATTCCTACTCCCATCCCCCCGCCCCCCCCCCTTTCCATCCCTCCCTTCCATAACACATCTCTTCCCTTAAACGATCTTCCTTACTTTTCCCTCTCCGTTTCCGGCTATCTTTTACCCTATCTACGTCAACCGTCCCTTCCATCACACACCTTCCAAACCCCCTCCCTCCCCCCGTCCCACTCTCTTGTTCCCCCTCCGCAACCACCGCCCCTCTTTCCTCTCCCCTAACCTCTCCCTTTCCCCCCTCTCCCTCTCCCCCTCTCCCCACCTATATCCTCCTGATCACTCCCCCCCCTCCTTCTCCTCTATTCCCCACCCTCTCTCTCCGCTCAATCCTCTCTCCCATTCTCATTCTCCTGGCTCCGCATCCTCGACCCCTTCCTCCTCCTCTCATCCCCTTTCTTCCCCTTCCCCTTGCCCTGCTCTATCTCCTCCAGCTCTCCCTCCCTACACCCATTATTCTGACTCGTAGTTTCCCCCTCCCCCCAACCTCCACCCCCTCCACCCGCCACATCCCCATCCCCCTTCTACCTCCCCCTCTGCCATTCCCCCCTACCCCTCCTTCTTCTCCCCTCTTTCCATCCTATCCCCCTCCCCACCCCCCACCTTCTCCTTCTCACAACTCTTGCCCCCCACCTTCTCTCATCCTTCTCCCTTGTACATCTGCGTTCCCTTCCCATCCTCTCATCTTCTCTTTTCGCCACTTCCCCCTTCCCCCCATCTGACTCCTCTCCCCTCCTATTCTTTCGCCCCCAACTTCTATTTCCTCCCCTACCCCTCCCCTCCCCCCCCATTCTGCTCCCTTCCCCTAGTTCTCTTTACCCTCCCCCTACTTTCCACTCCACCACCCCACACCACCGCCTCCACCCTCTTACCCCCTGTCCCCACTCCTTTCTTTCTCTTTTTCACTTCTTTCTCTTTTTATTCCTCTCGTTGTCCGGCCCCCACACCTCCTACATAATCCTCCCCTTGGCCTCACCTCTTTCCCATTCCCCCTTATTCCTCCCTCATCACTACTCCCCCCCCCATCCCCGCCCCTTACCCCTTTCTCCATCCGTCTAATCCTTTATTCCCTTTCCTTTCTTCTCAGTCACTCTTTTTTTCCTTTGATCCCCGTCCGTTTCCCCTTTCCCCCATAGTTAACCCCTTATCTAGTTGCATTCGTATTCCAACCCCCGTCCTTTTCCCCTTCTCCTCACCCCCCACTTCATCACCCTACGTCTGCCCTTTCATCCTCACCCTTTCTCATTTTTGTCTCCTCCCTCCCTCCCCCGCTCCCCCCCACCTCCTTCCCCTTTTCTGTCCCCCCCTCCTTCCTACTCCCGCCAATCTTCCCCAACCTACCCCTTTCCCCTCCTCCCAACCCCTCCCTACCCTCCCCCTCCTTTATCTTTCTCTGTGTACCGACTCCACTGCCCCTTTATTTCCACCTTACCCATTACTCCTACCACGCCCATTTACCCCCCTCGTCTTCACCTCCTCCTCCTCCCCTCGCCACTTTCCTCTTTTTCCCTTTCCTCCCCTCAAGTCCCTTATTTCTTTCTCCTATCCATTTTTGCTCCCCCTCCCCCCGACTCACCCCCACCCTTCCACCCCTCTGTCCCCCCCCCCTTCTCCGTTCCCTCTCTACCTTTCTCTTCCCTTCCTACTCAACTCCTATTCACCCACTTACCCTTCCACCCCATCCTCTCCCCCCCCCTCCCCCTTGATCCCCTCTACCTCCATTCACTCTCCCCTTTTCCCCCCTCTGGATCCTGCCTTCTCTCCTCCTTCTCAACCACCAGCATCCTGCTGCCCCCTCATACCCCCCTGCCCCCTCCTCTGCCCCCTTTTTCTCTCTCCCCTAACCCCCCCCTCTTTCTCTGCCCTCGCCCTTCCCCCTCAACTCCCCTTCCATCCTTCCCACACGCACTCACACCTCCTAGCCCCACATCACATCACACCCCCGCCTCACACCCCCTTCATTCCTCCGCTCCCATTCTCCGTCTCCCCCACCCTTCCCCGTTTCTCTCCCCCTCCATCTTCTCGTACCTTTCCACCCCACCCCATTTTTCCCCCCCCATTTCTCCACCTCCCCACCAATCTCCTTCTCCCTCTTATTCGATTCTCCATTCCGATTTCCACTATCCTTCTTACCGCGTTGCCCACCTTGGCTCCCCCCCGATTTTTTTTTTTGCTTTAGGTCCCCCCCCCAACTCACACATTTTTTTTTTTTGACCCAACAAGCGTGCTCTTTTACACCAGGTGCGCTTCCCCCCATTTCCTTTCCACCAGCCCTTTTTTTTTTTTGGGACTGACTTTCAGTTTTCTCTTTTTTTTCAGTCTCCCTTTTTTTGCGTCGCGTCTGGGTCATTTGTTTTGTTAGCCCGCCCATCTCGTCCGGGTTCGGTACGTTTTTCCCCAACTTCTTTTCTTTCTTCCAGAGAATTTTGTCCCCCCCACCCTTCCCTGATCGATCGGCTATGCTTCCCATTCCTCATGATAGGCGATTCTCTTGCTCCTCTCCCTGCCCAGTTGTTTTCCTTGCTGTGTCCCCCTTCAACATTGAGAACCCCATTTTCATATTTTTTCCGTCTTGGCCATTTCTTGGAACTGAGTTTTGTAGGAGCGGCAATGGAACCTCGGTGCCCTTTTTCCTTTCCCGCTTTTTTTTCTTTTTTCAGCGCATTTTTCACACCATTCTCTCCTCCTTTGTTGTTTTTGATTTTTCTTTGGTTGCATCGCTGAACCTATTCCTCCCCCTGAGTGACAAGCCTGCACCCCGTTTTTTTTTTCTTGCATTGAAGAAGAGGCAAGTGACGTTCCGCCCCCACCTGTTCCCCATCGAGTCGCCCACTTTTAGGTGCCTTGCTCCCCCCTTTCTTTTCCTCAACCTGTCCAGTATGCGTCCGGGTAGCTTTATCGAAGGCAAATAAGTTCCTTTCCTCTATTTTATGACCCACCCTTCGAAGGCGATCCCTGATTCCTCTATTTGACCCCCCCTGCTTATGATTTTTTTCGAATTTTCGCCGTCAGTTGTTTCGAGATTTCTCGTGATGCTTTTTTTCAAACCAGCGCCGGCCCTTTCTCCCTCTCGTGTTTTTGTTCTTTTCCCTTTTTCTTTCCCCGTCCTTTGTCAACTGACTCTTTTTTTTTTTTTTTTTTCAATTCATCGATGTCACCCATTACGTGTGCTTCTTGCCTCCTCGGTTAGATATTGCCTTTTTTTCCCCGGTTGGGCGGTTTTTTTCATTTTCCATCACCACTCTTGCATTTTTTGCCAGTTGACGACACCCCTTCAGGTTTCCAACCCGGCCCGCTTGGCGCAGGAAATGGTCTCCTTCCTTTTTCCCCGATGCCCGATACGGTTTGTTTTTCCCCCAGGTGGGCAGCCGTTTTCTTTTTTCCCCTGACTGCGATTCTTTCAGCGAGCTGCCCCCTTTGCACTGCAGCCTGACCCGTTTTTTTGCCTTTTTTTTTTATCGACGGCTTCCGAGCCGATCACCCCCCCAAACTCGGGGGGCTCCCCTCTCTTGACCGCTTTTGGCTCGTCCATTCTTTTTTTTTTTTGCGGGGGGTGCATGTGTTTTGTTTCCCTGGTCAAGCTCTCAGTGACTGACCCCTTGTGAACCGGCTATCCTAGACCTCCCCCCCCCCCCCTTCAGTCCTCCCCCCTGTCTAGTGGGTTCGGCTCCGCTTGTCTTCTTTGCTCCCCACCCTCGAAGTTTTCTATGGTACCCCCCTTGTTTCTCTGTTTTGCTTAAGGGTGCCTCCGAGGATTTGCTGACTTTCCCACCCTTTGTTGCGTCCACCCCCTTTTGCCGCCTCCCTTTCCGACATGAATTGCGACTTGTGGTTTTTTTTTGGGTTTTTGGCTGGTTTTTGAGGTCACCAAGGGGCACCCCCCCCAGATCTGGACGGTGTGGCTCCCTTTTCTCACCCCCCCTTCGTTTTCCCCCCGTCTTGCGTTCCACCAGGTGTTCGAAGGGGTTATGTGACGTTTCGAAGGTCTGACCCTTTCTGCACCACCCCTTGTTTGATGATCCTGCTTTTTTTGTTTTTTCCTCCCCCTGGCCGGTTACTACATCTTCCTGCCACGGAGCTTCGTACCAGGCCTGTCTCTTTTTCGGACGTTCCCCCCCCTGCCGCTATTCTTTTTTCCTCCCGTCGGATATGTCCGTTAAGGTTGGGTTCATTTCTACGGACGCACTCGCTCGTTGGCTTCGTCGAGGACTCCTTTTTTTTTTTCGTTGGCCTCTTTTTCTCTTTTTTGGGAGCTGTCCATTTTTTTTTCCTGGTAGCAGAACGCCGAATGTCCGATATCTGACCACGGCTATTGCCCACTTTCTAGGTTCAGTCTTCCTTCCTGCCTTTGCCCCTCCCTTCCGTCCCATCCCCCCTGTTTTTGTTGCCAACGATTCTGCAGCGTAAGTCACCTTCTTTTCCCAAGCACCTTCCCTTGCGCGACTCTGCTTTTAAACCCCCCCACCTTCCCGTTTCTCTTATGCGGAGTTGCAGGGCTCTCACCCTTCCTACTTTTTCACTCCTTTGAGTGCAGGGAGAAAATCCAGTTTTTTTTTTCAATTTCGTCTTCCCCCCACTTAAGGTTTTGCCATTCATCCTGGTTCCCGGTGGCCCCCCTTCTTCAGTTTGATTACTCCCCCCCCCTCCTTTTTTTTTTTTTTTTTTTCGAGTACTATCCCGATCCCGGTTCAGGGCGACTTCCCCCCCCCTAGCCCCATGTCGATTGATCTGCTCCCCCTCTCCCAACTCCATCCTCATCCAACTTTCTCTGTGGCCGATCGGAAAGTTGTCTTTTTTCTTTTCGGCCGCCCATGCGGAGGCAGCCTTTTTTTTTTGGGTTAGGTTTTTTTTAGCCAGCGCTTTGGTCCCATGTAGTGATCTCGGTCTCGACGTACCCCTTTTTTTTTACTACTTGTGAGCCACTCGTACTTCCCTTGAACACTCTTGATTTGTCTCCTCAAGGATTGCCGGGACCTAGTCTTTGGTCTTCCCCCCCCCCTTCGTATCCTTTTTTTTTTTTTTTTTTTTTTTTTTGTGGCTTATTGTCGCTCCTCGTTCTTCTCGACCATAGCCCTCCGCATCCCCCCTCATTTGTATTTGATTTCTTCCCTTTTTTCTTTTTTTTTTGCGCCTGCGAGCCGTATGCTCCCTCCTGTCCACCTTGGCAGCCTTCAATTTCAAGATCACCCTGCCTACTGTTCGCCGCCGTTCCCCCTTTCCGCCTCTTGCCTGTTCGTTTCCGCGGACGATGTCGTAGACGCGTCAATTGAACAAAAATCCTGTTTTCGCCCCCCCCTGATTCCTTTTTTTTTCCTTTCCCTTTTTTTACGAAGACCCTCCCCCCCTCTCGAAACCTGGGTCACGGGCCTTTCCCTTTGTGTGGCGGGACATTTGGCGATCTCGACCGTCTGGTCCCAGTACTGGTTTTTCCCCTCCGCGCTCTGTGAGCCCCCCCCCCCCCCCTTGATATCTTCAAATGTTCTTTTCCCGTTTTTTTTTGCGCCGAGCGTTGTTGATTTTTCCCCGGCTCCACCTTTCGATTTTCCCCCCCCCCCCCTTTTTGATGACTCCCCGTCATTTTTTAGCCACCCTTTTTTTTTTTGTAGCGCGACATCCCTTCCCCCTGAAACCCACCGACTACTGCCTGATCGTACCCCCCTTCTCCTTTTCTCCGCCTGGCTGACCCCCCCTTTTCTCTTGAGGAGCTTGTCCAATTCTTTTCCTTTTTTAAACTGACACCCAGCCGCCCCTCATGTTTCGTGCCGCGGCCCCTTCAGCGTTTCCAGGCCCCCCTTTTTTTCAGCAGTTTTCTTTCCTTTTTCTCTCTTGTTCGTGATCTTTCCATCGCTTTCCTTGCCTTTTTGTTTGCCGCGAGCCGTTTCCTGTCTTGAAATTGCCTGCGGATGTCCCCCCCCCACTTTTTATTGTTTTCCCCCCCTGTCTATTCGTCCCAATCTCCTTTGGTGGCTCCTTTCTCCCTTCGTCTTCTACATCGCTGTCCGTTCCCGGGTTGTTCCGGTTTTTTTTTTTTTTTTGCCCCCACCTTACGATCTTTTCCGCATTGCGTCCACCGCCCAACTCCCCCCGGTTTGCCAGATGTCAACCCCGGGATTGGCACCCCCGACCCCCCTCGACCCCCCTTTGTTCCTCCTTTTGTGTAGGCCGTTGCGTTCCCCTTTTCATGGCCACCCGACGGGAGCCAGAGGTGTGCGTGTTGGTAGCTGCTTTTCCTTCTGAAGCAGCTGCGGCCCCCCCCTTCGACCTGGGCGGCTACCCCGAAATAAGCTTTCTCTGATCCTTTTGTCCAATTCTCCCCCCCCCCCCTCTTTCTTGGAACAAAAAAAAAAACCCCCCAAAAAAAAAAATTCGTGATTCCCCGCGGCAAGCCTTTGTTGTCAACTGATCTTCGATCATTCTTTTTCTTTTTTTTTCCTACCGCACCAGCGTCCCTTTTTCCCTTAACTGGATAGCTGAAACCTTGCGACCCTTTTCCCTCGCCTTATTGTGTGAACCATTATGTTCACCTGTCGGTTGCCTTCGGCCTTGGCAATGCAACTTTGCGTCGGTGACGTTTTTTGTTTTCCTCCTCCTGGTCCTTTTTTGGTTTCCTCCCTCCCATTTTTTTTTCTTTCACTTTCCCCCTTCTGGTTTGTTGTGTGAGAATGATTCTTTTTTTTAACAGCAATATCTCCAAGATCCGGCATCTCCTTGTTTGGCATTGCCGCCCGTACTTTCAAAGAGATTTCCCACACCTCTCTTCTACCCCCCCAACTGGTTCAAGCTTGCCTGGGCTATACAGTTCCATCCAAAGTGTTCCCGTTTAGTTCCTGCAGTGAGCATGTTTCCCCCTTTTCTTACAACCCGTTGGTCCTCCTATCGGATCGATCATCATTTGAGATCTTGGCTCCGAGCTTGAGCCTTCCCCGGGTTTTTTTCGCCCGTGTAGAAGGTGCAGCTGTCGATATACCACACCATATACCGGTTTGCGACTTATCGACCCTCGTTTTTCTCCGGGAAATTTCGCCGTCGTTTCACCTCTCCAGAATTGACATCGCTAACAGATGTAACCACAGTGTATTTTTTATGGCTCCTTTTCCCTCGCCGTGACGGGCACTTCCCCCTGGCGAGTGCGGTTTGTTTCGGGTAGCTTCACACGACCCCTTGTTGCCCCCCGCCGCGGACCTCCCACGTCGTCAGGAAATGGCCGATGCCCCCTCGCCCCCAAGGAACAGTCCCCCAAAGGAGACTTTTGGGGTGGTTTACTACACCGTCGGACTCCATGATTGTCCGGGGGGGACTGCGAATCCTCCCCCGCGTTTTCTTGACGTTGCAAGTGGAATTGCCTGCTTTGGGATCAGAACGGTATTCTTCCATCTCCCCCTCTTCACCCATCCGGGGGTCCCGGCCTTCAGTTCTGCGAAAATGAGGCACCGTTCTGCAGTTTTCCCCCCGTCCCCATGGCACTTCCTTTTTTTTTTTTTTTTTCACGAGACCGTTGTTTCTCCGAGGATATCTTTCGCCAGACAGTCCTCTTATGGTTCTGTTCGCGCTGATTTGGATTCCTTCGATTCCCCAACCTTTTCGCAGGACGTGGTTTTCTATTCCTGGGTTTTACTCGTTTGTTTGGCCCTCTGTGCTTTCGTCCACCACCCCCTGTCTCGGCCCCCCCACCCATTTTCCGGCAAGCACCCCGACATTGGATCTTCGGGGTTGTTGCGTTTTCCGTCTTTTTTTCGGTTCCCCACGGTCAGCTCGACGCTGTCGCGTCCTCTTTCTAGACCAACCACCGTGTTCCACTGTCGGAGTGACCCAGGTGTTTTACGGGCATCTTCTCTTCGTGAGCCAGTGACCTTTAGAGGACCCCCCCCATTCTTCCCCCACCCCACAGACCGCGAGTCTGCTGCCGTCCCCGAAGAATGGCCCCTCTCGTCTACCATCTTCAGCCATTGCCGTCTTACTTTTTTCCCCTTTGGCTCGGTCTTTTCGACGGTCGAGCCCCTGATTTTCTTTTTTTGACCCCCCGGTTTGGTGTTTATTTTTTGATCATAGACGTGATTCTTTTGTCGCCGCTTGCTCTTAGAGGATCTTTTTCGTCATACATCGTCGGTGCGCGCGTTCGAGAAGCCTTTTGACTTTCTTTTTTGTCAGGTCTCGAGCACCCTCGCCTGGCGCTTCGATATCGACCCACCTGTACGTCTAAGAACGGCCGCCATTTTTCTCGCCCAAGGTTCGGTCTGACCTCCCTTTTCCCAGACCGTGCCCACACTTCGTTCCCTTTAGGGTTCAACGCGCACTACCGTCCCCTATCTTTTTCTAAAAGCACTACCTTTAGACTCCCTCTCTCTAACCCACTCTTTTATTCCTGCTTTTTGATCCCTCTGAAGGTCCTGCCACCGATCCTTCAGCCTTCTCCCCTGACGCGCATTGACTTCCCTGGCACCCATTCGCTCTTCCCATAATGCTACCCCCATATCATTTCTTCTCCAATGTCAATTTCCCAAAGGAGCGGGAATACCTCCTCCTTTTTCCTCCTCCTCCTTGTTTTTTTTCTCTCATGCGTTGCCCGGTTATGGCGTTACCCCCCTTTATCTGTTTTATGGCCTATCCATCTTGCGGCGTCTTGCCGCCCCCCTTTGATTTTATTCCCTTTTCCTATCAGGGCGAATGCTGTGGCCGCTCTCTTCCCTTTTATCCTGCGTCAAGGAGTCCGCTCTCTTCTTGTTTGGTTCTTATCAGAAAGCCGTTTTTTGCGTTTTCCGTGATTTTTTAGCCTAGACTACGTGCGCCCCCCCTCACTTCGTTTTCTCCCCGATCTCTCAACTCCTTGTGATGTCTTCTTTTCCCCCCAAGGTTCGTTCCGTGCTTATGCGTCCCGTTTATAAATGTGCTTCGTCTCTTTTACTTTTTTCTATCCCCTGCTGCGCCTGGTTCCGTTCTTTGCCTCGCCTGAGAACGTCATGTCTTTCGTCAACTTAACTTTGATGATGAATCTCGACTCACCGCCGCCCGGCGTCCCAAGCCGATCGAGGGTGTTCGTCCTTCTAACCTTGTGCTCGTACATCACCTTTTAGGCCACGATCAAAAGCCTTTTCCTGTAGACGCGAATCTCGCCTGTAGTAGCGACCCCCGCTCCTTAATGTTCTTCCCGTTTTTTTTAGTTTACGCTTTTCCCCCAATTCTTTACGCGACCGCTCCCCCCCAACAATCTTTTGGGTCCTCCGAGCTTTTCCCGATTGTCATCGTCAATTCCTACCCCCTCCTTTTCCCCTTTTTCTCCACCTTTCACGCCGTTTGACGACTTTTGATTTTTTTAGTTTTCCGACTTTTCGTCTGATGTCGAGAGACCTGTCCCCCAGTTTGACCTCCAGCGCTCGGTTTTACCCCCACCGAGATCATTTAGTTTTTTTCTCTTGCTTGTGCCCGTTTGTTTTCCGCAGTTCAGCAGCCCATCGGCCCCTCTCCTTTTCCTACACCCTTAACGCACCAGGATTTT
>Ga0179593_1387823_pt1 | contig 20890 bp, 20 predicted proteins | sample CZODoug2_1_08_16_FD_185931 | JGI IMG/M metagenome (GOLD analysis project Ga0179593, IMG submission 185931) | Vadose zone soil fungal communities from Angelo Coast Range Reserve, California, USA - CZODoug2_1_08_16fungal (PacBio error correction) | ecosystem: Environmental > Terrestrial > Soil >... | reverse complement strand
CTACAAGAAACAGCCATGCCTTTTTTTCCTTGTGTTTTTTTTTCGCAACCTTATAGTTCGTGTAAGGCGTCAGGAATCCCTCGCCTCAACGCTTCCCCTTTTCGTTTCTCCCATTCCCCGTTACTTATGCGATGTGACCGCTCCTGGCTAGCTCTCCTGAGTACGGTCGTCGCTACCCCTTTTCCTCTTTGTCTTGTCCGTACGAGGTCTCTTAACTTAATAGGCCTTTCCCCTTCACCCCCCAAGCAACCCGCTATTAGTTTTTTCGATTCCTCATAAGCCCCAGTTCTCGCTCTAGCCCCCCCACACCCTTCGTTCATACGATCCGCTACCTCAGGCGTAGTGTGACCTTGACTGCCAATTTCGTTATTTCCCTTCCTGAAAGAAGCGTTTCCTTTGGACATCGTTCCAGGCAGGCTTAAAATTCCCAGAACATTCGCCCTCCTTTCTTTATTACCTTGACCTCGTTTGATGTGGACGGGCATTCCCTGTGTCCTAACAGTAGCCTTTCAACCACCCTCGTTCAGCAAGTTTCTGGAGGTTAATCGCTCCCACCTCCTTCCCCCACCCCCGTCTTTTTCAGCTCCCCCCACCCCCCCTTTTCCCACGATTTTACCCCCCCTCTCCCCCCCTTGAGACTTTCCTATGGGGACAATGCGGATCCTCGTTTAGCCACCTTCAAAACCAGTTGGCGCTTTCCGTTTTTTTTTTGTTCGGAAGGCTCCCCTGGTGTTCCTTCTCACGCCCGTCAAGTCATGAAACGTCCGGGGCACCCTTCCCTCCGTTCCCTTCGTTCCCAGGCGTACTCTGCTTCCGCCCTAGGTTTTAGCTGACATCGGGGCGCCTTTCCTGTGAGATGCCCGGGATACCGTAGGACTGAGCCCCCTTTTTTTAGTCGTCAGAATTGGTTTGCTGATGGCCCTTAAATTTCAGTTTGCTCTGATGATTCCCCCAACTGGTTCACAGGTCCCAAGCTCCTCTTTAGAAGTCCGACTTCCCCCGCCTCCACTTCCCTTCTTTCGCTTGGCATTCATATAAGTGGGAGATAAGTAAACGGCACCAACTGCCGCCGCGAATCAGACATTGCCAGCAAGGACCCCTTCCTTTTAGGGCGTGTCCGGCTCCGTTCCCTTTCCTCTCACTTCTTGGTTTTTTTTTTTAGCTCTTTCCTGATGCCAGGCAGGCCCTCCCCGGCGACCTTTTCCCCTTGACCTTGCGCCTTCTGGCGTGGAGTGTCTTGATAGCGGGGGGGTTGCTACTAGCGCTCGCGACGTCCTTTTTTTTTTAGAAGTGTTTTTCCTCTCCCTTTTTTCTCGGCGTTGCCCGCCCAACTCCTTTTGGGAAGCCATTCCATTTAAAAGAGGTTGGTCCTATTGTCAGATGAACTTTCGCCGCCGTTTCATTTCATCATCACCCCTTCTGGCGACGCCCCAAGCTTCTTCCTCGTTGTTATGCTATTTCTTCTTGTTTCGTTGGCGTCGGCGTCATTTGCCCTCTTCCCTAAAAGGGGATGTTTCTTTTTTTGTCCCTCCGCCTGTGTGAATTGTTTTTTGGACCATTATCTCCTTCTTCTTTCGTCTCCTTGAGTCGGCTAAACGCTTTCGATTGCGCGCCCCCTGCTGTAGCTGGACTACACGAGGACGCAATGGTTTTCCACATTTCTCCTTCACCCATTTTCTCCGTTGTGATTGGGGGATAAGTCTCCCCTCTTGTGTGCTCCAGAACTAGAGGTTCCCTGTGAATTTTTTAATTTTTCCCCTTTCCAGTTTTGCCCATGCTTGTTGCTTCTTGTTTTTTGTTTAAACCTTCTACTGGTCTTTTCCTCCCCTCTTCCCTTTTCACTGCTTGTATTTCCTTTTAATACCAGTATGGGGTGAGGTTCTTCTTTTGCTGTTTCAGATGCCCGATGGGGCTTCCCTGTTCTGGAGACCTCGATTTCTTTGTAATCCTGCCCCTTCCGCCCCTACGCACGTTTTCATTTATTGTGTCTCGGATGGAGCTTCAGCGAAATGGGAGTGGATTCTGTTGCTTTATACGAAGACGTAGCCAGAAGATCGTGACGCACACACCCAATACCCCCCCCCGTTGGTTTTCAATGGGGTTTTTTCTCCTTTTCCTTAGCGTGATTCTCGTCCGGCGGCGAGACTTTCCCTCTCGAACCAGTCCCTGCTCTCTTCCTCTCCCCGTTAGCTGCGGCCGTCTTTTCATGGTGCAGCACATCCCCCCCAAGTCCACGAGTGTTGTCTTCGCGCTTCTGCTCTTTTTTTCATTTCTTTTGTCTTCCGCCAGCCTCTGTCGGCCTTCTCTGGTGCGTTCGTTTCAGTTCCATCCCTCGTCATCTGCATGGTGATCGTTACCATGGCGCCCCCGCTCTCCTCTTTTTGTAGATGTTTCCTTTAGCGCGTCTTTCCCCCCCTCTGCTTTTTTCGCGTTCTTCCCACGCTTGCTTCGAGGCACTTCTAGGGCTACAACCATATTCCTTTGATCAGGTAGCCCGGCATTACGCTTTTTCCGAATACAATCCCGAACGCTATAGTGGACTCCCTTGACCAGTGCTCCGTCTCCATTTGCCGCATACCGGGTCCACAAGCCCCTTTATCGGCTTATTCTCTAGCTTGTTTCGGCTTGTAACCTGGATTTGCTGTTCTTTTGATGGGACCTCTGATGATCTTGCTTCGTAGTCTCCGCCATCGCATTAGCCGTGGCTGACGCCAGGCCGTGCCTGTTTTGACGCGATCATTCACTGGTTGTTTCTCGCTCTCTCGCACATTTTTCCTAGCGAAACTGCCCTGCGGTCGCCTTTTTGTTTGATCGGCCTCGGGACATCACGCCCCATCCCTCCTCTTACGAACTGTTTTTCGTCGGCGCTGACCAACCCTCGTTTGGTCTTGTCCCTGCGTTTTTGTGAGTGCCGTCCCCGACGCTTGACTCGTGCGCACGCAAGAGTCCCCGCTGACCCTTGGTTGAGGTTAGCCCGGTCGGTATCCTTTCCCAGCCCACCAGCCTGATGATCGTTTTCTGTCCCTTCCACTTTTCTGCACCCCTGCTCTTTTATTTCTCCAATTAATACTGCATCCATTCGTCGGAGCCGCCCAGATTGAGTCGGCCGTCCCTTTGTTTTTCCCCCCTTTTTACTATCACTTACGGCAAGAGGCCCAGGTGGCCCGATTCCTCCCGCATAGTAAGAGGAGGCTCTTGCCTGTAGTCTCCCCGTCATCATTTTCCCCCCCTGTGCAGTTTCTACCCCCCTATTCCTTCCCCGTCTTTTGGTTTTCTTTCCTTGGCCGGTCCTTCCCTTGAACGCTGCATTGCTGGTTAAGCTGACGGGGTTCAACCACCCGCCTCACCCGGTGTCTGGCCGTATGCCGTGGTTTCTTTTGTGCCTCCCCTCCCCCTTCGTCCCCATCTTTTTTTTGGGAGCTTCCGGCCGTTTTGCGGCCTCTTGGCCTCCCTGTACGAGATCACGAAAGCTTCAGTCTATAGCCACCTTATCTCCCTCAACGAGCCTCCCCAGCCTTCCCCAGTGCCGTTGCTCCTCCAGGAGCCCTTTCCGCGGACCAACTCAATTCCTCAAAGATCTTTGAACCCCTTGCCGTGGACTGTTTCTCCCGACACACTTCTTTTTTTTGTTAGTAAACGGCACTTTGTATCGCTCACGCACCTCCCTTTCTTTTCGAAAAAATCCTCAGCAACCTTCCCTTCCCCCTCCCCTCCGTAATTCCTTCGGGCAATGTGATACTCGACTTTTAGCTACTTTATCCCTTTTTTTTTGCTTTTCTTCGCTTGCATGCTTTTCGTCACTAGCGCGCGGCCCGACCAACCCGTTCTAATGCTGTTTAATTCTCGTTTTTTACCTATTTTTAGTCTTCCTGCGCGTCCTGGCACTTTTCCCTTTCTACTTTCATACTCCTCTTTTTTGTTGTTGTTGAGTTTTCCTTATGCCATACCGTAGTATCGGAGTCCCCTAATGATGCTCCTTTCCTTGTTTCGTCCCAGCTTCCCTCTATCTCACTTGTGTTGTTTCTTCAGCTTGAGGATGGCGGCGCTTTCCAGTTCGCCTCCGCCCTTCAAAACTTCAGCTCTGACTCCTTGGAGTTTCCTTTCTTAGATCCTAGTGGTCCGCTTGCCGTACTCCCTTCTTTGTCTTCTTTTTTTTGTACGTTCTTTTATTGATGAGGCTGTTTTGCCCCGCTGGGTGTTTGCATCCAGTGTGTTGTTACGAAGTTAATTAACCAAGGACGGGTTATCTGAACCGTTGAAGTTGCTCTTTATTGTTGGCACACTCATGCGAGAAAACATTTTCCCCTTCTCGTTTTGTCCCGTTCTTGCCCTATTTTTCTTGCCTGATTTTGCGCACTCTGCTCAAGTTGATTTGTACGTTAATGTTTTTGGCTTGTTCCCTTATTCTATTTTCCCTTTCGGCCAGTTTGTTATCCTGCCCCCTAGGCGGCTGGTCTGGGCATCTAGGCCCCGGCCATTTCAACGTCGTTGACGAACCTCCCTTCACGTATTTTGCGATTCAATGCTTGCTGAGTTGCGGGCATCTCTCTTCCCCCCCCCCGTTAGCCGGACGGATCCGTGGGGTGGTGCTTCCCGACGTTGTCTAATTTTCTCTGGCCTTTCAAACGCCCCTACTTCCCTGCAGCGGTCCAATTTTACGGGACCCCATGAGGACCGAGACAGAGGGAGGGCGCGCGTTTTCCTCCCGACGCTGACGGGTGACAGCGAGGGCGTAATCATTTTAGCCACGTTCCACTGGGAAATGTTAGGGATGGGGACGGCAGGCACGTCCTACTGCGCACGGTTCCTTCACGTACTTATACTTCCCCCCCCAGACAACTCGGCCGTGATGTCTTATAGCCACTTTAGGGCGGAGGACTACAGTAGCTGGAGGGTTACCCCCTGACGAGGCGACTTTCCGTCTGGAAAGTTCCCGCGCTTCCCCTTGTCCAGGATTTCGCCGAGGGTGACTTCCTTTTCGATCGACTTTATTTCCCGCCGCATTTTCATTCCCTTCACCATGTTACCGGCGTGGACTCGGATGGTCGACCCTTTTTCCCCCTGCGTGGCGTAATTTCCGCCGATTATCTTCACATTTCCCGTCTCTCCCCTTTGGTGTTTCCCCGAACTCGACGGAGGATTTTTCCAAGTTTCCCCCTCCTGCCGGCCTTTTTGAAACTGTACGCCGAAGGAGTCACTCCCTTATTGTGTTTGCCTCATGCGAGTGTTGAGCTGCAAAAGGGCGCGCGCTCTTCAACCCCGCTTTCCTCGCGCAAAAAACGGCGGCTGTTCCCTTCATAGTTTTTTCTTCCCCCTTCGTCGCCCCTTTATATTGTCATCTTTTCCCCGCATGTCACCTGTCCCCCAACGCACCATGCCGATCAGGACCCGTTCCTTCAATGCTCGCTTAACTCACTTCCCTTGTGTGATCTTCGGCATGGCCTTTGCTGCCATTCCTCCGTCATTCCCCACTCTTTGTTGCTTGAGATGGTAAAGTTTAAATGAAGTTTGGTTATGAGTCGCCCCCAGCTGTTTCCTCCACTAGGCAGGGTCCTCGAGCAGGTTGGTCCCTGCCTTAGAAATTCCCGGTACGGCATACGGCAAAGTTGCACAAGAGCCTCTCCCCTTTTTCGTTAACTCCACCGCAGGTTTCTTCCCTTCCGTCCTTGATGTTTCCCTATTTTTGTGACCCTTTTTCCAGAACCTCGCAGGTTTCCCAGCAGAACTTCTTTACGTCAGAACAAGCCTTCCCGCGCCAGACCCACGTGCTGTTTTCGGGTGGCTGAACAACGTTTTCGATTATGCTCTTTTTTTCCCCTTGCTTTCACTCTCCTGGCCGCCGCGATCTAGTAGTTCGATAAAAAGTCGTTGTACCCCCCTGGTTTTTCTTAGCCCCCGCTTTTTTTTCAAAGCCCACTTGTGTCCCCCCTCCCTGTGGAGTTAGTTGTCGCCCTGTCTTAGTAGATGCACAATCATGCACCCGGTCCAAGTTGCGCGCTCCCGCTCTCCTTGCATAAAGACAGCGTTCGCGCGGCATTTTTGCCGCTTCGGGCGGCCTCCCCTCCCTGTTTTTCCGAATCTCTGCCATCGTCCACTTTTTGTCATAAGTTTTCCCCCCCCCGCAGATCTTTCCTCCCCATCACAGCCCTCTGGCCGACGGTCAACCCCTCTTCCGTTTGTCCTTTTTGGAACAAGATTGGTTTCACCCACCCCCCGTTTCGCTCGGTTTCCCCACTCAGGTTCCCATTTTGCCTCTACCCCATCGTTCGTGGAAAACCCCCTCTACGTTGCCGCCAGCGCAACACACAGGGGCACACGACACACGACGCGTACTTTCTCCTTGCACAGCGTCCGGTTTTCTGCCACCTTTAAACCACCAGTTGGCCGCGCCGTTTTGCTACAGTGCAGTTTTGAGGTCTGCCGGACGAACGAAGACCAGACGAAGAAGAATGAACGCTGCAACCGCCATTTTTGCTCTTCTCCGTTACCATCCCTTTCCGCCCCCCGTTTTTTTTGCCGCGTTTGCAGGAAATGGACGCAGGCCCTTTTGCGCCCGCTTTTCGGGTTTCTAGAGCGGAATTTTTCTCCGGTCTTTGTGAGACAACTTTTGTTTTTTCACCCCCCCCGTGTCCCCCTTTCCCATCTTTTCGTTGCAAAAAAACCCTTGTTCCACCAGCCGGTCCCAAAAGTTATCCTGCGCGCCCGTTTTTCCCATCTCCTTTCGAATGGCTGCCCTGCTCCTTTCGATACGTAGTCAAACCCTTTCCCGCAGCTCCCCAGACCTTGCTAGCGGCGCCAATTTCATTTCTGTTGCGCCGGCGCGGCGATTCATCAGTAAAATCTCTCCCTATCCTCGTTGTTTTTAGAGAGATGAATTTTTTGGAGTCTGAATTGCGTCTCTTTCGTTTTTCCTTCTGATGACTCTTTCCTTTTTGCGTTACTTACTCACGCTCCGTTTTGCATTCGTCCGTCCGCTTCTTTGAAGGAGTGGATGGCGTTTTGTTTTGGCTGGAGAATGTTTTTAAAGCGTTTTGGTCCCTTCCACTGGTTCCCTTTCATAAGTCAAAAATTCTGTGAGCGACGTCCTCCTGCAACGGGTGGTCTTCTTTCCCGCTTATGCCGGCCTCTATGCAGTCCATTCCCTTTTTCGCTGGTCTGGTCTTTCGGTTCTTTTCTGTGTTCCTCTTCCTCTTCTTTTTTTTTTTTGAGTGATCCTTCCCGCCGGCGGAACGTGCTCGCCCCTTTGTTTTAGGTTATGCGACATGAGGTAATTCATGGCCATTTTCCCTCTAGACTGTTTCCCCGTGTTGTGGTTGTCTTTTCGGCACTTTTTGTTCTTGGAGCCCGTCTCTGTGTGTTTCCCTTTTTCGTCTGTCCCTTAATTTAATGCCATGCTGCTGTCACCCTCCCTTTTCTGTTTTCGAACTATTCACTGCCTTCTTTTTCCCGGGAAGTCCGGCCTTTTTCTTCTTTAGTATATATTGCCGTTTCGCATGTATGCCACCCTGCTCCCTCTAACAGCGGTGCTTTTCGGCTACAGTCCAGTAAGGCTTCTTTATGGATCTTTTTTATTTGTGCGGCTCCCTCACTGGTTGCTTCTTTTAGGCTGCTGCTCTCCTGAATCTCCTTCCGAGTGAGAATTGTGGAATTGGTTTGACTTTTTTTCGTCTTTGACCTAGCCCCCCCCCCATCCCCGTAAACAAAGAAAGTTCATGCTTTTTCCCGTTACGTCGCGCCCTCTGTCGAGTGCCCCCTGGTCTTTTAATCGGTTGTTGCTCTCCCATCGAGCTCTCCAAGTACCGGGTCAGCACCGAAACCTCCCGCGGTTTGTTTCGCTATGTCTTGCTCTTCTACGCTGTTTTGCGGTGATGCCCTTTGTTTCGTCTTTTTCCCTTTTTGTCCTAAAGATGCCCTCAGCATCCTGCCGGTTTACAACTGGCGGGGCCTAGTTTTTTTCGCCTCCTCCGCCGGTCTGGTGCCCCAGATTCGGTGGGCCCCCATTCGTAAGACGTTCTTCTTTTTTTAGGTCCCAATCGTCCTCCTTCACCACACACCCAGCACACGACCACTCCACTTGCCTCATTTTGCCATATGTCTTTTTTGTTTCCCCTCTTTGGTATTGGTCTTCCACCCCCAGGACTTTTTTCTCCGTGACATCGCCTCCCCATACGAAATTCGGCTTCACTTCCTGAATATTCGCACGTGATCGGCTTCCCTTGACGCTACGTTCCGCCCTGCTTCTTTTCCATCGTCACCTTCTCGGAGTGTTTTTGGGCCCTTACGATCTTTCTCCTCTTAAATACGCGTTCAGGTTTTTGCCGCCCCCTTCCCTGCCCTTTTTGTAGATATTCGAGGTTTTCGGAGAGATCTCATTTCGGCACTAGCCCCAGGCTTAAGCTGAGTCGTTCCCACTTTCGTACATCCATCCCCTCCTCTCACGCCCTTTTGATGACACCCCCTCGTCAGGCCTGATCTTGTTTGTCTCCCTTATCGCGCCCTTTGACTAAAGAAATTGGATCGTACTTGGCCACCGCTCCATTTTTTTTCCTGCTGCCTTGTCCGTTCTAGAATACTCCGCAAACCTGATACACCTCCTTTTCTTGATCTTTTTAGGCCTGGCCTCTGCCTTTTTCAATTCAGCGGTTTTTCACTTTTTTAGCCGTCTCCTTGCCGTCCCCTGTTTCTTCCTTATTAATTTCGGCAGCGTTCGGTTCCTCGTCCCGGCCATTCTGTGAAACCCCTCCCGGGCGTCTTTCCTTCTGTTGTCGGAATGATATAACCGTGAAGTTCTTCACAAATAGTATTGGTCCTTCGGATTCTGGCGCCCTGTTGTGTCCGCCCCCTTTTGGTTTTTAAGTTATCCTTTGTTATCCATTTTTGCACCACCCCTTTACTGAGCGTCGTGAATCGGGAGGTTGTGGCCTCGGTTTGCACCGACCTTCAAAAGAGTTTCTTTCTTTTCTTTCTACGAGGACGTGGACCTATAGGCTGGTCCCCACTTTCCGACAGTAGTGATACTGAAAGCTTCGCCCTCCTTTATCCCCATGGATCCTCAACGTATTGGTACCAGAATGATTCCGGCAGGTCCCACTTGAATTTCCCAGTACCTTCTGTCCTACAGTCTGTGTTTCTCCTGTGGACCACAGACTTACTGCTTATTATTCGTTAATTTTGGGTCCCAAAAGCGCGACTTCGTACCCAGAAGGGGGAGGTGTGAATATGCGTAAGTCGGAGTCGCACTGCCCGCGTGTGCACCAAAGCCGCTGCTTTCTAGCCCCCCCCTCCTTAGAAACACCTTCCGCGTTTAAGAGATATTACGCCTCACCCGTGCGTAATATTCCGGTATCTCGCTCAACTGTGATACTTTCTCAACGTAAGGAGGCACATTGAGCCTCTTTCGGCGGCGGGTCCTACCTCGAGTTCCCCCTACGAAGCTACGCCCCTAGCTCGTTTAAGAAACCCGAGGCGGTGCAGCGGATTGTGCGGACAGGCCTATGGTCATGTGAAGCATCTTTCCTCCCCAGAGCAGGTGTGCCAACTCATTTCATCTTTCCATACTAAGCCTCCTCCTTCCCATCTGATAACCGGGAGGTTGGTCGACTTAGAGAGTCTCTCGGGGGAGTCATGCGACACTAGTTGGAGAAATGATCTGATGAGGCGAGCCATCGAGGCGGTTTACACAAGAGGACCGCCGGGACGGAGAGGACGGAGAAGAGCGACGGAATCTCGCTGGGCAGATGAGTCCCTCCCAGCTCCTGAGTCGCCCGTTCCAATGTTAGCGGGATTTTTTTTCCAGCAGCCATGTCTTTTGCGCTTCCTCAGCGTTCTACAACAATCTTATGGCATGCTGCTCATCAGCTCGACTAGCAGCGAGGGGATCCCTTTCTCTTCTAACTCTCTCCTTAGGCCCAAAGATACATTGATAGGGAAGGCCGCTCCTCCTTCCAGGACCAAGGGCGAAGAGGAGGAGGTTGGGAAGTTGAAGAATAGGAAAGTTTGCGGTAGGGGTGTATACGGACGTCGGAACGCCGTTGCGCATTGAGAGAGAGATTCTAGGCGCTAACTTGGTTTTCTTAAATAGGACGATACATAGGTGATTGAGTTCGTCGCTACTAAGAGACAGAAAGGTAGGATAGTCGGGCCCTGTAGTCTAAAGATGGGGCGGATGACATGGGCGGCTGGTGTGCTTTCTGGGTGGCGCCCCCGCAGGGGGCATGATTAGTTGCATTTTCCCCTTCCGTCTAGCGGGAGTGATTACTACTCGCCCATACCCGTCATTGAAGCGAGGTTGATAAGTGTGACATCCTTCCAGCGGTGAGAGTGATGTTACGTCTTAGTTCGCACCAAACCCAGAGCGGAAGAACGAAAGTGGGGTACACTACCGAAGCCTTATGGTTGGCCTTCGAGCTCCTCCCCTTCTTTTTCTATCCTTTTCGGTCCTTTAGGTTCAGTGAAGGTCAGCACGATGAGTATATAGGTATGAGATCCCAGGTGCGGAGCCATTTTAGGTCGCGATGGGCGGAAAAGGAGTGTTTCCTATTGTCAGACTAGGGTACGGTTAGATTTGAGGAATGTGTCGTTCGGGGTCAATGTTGGGAGACAAACCTAGCGGGCCGATGTTCGGTAATCTACACCACTTTTTTCCCCCCCGTTTTTGCCTGCCCAGTCGTTTTCCCGCTCCATACAGACTAGTATAGTCGGGGTTTCCTTTTTTGAAGCCGTTTTTCCCACCAACCCCCCGTCACCTTTTTCCAAGTACCTGGGTGGAGTGTACTCGATGAGGTTTGTTAGCCCGCTTTAACTCCTCTGCAGCTTTTCCTTTTTTTCCACCTCCTTTTACGGGCCCCTTCACTCGTACTGGAAAGCTATTTATTTTTTGATTTAAATTACCTTCTCCAGATCGTTCCTCCACCTTCTTAGGCACTCCCAGTCCCCTATTCCAAGACATGTCGGGTCCATGGACGAACCGGCGATGTCGCCAAGGTAATCCCCTTTCCGTAAACACAAAGCCTGCGCCGGCCCGTCTTCCTGTCTTAGCCGACTTAGCTGGAGCTGATTTGCATTTTCTTACAAAGACGCTGTTGCAGAAGATTCGGAAGACCTTTTGTGTTCTGATGTGAGTCCTTGTGAAGTCTCGGCTTTTTGCCGCGCAGTCAGTCAAGTGTAATCCGGTTGCGTTTTTTTTTTCGAGACCATTTTTTCCCGGCGGTTTCCGGCGTCACTCGGCTCCGAGGTAGAACAACGAATCTTTCCCCGAGCATTCTTGTTGTCCCCCTCTCCCGGCATGTTGTCGTACTATGTAGCTTTTTTTCTTTCCTTGCCGAGCAGGTGTGAACATGGAGAAGGATCTCCGTTTGATCCAGTATGAGGGTTGTTCCGTGGACTCCCCTTTCCGCCTCTCCTTCCCCCCCACCGAGGTTTCGGTCTTCCCCCCCTGGAGGCGTGCAGAAATTGCTAGGTCACTTATCTCAGCTTCCCCTTTTTTTCTGTACACACGAACACTTCCCTTTCCAATTACCGATTTAACCCATCGCCCCTCCGAAACTCCTCGGTCCCCGCCTACCGCTATCTATTTTTTTCGTTGGAAGGACCCGTTTCCTTAGAGCTGAGAGGAGTGATCGTGTGGGGAACAGCAGGCTTCCGCGGATTCCCCCTCTGTATGATATTAGGAGACGGCTTGACCTGTCCTGGTTTTGTTTTTCCCTGCCTGCCAGAATCCTGCCAACCTAGGCATCTGGTTGTCTCCTTTCCCTTTTGGCCCGTTTCCAGTGGGAAGACCTGTCTTTTTTTTCCCCCGATGGCCTCCGCTATACGGACCCACGGATCGGGCCACCAGCCTTCCTCGTAGCGTGTCAACCGGGCACTCCCTGTTTTCGACCGTCATCCACCAGGCTGATGCCGCCTTGGGTGATTAAACTACAGCCTAGACCCGCTCTTTGTCCCTGCAAATGCGTCTTTCCTTTCCAGAAGGCTTCTCCTTGCCCCCCCCCCCGCGTCCGTTTCTGGGTTCTGACCATCGTTCTCTTCTTTCGCTGTGAGACCGGCTCACCGCCCCCCCTTTTCAGTGTTCCCAGTCTTACATTCTTTTTTTGGGTGGCCTCCGTCACGTAGCTCAACCGTACGAGTGATCTTCCCCCCCCTTCGACATAATCTCACGATCTTTTCCTTAGGGGGAGTACAAAATCCATCGTGTTTTTGATCGCAGGTGACAGAGCCGGCCTTCCGAGCGAACTTCCCCATAACTAGGGCATTATGCGAAGCCACGCTCCCTCCCCCTTTCTTAAGTTTCTCTCGACTGAAACTTTTTTCCTGGTTTCCGACCTGGTTTCTTCCCCGTTGTTCCAGTCGTCCATCTCACCAGCTGAAAACGGCATAGACGCTCACACTCCCTTTTTTCCCGGGCAATACCTCTGTGAAGGGCATTTTCTTGCCTTCCCCAGAAAGTTATTCCCCCACACACCTCGGAACTCATCTTTGACCCCCAAACTGTGTCCTCCTTGGCTTCACCGGAAAACCTGTGCAGGCAACAACATGGGCCCCCCCTCTTTTCCCTCACTCCTCCTTGCGGACGGCCGCCGTCTTTTGCCCCTGCGGCTCTTTCGCATAACTTGTCAAAATGCTTGCGCTCGTCGCTTTGAAGGCCCTACGCGCGACGCCGACGCCTACTCTCCCGTCTTCAGGTGAACGCCCAGAAGGACCCCTGAGGCGCTTTCCCAGGCGTCCATGCGCTCGGTTTGCGCACGGCATTTTTTTTTAGCTGGACACTATCCTGCTCAACGGCGCTACACTAAGCCTTTTGGCTTTTCTAAGTGGGTTGTGATTGACCTTCCCCGTGTCCCCGTTCCTGCGTTTGATCACAAATTTCACCCTGCTGCTCGCCTTTCCAGCCCTCCATTAATCTTGCTTCCTTCAAAGCCTTGATCTACCCCCAGCTACGAACCCCGGTCCCACCCAGGCCTCTGATCAACAGGGGATCTTGTTTTTTTGGCGCAATTTTTTTTCTGATGTGCAGGCGGGCGGTTTGATGTCTCTCCACCATCCGTGTTTTGAGAGGATTCACATGTTCTCGGTTTTCGACACTTCCCCATTTCATTGCTTCCTGGAGTGGACCGGTGTTGATCGCGGTTCCGGTTTTTATCCGTTACTTATCTCCCCGGATATCTTCTCGCGCGTCATTGAAGTGGAGTCGTTTTTTCTTGCTTTCCAGGGGCTTTTATTAGAGGTGCCCGGTCTGGTTGCGGTGGTTGCAGCAGTCAAGTGACGGGCCACGTTCTTTCATCAGCAAACACCTTTGCTCTGCAAGGGCACAGTCCTAGGACTTTTTTTGCGCTGTTTAAGTCCCTTTCGGCCCCCCGGGGCGCCGATTCGTTCTCTTTCTACGCCGGTTATTTGCGTTTGCAAATGAAGCTTCCTTGGAGAGGTGATCCGGTTTCTTTTCGGCCTTCAACCCTGCCGGAAAATGCGATTTGGTTTAAGTTTATGCGACGAGCCTCTGTCATCGGTCGTAATTTCCAAGTGGATCGTTTTTGATGGGATCGTGCCCACTTTTTGTTGAGCGTAGGTTTTTTAAGTTTTTTCGGTCTGGGTGGTCACCTTATTTTGCCTGGTGCCTTTTGAATTGTTTTTTGGCCACTGCTCTTGGTCCTCCCCCTATTCCTTACGCTCGTATTTCGGTCAGCCCCGTCATTCGTGCTGTTCTGTCTATTTTCCTGTTTAAGCTGTATGCCTGAGATGGCCGACTTTTGACCACAGCGGCGGCTTTCCTTTCATGTGCAGTCTTTAACCTGCGGCGCTGCTTTTTTTTTGTGGTGTCTTTTTTTTTTCCTTGGGTGGATCTTGTGTTGATTTACTACTCCTACGTACCCGACCCTTTTGTTTGGTTTTTTTCTGTAAGGTCTCTAAGGATGCTGAGCTCGTAGCTTTACCCCTTTACTGCGATCTGGTTGTTTTTTTGTCTACAACCGCGTTTAATAAACGATTGTCAGCCGCCCCGCCGGAACCGCCTCGTGGGGCGTCGGGATGCGACCACTTGTGTTGCGCCTCCGACCTATATGTCTTTGTGAGCTTTGTTTCAGGTCACGCCGCGGCACAGCCTTTGGGATGAGGCTCACCCCCTTTCTTGTTTGGCCGAGTTTTTTGCTTTCGGTTTTTTTTGCCGTTTCGGATATTTCATCGTTCAACTTTTTTTTTTACCTTTCATTTCTTGAGGCCCAATGCTTCGGGCTCCCGAATATTTAGTCTTTTTGCTTTTATGAGCAGGTGCTTTTTTCTCCCCCACGGCATGGTTGAGGAAGTGCAATCGCATCCATCCCTTGAAGAGTGGTATTACCGGAGCCGGGCGCCGCCACTGCCCGTCACTAACTTCTTGGCTAGCGTCCGCTTGTTTACGTACGGCGTTTTTTGTTTCTTCCCCTTGATTAGTTTCGCTTTTTGTCATTTGGTGTCCGCTGACCCTGATCAGCGAGGCTTTTCAGTTAGTTTTTCTTAATGCGCCTTTTTGCGCTCGCAGCGGGTTTTTCCCCCCTTCCGCTGCGACGCAGTTTTGTGTTCACTTGCGGAGGACACCGCCTGCGCCTGGCTCACCTGTCTTTGCGCTGTTACCATTGGAGGCACGGTGACATCCAATCCCTTTCGCGCCCCCATCTTTTTTCCACAAATCCTACTCTCATTGTGTCTTTATTTCGTGGTACCCTGTATCGGGGCCCCGGGACGACAAACGCCGGACGTGACCTCGCGGCCCTCCTTTACCCGTGTGATTTCCCCTCGGCCCGGCCCTTGGCTAGACTTCCCCGATACACAGCCTGCTTGATCGTTTTTCCCGTTCCTGGATCTTCCCCAGCGTCTTTTTCGCCACTAAGCCGCTCATTCTTCGGCTTTTCCGGCTGAACGTTCCCCGGTGTTGGTTGATAGGAACTTTATTAGTCGCTTTTTGGCCCGCGCCCGGTTTCCTTTCCGCTCTCCAATTGTTAAGGCACTGTATTTTGGCTGATCGTCACCATTTTCGGTTTTCCATATCAGGTGGCCCCCCTTTTTCCTGGGCACCCCGGTCCCTGATGCATTCCTTCCTTTCCAGGGCCTTTTTTAAAGCCTTTTTCTTTCTCAAGTAATTCTTCCTAACCATGTACTGCGCCGGCTCCGGTTTGGGCATCGGCTCGACAATAAAACGTCCTGCCAATGTCCTTGTCAGCGTTAGTTGGTTCCTTTTCAGTCCCAGGAGATTCCGCGAAAGCTGCCCGCCTTTATCCACAAACTTTAGTCTTTTTTTTGCCCATTTGATGCTTAAACTGAAGGCCACTCGAGGTCAAGCACCGTCGACTGTAAAATGAACCCCCCATCATGCAGAAAACTCTACGGCGTGGCTCCTGCTACAGTGTCTTTTTATGGCATTTTCACCTGGAGGTTTTCCCAGACTACCCCCCCCTTTTAAATACCACCCCTTTTTTGGTATTCTCGTAGCCATGCTGCCATCCCGCCGTTATTTCGCCCACCATCCTACCACCCATCCCAACACTACTATTCGAGCGGCACACGTGGAATAATATACCGGACCCGGTCCGGGAGGGTCGTAGATCACCCTTGGAATTGTTGCGGCGGCTGCTGGCAGCTTTTCCGTGATGGCAGACCCCCCTTGCGCTCAGAAGTTTTACTTTCGGAGAATACGATGTTCTCCGTTGCGTCATGGCATCCTAGCCTTTCCCTCCTCCTCATTGTTTTTCGAGATCTCCATTCCGCGCAGTCTTTCCTTTTCTTCCGCATGCTGTTGTTCCCCGTTAATGTGCGCTTTCTGTGTCGCGCGCTTCTGGACGCCGACAGTCTTTCCCCCAATTCACCCGTTCGCATGGCCTCCCCTTGGCGGTAGCTTCTCATCAGTTTTCCAGGTTTTTGGTTTGTTTTTGAGTTCTTTTGCTGAGGATGTCGTTCCTCCCCGTCCTGGCGTTTTTCATCGTGGCTTATCCTCCCTTCCAAAGAGCTGATTGAAAGATTTTTTTTGTCTGCTGCTTTTTTTTTCCCCCCGCCCCCCCATCACGGGAGCTTGTAGAAAGCCTCTCTGGCCTGAGGGGCTTCTTTACCCATTTGCTAAGTTTCCTGCGCACGTCGGCCTTTGGGATTCTTGCCCCCTTCCGCTCGTGGTAAAATTTATAAAGGCGGGCGTTTTTTTCCTTCGGCGCCCCCCCCAGTTTCCCGCAACCGTCCTTTCTCTCCCATCCCCCGACCCCTTGGGGAATGCATCCGCCCGTTGTGGTGGTGGATGTCCTGAGGACACCCCACCGCATGTTTTAAGTGTGATTTTTACCGGTGTAGGCTCCCGCCGGCTACTATAACCCTCTCAATGGCATCGGCAGTTTTTGTTTCTTCTTCCCCCCTTTCCCCCTTTTGCCAGAACCCTTTTCCAGATTCTATGGATTAATCCACCCACAGGGTGAAGATTTTCATGGTCCGACGCATTCTGCCCCGATCCTCCCCGTGTGTACTCCTTCCGGGGACAGGGTTTTGTTTGTAAACTTTGCTCCCCAAAGTCCGCGTACAAACGCTGGGACTTCAGGTCTCTGGGCGGCGATCCTTGATCAGCTGGGCCAGTCTCTAGGCGTCCAAGACGATGTTTTTTTTTTCATCATAGGCATGTTTCCACTCTTCCCGGTCTGCTGGATCAGGGTTGACGTTCTTTCCGGGTCTTTTCTCGCAGGGCAACAGTTTCCGGGTGTATGCGTTGTCCCCATTTTCCGTTATGATTGGCGGTTTAGTACAAGAGTTCAGCGATCAGTGGCGATTTGAAGGATTTCCTTTTAGTTTGATTGGGTTGAAGGGTTGTGGTCGCGACCCCTGGCTTGATCCTTTTTTTAGCTTTAGAAGTGTTTCTTTACGTGAGTTTCCTTTTCCCGTAAGCGCCATAAGGCACGCATCATTCTCCTGGCCGCCTTGGTTTTTACACTTTGGCCGCACTTCCAAGCGGCTCAGTTGTCCAAATCTTCTTGTCGATCTCCAACGCGCCGCACAACCGGCGGCGGAAGGTTCTTCCAGGCGCCTGGTGTTACCGCTCGAAGTGACAACCACACGCACCTGACCCCCTCCAGAGTTTCCCTCGTCCAAACGAAGTGGCTTCTCCTTCCGATCACTTCTTACAGTCGATTGTCTTCGCCGGCTCGTGTAAACCTATTAGTTGTCTGTAGGCTATGTCCCTTCCCTAAACACGTTTTTTCCCATTTTTTCCTGAGAATCCCAAGAGAATCTGTAGTTTCGGCTTCGCGAAGTTTTTGGACCGCCCCAGGAGACTTTGGTACGATGTCCGCGCTAAGCCCAAGTGGTCGGCCCCCCGTTCTCCCTGATCGGAAAATTTGAAACGGCCCCTCCAGGTGTCTTTTCCGGAATACCCGGCTGCTGGCCGCTGTCTTGGTTAGTGACTGAAAACTCCACAAATAGGCCTCCCGCGGCTGGTCGACCTCTTCTTTGAAGCGCGCCGACTTTCTTTTCGCAAAATTTTTTGCTGCCCCGTTCTATATGGTGGCACGGCTCCACCGCCCTTGTTCCTTTCTCTTCCGCGTTCGTCGAGCGAAAGTCGCTTCCTCCGTCCGAGGCCTCCATCGTCGTTCTCTTTAACTACCCTGCGAACAGATCTTGTGGATTCTTCTTGATCCCTGCCCATCACCTCTTTCGCTTACGCTACATCCCCACGTTTTTTTATAAACTTCTCGCAGGCGTCAGAAGCCCTCCCCCTTCTGCGGGCGCCCGCTCATCGCCCTGGGGGTGTTCCCTCTTCCTCCCCAGCCCAGAACCCCCTTCTGCTGTTTTTGCTAAGGGAAACACGAGCACTTTCCGGGGAATCTGCGGAACCATCCCAATTTAGCAGGTCCCACCAAACTTTTTCCCCCGCGCAACAATTTCCGTTGAAAGACCACCGTGCGTTTGAACCACATTCTGGAGCCATATCAACAAAAAGGGGCCAGCTACCATCAACTTTTTCCCTTTTTTCCCCCGTCCAGAGTGTTTCCCCGCATGCGGTCCCCCGGTGTCTCCATTCTCCCCCAAACATGTCGTTTTTTTTCACCTTCCTTTGGAAGGCCGCACGCAGACCTTTCTTCTCCGAAGGATGGAAAGTATCTTGGTTAGCGACACGGAATTTTTATCTCGCTGCCGTCAACTACCGAATGTGCAGACTTGACGGCCCATTTTTTCCCTTTTTCCCCAGGGACAAGGATACTGGTGCCGGCCTATCCTTGAGGGAAGATTTTTTTCCGGGCGTTTTTTGGTGTTGTGCTCAAGTCCCAAAGTGTAAATGCTCTGTCTATTTCAAGGTCCCCACCCGTCTAGGTCACAGGGCGGCAGCCCCTCCTGCGCTCGTCACATCTCAACGCTTCCCCTGTGCGCGTTTTCCCCTTCGCCGGAGATAAGCTGCATGCCCCCTTTCTTATCCCTTTTTTCCTTCCAATCCCTTTGTCAAGATGGCTTCTTGGGGGCAGGCCTTCCCCCCCTCTCTCTTCCTCCGTTGTTGTGTTTTTTTGAGATGGATGCGGCTTTTTCTTTGCGTCTGATTGCTCCACGTTCTTTTGATCGTAGTTTTTTTTTGCCTTTATGATCTCCCCCTGACTGGATAAATCTTCCTCGTCATGTGAAGGATTGTTGCTTCTGTGTTTGTCCAAGGGATGGTGGCTGCCTCTTCCTTTTGAAACCCTCTCATCTCCACGTCTTCAGCTACAAACCCCCTTTTTTTTAACTCCCACTTCTCCCGCTCCCTCGCCTTCTATCCCTGGATCGGTGCTGTACTGGCGCTGCCTTCCGTCATTCATTTTTACCAGGTAACTTAGTTAGGAAGACTATGGTATTGGGGCTCAGTTTTTGGAGGAACTTCCCCGTTCTTCTTTCTTTTATCCTGTTGGCGTGCGCTTCACCTTTCCCTGTTGTTGCCAATGATCCTCACCTGGTTTTCAGCACAGACTTTGTGGGTCCACAACCCTGTATCGACAGGTACCTATATCGTGTGTCTTTGGGGTTCGTTTTACCCCTTTTTTGTTCGCACAAATCTTGGTGGTTTTCCCTTGAGTTTAGTGAGTTTTTGCGTTTCGGCTGTTTCCCCCCCCCCGCCTTTTGGTTTCCTCAGATTACCCCCCTGCTCGTATTCCCTGGACGCCCACGCCTGGCGTCTGTTTTTCGTCTATCTTTGCCGTTAGCTTATGTTTCCTGGTCCTGATGTTTGAGACCTTTGTTTTTTAGCCCGCGAATTATGCCTTGCTGTTATGCCTGATCTTTCGCTGCAGTCCCGGCTTGTTGATATCCTCTACGCGCCCGACCCTGCTTTTTCAGTTTTGAAGTGTTGTGCTCCTTGCCGTAAGTTAAGTTTTCGTGGTCTCCTTCTTTTCGAATACCTCTCCCCTCGAGTTGACCGTTATCTGATCTACCTTAAAACTCCCCCGCCGCTTCGCGGTCTCTTCCCCTCAATACCCGGTTTGCGCGCAGCCTTTGCTAGTTTTCTGTTTGTAGGTAAAGCCGCCATCAGCCTTTTTTCTTCCCGGTCTCCCTGGCGTTTGCCTTTTTCTCCTTGATTGTGGTCTCGCTCGCTCTCCTTCTGCCCTTTCTTTGGTCCCACTCGCGGCACCACTTCCCCCGGGCACCCCCCCTCTGTCTGGCGATTTTTCTTCGTCTCCCTGAAGTTTCCATTCGCTACATTTCCCACGAGGGACGAGCCGTTGCAGCCCTACTCACCTCCCCGTGCCATCCCTGCTGGCTTTAGCAGTTCCCCTTCGCTGGTTCTCTGATCTGATTTGGCCGTTTTTGTCTTTTTTTTTTGCAACCGCTTCATTCTGCGATATCGCGGCTGTCTCCCTGCCGCAGTTTTTTTCTCTTTTGGTTTCCGGATCCTCCGCTTCATGTGGGCCTTGGCACCCGGCAACTACGAGTTTGCTGTGTAGGCCAAGTTCCCGTAATCAACTTCTCTCCTCCCGCCCATCATTTTTGACAACAACTCGTCGGGAGGTTTCTCGTCGGCCCAAGGATCTGGCGCCATATTTTCCTTCACTAGACACTGTCGCCCTCCGCGCAACTTTGACTTTTTTCCCCATGGTTACTTGCCTTCTGCGCCCTGGACAGATTCCCCCGCACCTAAAGCTTCTGATGAGTCTCCCTGGTGCAACCTCCCCAAATTAAGGCAGATCCAGTTATCCTGAAGACCGTGACTCCCTAGTTTTGTTTTTATCTTTTTCTTCCCTTCTCCCCGGGCCTCCCTGCCCTTTTGTTGCGGATGTCTTTCCTCGTACTTGCTGCTCTCCACCTTTTCAGTTGCCTCACCAATCTCTTGGCCCTCGGCTTCTGGCGCTGTCCCGGGACCTTGATGTCCCGTTCCCTACCGACATGTGAAGAGTTGTCTCCCAATTAATAGTTCCCACATACGGCTAGGATGCCGGGGGTTGGCTCTGCTCCCGCCATCCCCCTTCCTCCAACTAAGTTGTCGTTCTGGAGGGAACTTCTTCTCAAGGCTAAGCCAGGTACGAAGTCTTGGCTGCATAACTTATGGCTCCTAATGCTTGCGCCGCGCAGCCCCTTAGACCTTTCGCTCCCCCCCCACTCATGTCTCCCGCGGATGGCTTTTACCTTGGCTTTGACGTTTTTCGGTTTTTTCCCCAACGCAGTTTGACTTCTTCTCCTTCTCTAACAGTCCTCTTTTGTATTTACTCTCAGCACTGCTGTCCCCAGTCCTGTGGGTCATATTCCAGCCCTCCTTTTCCATTCTCCTCAGCCGTACTCCTATTTTGCTGTTGGTCAGCAATAAAGGTCGTCTTTTTGAGACTTGAATTGGTTGCTTTTCTTCGCTGTGTCAGTCCCTCAGTCGCTTGGATCCCAGACGCGAGTTTGCTTCCTTGGTATAGCCCTTCCGATTTTTTCTCCTGCTCTATCTGGTTTT
>Ga0179593_1622618_pt1 | contig 20894 bp, 32 predicted proteins | sample CZODoug2_1_08_16_FD_185931 | JGI IMG/M metagenome (GOLD analysis project Ga0179593, IMG submission 185931) | Vadose zone soil fungal communities from Angelo Coast Range Reserve, California, USA - CZODoug2_1_08_16fungal (PacBio error correction) | ecosystem: Environmental > Terrestrial > Soil >... | reverse complement strand
CTTCCTTGTTCTTTTTTGCACGGCACGTTGGTGGCCGATTTGCTAAGTTTTTTTCCCTTTGACAGGCCAGCTTAGGTACACCCGCCCCTTCGTTTTGTTTTCTTCGTTCAGCGTTGTCCATTAGGTGGGGTGGCTTCCCCGCTTCACCCACCTGGCGTTTCAAACCCTGTGAGGTGCATGGATTTTTTGGTTTTTTCCTTTTTTCTTTTTTGGATTGGTTTTTTTTTGGCTCACCTGGGCCGTTGATTTAATTCTGGCCGGCTGCCCCGCTCAGTTCCCTTTTGGTTGCCAGGCCTTTTCGCAAATTTCCCGGATTTTTTCCTTTTGCTCAACGGGTGGCCGAAGGGTTTTCTTTTGATCAACCCACCCTAAAACTTGTGCCGGTTTTGTTGCGGCAGCTTTGGTGTGGTGTTTTTTTTTCATTTTCATTCGTGTGGTTGTCAAATTTGACGTATTCATTTGTATGCGACTGATAGCGGCTCAGTCTAAGTGTGGGTTTTGTTCAGCTTCCGGCCAAGCTTCACCTGAGTGTTTTGCAGCTTTTTCCGGTTGTCTGAGTCCGGCTGATCACCCCTTTTCCCCTGGCCCCCTTGTACCCGGGGCCTCTTCTTTTTGTCTTTCTGAGTTTGGCTTCCCCCTTCTTTCCAGATTTTTTTGTTCTTTTTTCCAACACTGGCCGGGCCTTATTAAGTAGGCCGACAGTTTTCGAGCATCGTGCTTGAGTTGCTTAAATTTCGGCCACCAGCCTTTCTCCCTTATGTTGGTTAATTCCCCCGAGTTTCCCCATTGTCACTGAACGGGATGGGACCATTCGGGGAAGAACAATTTCAGTCTGTTTGGCGGGCCAGGCTTTTTTGTTGTTTTCATCAGGGCGTAGGTTGTCCCCAACCTTGTCGTTTCCCTTCCTTTCCCCCCCCCTTTTTTATGTCATTTCTTTTTCGGCATGTTCAGTGTCGAGTTTTGCATCCAGCTTCGGTTGCCCCGAGTTTCTCCCCTCTTGTTTTTTCCCCCTTTTTCAAAAACCGGTTTGTTTTTTTTTCCCCTTTGTTCCACTCCCGGGTCCCCCTGACTGGGCCTTGGATTTGTCGGGGCAGCAGTGGTTTGCAGTTTTTCCTCTTGGAAGTGAAGGTGTTTTTTTTTTTTGGGGCCCCCCTTTTTCCCCTTGCAGTTCCCTTTCTTGCATCTGCAGTTTTTCCTACGGCGGCGTTGAAGTGGCCATCCTTTTGACTGCCGGGTTTGTAAGTCCCGCTTTTCCAACTGTCATCACCAGTTTTTCCTTTTCCAAATCTAGTGAACAGACTTTGCTTGCGAAATGGGGGAAGCTTCACCCCCAAATCTCCTGTTTTCTTTTGCGTACTGGCTGGGTACCTTTTTGCTTTTACGTGCTTTTTTTTTCACGGTCCTTTGGTTGGGTGTTCCCCAACCCCAACCAAATTGGTTTCTGGTAACCAAAAAACGCCAAGTTTTTTGGCTTCCCTTCTAGGGGTTATTTTTTTTAACAGCCCTTTCCCCCTTTTCGGGCCTCACTTTGGGTGAGCGGCAGCTTTATTCCCTTTGCTACGCTAGGTCTCCCCAGGGCGTTACACCCCGCAACCCCGCCTCGTGTTTTCCTTCCCTGATTTTTTTCTTTGGTGCCTTCAACACACGGGCTGCTTGGTTTGTGGGTTTTTTCAGACCGGGCCTTTTTCTTCCCCGGGGTGCAAGTTTTTTTTTTTGTGGTTTTCCGCGGGTTTCCTGACAGGGCTTGCAGGTTTGTTGGCCAAACGGCGTCGGTCTATTTAGCTTGTCCCTCCGTTTTTTCCGTAATCGTCTTTCTTTGAGGCCAAGCTTATTCCAAGAGTTTCCCGTATTTTTCCCCCGCGTTTACTTGGCCGGTTGACTGTCTCGTTTTTTTTCCTCCTTTCCCTTCCTCTTTTAATACTCCCCCCCTTTTTTTTTTGTTTTTTTCGAGCCTATATATCCCTGTTTAATCCGCCCCCAAACGCCCCCACCCCCCCCACTCCTACCCCCCTACTAAGTGCTGGTTTTTCCCCCCCACCGCCCCCCCCTTTTTTAGCCGCACACCCGGGCCCAATTTCCAAGAATTGTGGTCCCGACCGGTTGTCAACCCACGCCCGGCCCTGGGAATTTGAGCCCCCCCTCAAACCGCCCCGCCACCACTTTCTCCCGCCCGTCCCCCCCCGGGCCCCGGTTTTCTTGGAGAACATTTGCCAGCCCGCAAGCGGTGTGTAAGGTCCCCAACCAAACCTCCATTTGGGCTGTGCTGTGCCGCCATCCGACTTGTAAACGGCAATGGATCTTCCTCAGAGATTTTGCAGTTCCCTAACAGATTTTCACCCCTCGTTTTTTACCCGCAGCAACCCTGTCGGCCCACGCTGTGGAACCTAACCAGCCCCACCCCGTTGTGTGCCACTCCCCGCACCAAAACTCTGGGGTTTTGAAAGCGGCCGCAGTTGGGTCGCACACCAGCTTTTTTTTTTTTTTCCCCCCCCCCCCCCCGTTGGCCAAGAACTTAACGCCTCCAATCCTGCGGTGTTTTCCTCTTTCAAGCACACAAATAAGTCTTCAACGTCTGCCATCTTGCCAAGTTCCTTTCTGTTGGACGCGGTCCAAATCCGTTTGCCCTTCTTTTCCCAGCAATTTTCTGTCAACCGTTCCGCAATGAGGCTGTTTGCCCCGGTGCCAAACCTTGAACTGAAAGCAGCTGCCATGTTCCCCCCCCCCACACCCTGCCCTTCCTGACGAACATTCCCCCCCTGAATTGTGCACCCCTCCCCACTCGGCGGGCCAGTTTCTGTAATTTTTTTTTTTCCAACCCTTTCAGACACCGTTGAAACCCTTTTCCCCCCCACCGGATCCCCCCCCCTTCCACCTTCCGGAAGGATTTCTTAACGGCGTTACTTTGCTTGCTGCTGGCCACCGCCCTTCGCTTTTAACTCCCCCCGACTGTTTTTCCCACACCCACCCTGTTGTGGACCGGCTTTTCCATTTCCCCCCCCCCCACTCCAACCCACCCAAGGAGTTCCGTCCCACGGAGGTCCCCCCCCCCCCCCCCCAGGTTCTATCCCGGTCTTTTTTTCTTTCCCCCATTCACCTACCCACGTTGAAACGATTGCCCCCAACAACCCTTGAGCTCAGCTTGCCTATCTCCGAACTGAGCCTCCGCTGTCCCAAAGTTCTCTTCTTTTTTTTGTGACTGACATTTCTTCCCCCATTGTTGGCCCACACCCAATTGCCTTGCCTTGACCCCACTCACAGGAGGATGACCTTGCCCCCCCCCCCCCCCACCCGCGGCAGGTTTTTCCTTTTTTTTCTCCCCCCCCCCACAGGTTCTTCCCCCCGTTTTAACCCGTTTTTCCCCCACCACAACCGGGGCCCTTTCCGTGCCCAGTGCCTGCCCCCCCTTCCGCAACGATGATCCCATTTCCTTTACTCTTTCCAAGACGGCCCGGCCCGTTTTTGGCACCCTCCCGGCCTTTTTAAACAAACTCAGCCCCCCCCCCCACACCGCTTTCCTGGCCGCACACCCGGCCGTTTTCCCTGACCTTTTTTGGTACCTTCTTCTCAGTGCAGTTTTTACGCGGCCACACCTTTGGAAAACTCGTTGCAAGGTTTTCTTCCCCCATCCCTGCGCTTGAGCCTCCCTGTTAGTTGCCTTGCATTGCCTGCACCGCCTTCCCAACAGTTTTTCCCACCCCCCCCCCCCCCCAAAAACACCCGACACTTCTTACATAACAACACCCTGCTTCAACAAGATTGTCCCCGCCAGTTTTTACCAGGTTTTTTTTTTTGCCCCCCCCCCCCCAGCTGAGACACCACCCCCCCCCCTGCCACCCCCCCCCAATGACGCCAACCCCCGGGTCCCCCCCGCCGGTTTTGCTGGCCCGATGAAATGGATTTTTTCTGGCCCCACCCCCCAACGCAGGATGATCCCCTTTCTCTTCTCTCCCCCCCCCGTTTGTTGAGAAGAGTGTCTATTTTGTCCGGCGTTGGTCCAATGCCCTGTTTTTTTGCAGGCCATTTCTGGCAACCTCCTTTCCCCACTTCTTTTTGAGTGTTTACGGTGTTTTCCCTTTCTTGTTTTTTTCTAAGTCCCCCTCCCCTGGCGGTTGACCAACTTTTGGTCGGTGGTCTCTGGTGTGTTTTTGGATTTTTTATCAGGCTTTTTTTTCTGGGTTTGACTAACCCCCCCTGTTTTGTCAGGAGTTTCCCCCCTTTTTTCTGTCCCGGGCGTCTTGGCTAATCTTCAGTGCTTTTTTTTTTTCCTTTTTTCGGTCCTTCTTTTTCCCGGTTGGTAGAAGCTTTTTTTTTTTCCCCCTTTTTTTTTTCCATGAGGGCGGTCTGCCCCCCCCCCCCCCTTTCAGGAATTTTGGGGCCTTTTTTTGTTGGGTCTGGAGTGGGTTCCAATTCCCGTGTTGTTGGCCACAACCGTTCCGGTTTCTGCCTAGTTATGCACTCACGCTGGTTCCCCCCTTTTTTTCCCCAGGGATGCGTTTTTCCCTTCCAGGCTTCGGGCACCGAGTTCCTTGATGTTTTTGGTGTTTTCCTCGAGTTTCCTTGCGGGATCCAACCACCCCCAGTTTTTCCCTCACTGGCCTTTTTTTCGTGGCCCCCCCCTTGGGACTGTGGTGGTTCACCGGGTCAGATTTGTTCCCCTGGCTTTGCCCCTTTGGATTCACGTGGCCTTCAAAGTGTTCGTGCATCTAGATTGGCCTGTTTTTCCCCCCTTGCCTTTAAGGCTTCCCCCGGAGTTGGTCTCCTTTTCAACCCCTTTCTGGAGGTTTGTGTGATGATACCCCCAACTCCGAACCCCCCTGGCCCCCCCCCGATTTGGGAGTTGGGCTTTTTTTTTTTTTTTTTTTCGTGGATTCCCTTACCCCCCCTGGTGGTGTTGTGTTTTCCCAAACTTGGGGGGGAGCCCTGCAGACCTTTTCTGCCCCCCCGAGTTGGGCCTTCCTCAAGTTCACTTTTGGAGGCCATGCTTTCGGTAAATTCTTCCACGAATGGTTTTTTGGAAGTCTTTTTCCCCTTGGATTAAATTTGTTTTCCTCCCTTTGGTGCTCCCCCCCTGGCCGTTTTGAGACGTTTTTTTTGGCAGGCTTCCCTTTTTTTTTTCATTTCTTGGTGGCCGGTGCTTTGGTTGCTTTTCCCCCCCCCTGGTCCTCCTCTGCCCCCGGCGTTGTGCCGAGTTTCTTGCGGCGTTCAGCATTCTTGGGCACGAGTTTCCCGGATTTTTTTGTAGCCCTTTAACCTTTTTTGCCCCCTTGGGAAACTGCCCCAAGTCCGGACACGGCCGTTTTTTGATGCGAAAATTTTGATGGCGCTTCACACCGCCGCGTTGAGTCCTTTTGTCTGGGTTCCACGGTTTTTTCCTCCCCCCTGTCACGTGGAATCCCACTTGGGGCCAGCCTGTAACGCCCCGTTGTTTGGTTTTCCTTGTTCAGCTGGGGCTTTCCGGTTCCTTCCCCTTCCTTTCCCCCCAAGTGTTTTCTGCCTGGGAGGGTCTTCCGTCCTGACCGTAACTTTTGATATTTCCTGTGGACAGGCCCGCTTAGATCCCCCCCCCCCGGCTTTTCTTTTTTTTTTATTGGTTTTTCCTTCACAAATTTTTTTGCTGGTTGCAGTCTCTCCCATCCCCCCTGGCCTCCGGGTCTTCCCTTGAAGAGGTTTGAGTCCGGTTTATCCTGGTGATTGTGTGTTTTCCCCATGGCGGGTCTCTCTTTCCTTTCTTCAGTGTTTTTGCAGTTAAGTGCGGGTTTCCCGGCCAAGTGATTCAGGACCCCCTTATCCCCCTGGCTTTCCCATGGCGTTTTGTCTGGATTCTTCCAGTACCTCTTTTTCCTTATTCCTCCCCTAAGTTGTTGGGTGTCGTGAGGGTGGGAGACTCCCTAACTGTTTTCCCGATCTTTCGCCATAACGCTGTTTTTCCCCCCCCCCTTCCTTTTTTTCAAAACTTTGGCGTTTTAAGCTGTGTGCCTGCCTTTTCTCCTCACTTTGCCGTCCTTGCCCCCCACTTTTTTTTGGCAAGCCTACCAGTCGTTCTGTTGTGCCCCCCCCCCCCACCCCTGCCGGCCTGTGAACCCAACCCTCTCAACCCTCCCCCACTGCTGCCCCTCCTCCCCCGCCTTTTATCTAGGACCTGTAACCAGCCCAGCACTTTTTGACCCCCCCCCCCTCTGGGGAACTGGCCTTTACCGACACCCTTTTTTTTAACGCCTCACATGGAGGATTCTTCCGGTGTTTTTTTTTGGGAACTTGTGCTCCGCTTGGCCCCCAGCCCCAGTTTACGACACCACTTTTCAAAGGAACAAATTTCACTCCCCCACCCCGTCTCCCGACCTCCCCCCCCCCCAAAGATGTGGGAGTTCGGGAGCACCTTTTTCTGAACGCCTGTTGCTGTGGTTTTCTTTTCATCACCCGCTTTTTCTTTCCAAAGCATAAACGACCTTTTTTGCACTGCGTGCGTGTTTGGTGAAGCATGCCTGCACCTTTTTCTAAGACCAACTTTTTGTCCCTTCGGGGACCGTTTGTAGGTCCCCGTTGGTGCTCCTCCCCAATCCGGACCAGAAGTTGTCCCTTTTTCCTCCCCAAGCTCCCCCCCCTTCTATTGCTTCCCCTCTTTTCAGGTTGAAACCTTCCAGCCCCGTTGCCTTCACTGGGTTTTAAACACTGCCCGCGAATGGGACAATCTTAGACCCACCCCCCCTCAGCCCACCATGTGAAGCTCCCTCCACCACTAGCTGCCGTTTTTTTCCCAACGCTTAGGCCAACCCCATTTTTTTTTTTTCCTCCCCCCCCACTTTTGGGAAACGGCGTACCCCCTTCCTTTTTTCCTTGGAACCATCTTTTTTCTCCCTCGGCTGGCTCCCAACTGCAGTCCCCCACAACCTTTTTTGGCTGGCGGACAAAGACGTGCGGTAATGAGCCCCCCCTGGAAGTTTTTCAAACACCCAAACCTTGCCCCCCCGGGGTATGTTCCCCACTCCCCAAACCAGCCACACCTCCTTCACCCCTCCAACCAACCCAGAGTGGTCCCCCGGATTATTCAAGGCCCGTTTTGTTTCTTGGGTCCCCAGTTGAAAAGCGTTCCAAACCCTCTTTTCTTTAAGCTATTGCCGCCAGCTTATGTCCTTTTACGCACCCTTGCTTGCGTCCTACCAACCCAGACCTTCCCCGAACAGGTTTTTTGTTGCAAACCCCCCCCCCCTCTTTCCCCTTGAATGTCCCCACTTCTTCTTTCCCCCCGCAACGTGCCTGCCAACAAGTTGTCCCCTTTCGAACTTTTATCCCGCTCATTCCCACTTGAACGTTCCCCCACTCCGGTAGCACTAGTGCCGCCTTTTTTTACTGTCCCTCCGCACCAGGCTTTTTTGAGCTTTGCTGATCGACTGATGGCCGACGGGGCATGTTGTGAAAACACCCCCCTGGCCCGGGCTTTTGATGCCCCCTTCCTCCCCACACCAAGCTGCCCCCGCAACACTACCGGGCCAGGTTCTGGCCCGGTTTTAATCCCCCCTTTTTTTCCATTTTTCAACGTTTAACGCTTCCCCCCCCCACCTTGTTGGACACTCACGTGCAGATGTTTCCCTCCGACCACACTGAGCTGTCTAAGCGCGGCAGGCTCCCCCAGTCTGGCCCAGGTAGCAAACACAACACCTCAAGCTTCAATACCCCCTTTCAACCAAACCCCCCCCCCCCCTTTTCAAAGCCCCTTTTTCCTCCCCGTTCTGCCCCCATTATGCACCACCCCACCCCTTTTTGGCCACCCATTAAAAATAAGCACCCCCCACCCCCCACTCTGGGTACTATTTTTTTTTCCCCTTTTGGCCCTTCCGCCACTGAAGTCTTATATTAGTGCACCCCGGCCATGAAAGATTTCTTCTTTTTCCCCTAATCAGGTTGTTTGTCTCTCTCTTCAATTGCTTTTCGTTTCTCATAGTTGCTGGGCTTGTTTTGGCCCTCTAGGTGCGGAGTCTCCCAGGGTAAGTTGGTTGTTGGGGTTTTAGTCGTTTACTTTTGCCTGTTGGCTACCCTTTTTCCTTCCCATGGATGACCCCCCTGTGCGTTGGTCAGATTTTTGGTGGTGGTTTTTTCCATGTTTCATTTTCCGCTTGGAGTGGGGGAAACCTTTTTTTTTTTTCGGCTGGTTTCGTCTTGATTTTTTTTTCTCGTTTGTTTCTTCCCCTTAGTGCGGGCGTTGCCTTGGACCCCCCACTTCGGCCGAGTTTCCCCCTTTTTCTTTTTCAAACCTGTGGCCTGAGCGGCTTGCTCCCCCCAACACCCCTGGGCGCCGGCACCCCCCCCTGGGCGGTTTTTTTTTCAGTTTGTTTGGTTGGCTTGTTCCTTTCCCGTGGGCCTTTTTGGTTTGGGGCCAAAATGGCCTTTTGCTTCAGTCTGCCGTGGCTCTTTTTTACACGACCCAATCGTTTGCAGGCACTCGGCCATATCTTTGTTTCGCGGTTCACGTGGCCTTGGTCTTTTTTTTGTATTCCCCCCCCCCCCACCCATGGGCCAAGTTCCCCCCCTTTGCCTCCGGTTTTGGCTGACCCTGACTTCTTTTTCTTGTGGATGTATTCATGTCGGCATTTGTTTCCCAACCCTGCCGGCCCGTGTCTTTCCCCTTTTGCCCTGCCCTTTGCGCCCGCTCCAGATCAAGGCCAGTTTGAGTTGCCCGCTTTTCACAACTCTCTCCCCTTTTGAGGGTGGACCGGATTTTCAAACTGGTCCCCCTGTGGGCTGCTCCAAATCCGGTTCCCCAGTCCCCCTTGCCTTCGCTTTTTTTTTGCGCCGTTTTTGGGTTTTGAGGGTCTTTGTTCAATTCCCATGCTGTTTCCCCTTGTTTTTTTCCCCCAACTGGCCGTTTTACAGTATTCAGGCCCGTTTTTTGTTTTGACGAGTTTTTTGTCCCTCCTCCCCTTTTGACCCCTTTCCGTTTGCAGGGTCTTTTTTTTTCCCCACGTTTGTTTTTCCTTCCCCATTTTTGCCTTGCGTTCCAATTTTCTTTGGTTTTTCTTCCTGGTGTTGACTTTGTGCACAGGAGGACGCCTCGTTTTCGGTGTCCCTCTTCGGGTTTTTTGTCGTGTTTTCCTTTTTTTTCCTTTTGGGCGGGTGTTGGAACATTTTTTCGTCTTAGTTGTTTCCTTCGTTTCGTCGCAGCCCTTGTGACGTTCGTTTTTCGCTCTGCAGTTCAGATGGTAGCCTTCCTTTCAACCGGTGGCCTCAATTCCTTTTTTTCCTCCCTTTTTTTCCCCCCACGTTTTTGTCCCTTGGGGAGCTTCCAACACCCCGAAGCCTTTTTTTGGCTTTGCGTTAATTTTTTCCCCACGGGGTTTGCTTCAGACCCAGTTTTTGCGTTTGCAGCCCACCCCCCTTGGCGGGCCAGATTCCCACTCCCCCCTTTTACGTGTTGTTTCAGCGTGGTCTTAGGTGGGCTGTTCCCCCTTTTTGATTTTTCCAGGGACGTTTGCACACCGTTTTTCCAAGCTTTCGCCCCTTTTTCCGAAGCTAGAGCTCTCCCCCTTTTTTTTTCCATTCAGTTGACAGGTTAACCTTTTTTCTTCTGCGTCCCTTCTCCCGGAGTGGGTTTTGCTGCCCTTAAACCCCTTGGTGCTGTTTGACAGGTCCGACCCCCTTTCCTATTTCCTTTTTCAGCCTTGGTTTTTTTTTTGTTTTTTTTTTTTCCACCTGCCCTTTCTGTTGGAACCTTGCTGCGTTTTTTTCTCTTTGTCCGTAATGTTGTTTTTTCCGTTTTGAGTGGCGTTTTGACCGGCACGCATTTCTTTAATTCGTTTTCCCTTGAGTTTTTTTTTTGCCGTTTTGCCTGAGCGGGGCTGATCTATCTTCTCCGCCACCACTTTTTGAGACGTGAGTTTTTACCCCCCTTCCCTGCCCCCCCTCCACCCCCCCCCCCCCTTCGTGGCCCCCACATCCGGGAAAATCCTCCCCCCGTCAGCTGGCCTTGAAAACGCCGCACCTTTCAACTTCTCTTTGGCCCACTTTTTTTTTTTTTTTCCCCAAAGTTAAAGTCCCCTGTGCCAACCCACCTTCCTTCATGGAATCCAACCCTCTTTTACCCCCGCCCCCCCAAAAGGCTTTGTCCTTCCCCCCACGTGCCAGGTTTTCTTCCTCATGGTAACTAACCTCCCGCGCCGTTGGTTGAGTGCCCCCCTCCCCCACCACCTCTGGGAAGCTTGGGCCCGACAGAGCTGGCCTGTAACCCCGCCGCACTGATTCCTTCTTCATCCGAATCGTCCTTTTAAAACTCTGCCCCGCCCCCTGTTTTTCTCCCCCCTCAACAGTTGTTTCAAAACCCTGCCCCCGTTCCCACTCCCCCACCCCCTGGCTGAAAGCTGTCGCCCCCATTTTTTGCTGAAACACACTCCCGGTCTGTCCATTTGATTGAGGCCCCCCAGAGCAGTCAGCACCAGGCTCTTGACTGGTTTTTTTGCTGCTCCAAGCTTTTTCTCCCAATCCTCCCAATTTTTTCTCTTGGACATCGACCCCCAGTTCGAACGCTTCCAAACTCCCGGGTTTCCTTCGTGCCCGTACTTTGGATAATCGCACTGAGGGTTGATTACCCACCTCCGGAGACTGGAAGCCGCCCCTGCCCCTCCTTTTTTTTTGAAACCTCGGCCTGAATTGTTTTACCCCTCCCCCCTCACCCCAAACCCCCAACCTCGCGGCCTGCCCAAATTCTGAGCCCCCCCCCCCCCTTAGCCCATTTTTTCTTTTTTTGCCCCCCCCCTTCTCGAAACCTCTTTTAATTTAAGCTGGGGTCACCCGGCCCAGATGGTTTTGATGCTTTTGTCCCCTTTTTCTTTGAACTGTCCCTCTTGGCAACAAACACTGGCCAGTTCCTTTTCAGTGAACAACTCCCCCCCAACCCAAAAGCTTGGCAACCCAACCGGCGCAGTTTGACCCCTTTTTTTCCTGATCACCCCTTCAGTTGACACGCGGACAACCCTCTTCCCTCTCATTTGTTAACGCTTGGCCTGTCAACGCTTTTTTTTTCACTGAGCTGTCTTGCCAAAAAGTCGGGTGCTTCTTTTCTTCGCCGGCCCCCCCCCCCCTGTGCCACAACATCTGCCTCTCATTCCCTCAACAACTACCCCGAAAGTCTCAGCAAAAACCCCTCTTTGCGTTTCTGCCCTTTTGTTTTTTCGGCCCCCTTCCTTTTCCCGTGAAACGCTGCCACACCCCCAAATTACCCGTGGTTTACCTTTCTCCCTTGAAGGCTTTGGCCTGGTTCAACCGCCGCCCTGCTTCCTTAAGTCTTTTTTCCGCCCCTTTCAAACATTTTTCGCCCTTTAAACCCAACCGCACCTGGTCCGAATGACCCACTCCAGTAAACACCCCTTCCCCCCCAAACACACCCCCCGGCCATTCCCTGGTTTGGTACATTTCCTTTTTTTCCTTTCACTGTTTTTACCCTTCGGCTACCCAACTCCTTGTTTCCCCATTTTTCCTAACGGCTGTGACTCCCCGGCACTTGGAAGCAGCCGGTTGCAGGATTTTGTCCCCCCTTTTTTTTTTTTTCACCGTTATCCCCCAACACCTGTTCTGCATGTAATTCTCCCCCCCCCGCTTCAACACACCAAAGAGCTGGTTGGACGCCCTTTTTTTCCCCCTCCTTGGACCCCCCCCCCCCCTTACAGCCACTGCCTCCCGGGAAAAGTTTCTCTTTTCCAATCTGCATGAAAACATTGCTTGAACCTCTTTTTCTGGGGCCCCCGGAGATTAGTTTTTGTCCATATCTTTCCTTCCCCTTTTTTTTCGTTTTTTTTGGTTGCGTCACGCGTCTAGGTCTGCCGGCGTTGCCGGCTTCCTCCTTCCCCTTTTTTCTTGAAGTTTTCCCTCTTTCTCCGTAGCCCGGATTGGGTGTTTGACTGTAGTAAGGTGGGCTTAGTGGGTTTGGATTATTTTTCAGAACCCGGCCAAACTTGGCGGCAGCTTTTTTTTCTTTTTTTTTTTGGTGAGATTTCGGCTGGGTAGTTGTTTTTTTCTAACCCCCCTGGGTTTGGTTCATCTAGGCCCCGGGCAGTCCGGCTTTCAAGCTCCTGGGGCGTTTGGGGGTTTTTTTTTTGTCCCCTTTGGACGAGTCCCGGAGTTTCAAGGTTTTGTCCGGGCCTGGTTCCTTTACTTCAGCATAAAGTTTTGGTCTCTTCTTTTGTGGTTTGAGCTGGGTTCATTTCATTCCCCTTCTCCCAACCTGTCTTAGGTCCCTTCTCCTTAGTGGTCATGTGCTCATAAGTGCGGTTGATGGCCCTCTTCTTCAGCCCGGAGTGGTTTTTGTTTCACCCTTTTTTCTGTCTCGCTTCTTCCCCCACAACGTCCCCCCCCCCCAGAACCATTCCTCCCCGTTGTTTTGTGGGGGTTCTGATTTTGGGTTCTGCCGGGTTTGGGGCACCTCTTGTTCCCAACCTTTGGTTCAGTTTATTTTTCCCCGTCCTTTTTGCCCTGTGTAGGTGTTCTGCGGCAGGCATTCCGGCAATAGCTTCCCTTATTTGTGCTCCATGGCTGGAGCGGTCCTTGTTTTAAAATAAGGGTGAACTTTTCTTGCTTTTTGGCGGTAAGCTTGCTTGTTGTTTCTTGGGTTCATTTCCCCCTTCCCTGGCCTTTGTTGTTTTTTCCCTTGGGATTTTTCGTTTGTCCAGAGTTATTTCAGGGTGTTCCCCGGAAATCTTCTTCCGAGTTCTCCGAATTTGGTGGCTCTTTCCCCTCCCTGGTGTCCATTGTCGCACTGGATTCGAGTTTTTTGCTTGAATTTTTTTCCGTTTGTGTTTCATTAGGGTTGGTTGGCAAAACTTTTCCCCGGTCCTTCAGGTTGATTGTTTTTTTAAGGACGATCTTTCCTGTCGTTTCAGTCAAGCTGGAAAGTCGTTTCAAGGAAGTTAGCCGCCAAGGTTTATAAATTGATGATCAGGACCTTACGTGTTGCGAAATTTTCTGGTGGCAACCCCACGCCGGATGGTGTCTTGCCTGTGGCACTTTAAGTCACCCCCTGGGCTTACGGGTGATTTCCATTTTCCATGACCGGCTGTGTCCTTTCCCCCTTGTCGGGCCTCTTTCCCATCCCCCCCCAATGGTTTTTTTTTTTTTGCGTTCGTGGGATGGTTCGATGTTCCAGTCGACCGACGTTTGAGTTTCAGGCGTTTGGCATCTTTAGTTTTCCCTCTAGCTTCGCTCCCAAGTTTGCTTCTTTTTACCCCGTCCCCCCTTCGGTCCCTCCCGCGTAAGTTGTTTTGGTCTCGGCACTCACCCGTCCCTTGTTTCTTTTTTTTTTTCGTTATCTCAACTGCGGGTCGCGGGCCCCTTGTTTTGTTGTTGTCGCTGTTATACAATTGCGGCCCCTTTTGGTCAACATGTCTTTAGGTCTTTAATTCCCCTAAGTGGAGGGCGTCCTTGAGTTAGTTGGGCCCCCCCTTAGTGTCAATATTTTCCCTTTTGTCTTTTTTGTTTTTTTTTGTTTTTTCCCCTTTTAAATGCTTTCCTTGTCTCGGTATTTTTTTTTCCCTCTCCTCCCAAGTTTTGTTTTTAGTATGTATCCAGCCCGCTCTGGCTTTTTCCACTTTCTTTCCCCACCACCTTTTTCCCAACCTCTTTTGACACTTGCCCAGCAACCTAACTTGCTACCCTTTAACGTCGGCCACTTGCAAAGCTTCCTCCCCCCAAGTGTTGTACCCCACCACCACTCATTGTGAAATTAAACCCGCTCACCCCCGCCCCCCCAGGCCCCCAACCCCGTTCCCCAGGGTTAGTATAACCTGCAACGCAACTCCCCGGGCCCGGTGGTGGGCTCCACAACCCCCCCCTTTTTTTTTTTATTGCTCCGACGTTCTGGCTTTTTTTACTCCCTTTGAACGCATGTGCGCTTTCCCGCTAGCGTTTTATGTTGCTTAAAAGCTGGCCGTCCCCCCGGTTTTCCGTCATTTTACTTTATGGTACCCCTCTGTCAAGCAAATTCAAAGCCACCGCTGAATGCATCCCCCCCCCCCCCAACTTTCTTTGGCGTTTTTTGGGCTTTTTTGACAGTACTTGGCTTAACAAAGATTGGGGTTCTGACTAACCCGTTGGCCTTTTTTACCTCTTACCTCTCCCGGGCGTCCGTTTGTGTCTTGCCGCCCCACTGTGCCCAAACGTCTGTCCTGAGCAGTCCGTTTGCTTCTCAGCTCTTCCCACTCCCGGAAAAATCGTGTCCGCCCTTTTGGTCTGGGCCTTTTAATCCGCTGCCCAACCGTCCCCCTTGCCTCATTGAAGCCCGCCGCCAGGTTGACAAAACCCTTTCGGCTTTAATGAACAAACCCCCATCAGGCCAACAACCGAGCTGTCCCGCCACATCGTTTGCGGTCCTGTCTTCCCTGACAAAAACCACCGTCAGCCCACCGGTGAAAGTCCCCCCAGTTAAACTGGTTCCAGTGAAGATGTTTCTTGAACCCGGCCTCCATGAGGGCTGGTTTTTATGGCCCGGCGACTGACCCTGCCAGTGACCCACACCACACCTGCCCCTTTGCGAACTTCACCACCCCCCCCGTTTGTTTTTTTTGCCCTGCCACCCCACCCACCCCGCTGTCTACGGATTTGATCAGCCCTTCGGTCCAACCGTGGACACCACGCCGTCCCCCCTTTTGAAGCTATTTGGTTTTGCGTCTTTTGGGCAACGCCGCCATAAGCTGCGGCGGACGTCGGCCGACTTCAGGCCCGGCCCAGTTTGCCACCCTTGGGCCCCCTGGAGTGAATAAAACCCCCCCCCCCTCAGCAGCCAACCCGGTTGGATGCCCGGCCCCAACTTGGCCATGTCCGGATCCGCCCAGTTCCACTGTTGAACGTGTTTTTGTACACTCCGCTCCGTTACCAGAGGGTCTGCAACGCCAGCACTGAGTGATCGTTTAGGGGACTGTTCATCTTTTTCCTTTTGTTCCAACCCCCATTCCAGGAAGAAGACCCACTCAGCCCCCACCCAAAGCTGCCCCAAAACCTCGCCTTTTTTCGTTTCCGGTTTTTTTCCTCCGCCCTTTAAACCCAGTGGGTCCCCACGCGTTAATCGTTGGTTTCAACTCGTGCCGAGCTGGCGACCAAACTGCCCCCCCGTCAGCTGAGCCTTTCCTCGCAGACTACCCAGCAGGACCCAGGGTTTCCGCCCCACATGAGGGACTGACTTAACCCCCCCCGCTCAAACCCACCCCAAGCTGTCGCCCGTTGTCCGCCCAGGGTTGCTTTCCTCTGGCCAACACCCCTCCTTTCCCCAACAACCCCCACTCCCGTCCTTTCACCCCCCCCCCCAACTACGGAAACTCGTGTTTCAGATTTGGCCCTCCATTCACTCTTTTTTTGTTCCAAAACGACGGTCCAGACTGACCCCTCCCTTTTTCCTAGTTTTTTCCCTCCTTTTGTTGGAGACGATTTAGTTTCTGCTCGGAGTTTCCTCCCCTTTTAAAGTTCCCCGGTCTTTTTTTCTGCTCTTCGGGCACCCAAAGAGTTTTTTCCCTGTTGGAGTTTGTTGGTCTTAGTCTGGTTCCTAGTGGTTGGGTTACTGGCGGGCCACAGGGTTGTGTTTGGTTTTTTTTTTTTTTATTCAGGATTTTGCGTTGTTGGAGAAAATGGACGGGCGGGCTCCTTTGCTCTAGCGGCTTTCCTGTGCGGCGTGCAGGACCCTTCGGCACGCCCGTTTTTTCCTTCGCTCAGTTCCCAAGGTGTCCTGATTCTTTCTTCTCCAAAACCGGAGAAAATTTGAACTTCTCATTTTGGTGGTTGGCTGAGTTCTTTTCAGGCCGGCAGTTGTTTGGCAAACTGGCCCTTCCCCCGCTTCGTTTCCTTTCGGACGCTATTGCGTTTTTTTTTTTCCCACTGATTCCTTGTGGGTTGGTTCTTTTTCCAAGGCTAGGCGTATTGGGGCCGCCACGGTTGGGGCCTTGATTTTTCCCTGAATCCCCCCCGTTGCTAACCCCTGGTTGGGCGGGCTGCTTTTTTTTGGGTCTTCTTTAGTGTGGTATTAGGAGCCCTATGTTGTTGGCCAACCTGGCCGGCTGATCTTGCCGGATTTTTTTTCCGCGTTTCAGTTATTTTCCGTGCCTGTCCCCCCCTCTGAGGAAATAGTAACCGGAGTTGGTGGGCGTTCCCCCCGTTGGTGCTGGTTCGTTTTTTTTTATCAATCCCCGCTAAACCTTTCTTTGTGTGCGTGTTTAGTTGCGGGTTGCGTGCTTAATTTTCCTGGGGCAAGGTTGTTGTTTGTCCAAATGGCCGGCGTTAATGCCGTCTTTGGGTGGGTGGTTGGGTTTCTGCTCAGCTCAGGGCTTTGCAGGGCCCGTTCGATTCTGCCCTGCGTCCTTTGTTGTTCCTCACGGGTTGGCTCAATCGGGCCCGATTTTGGCATGCTTTTGCACTTAGGTGGGTGAGTGGGTATTTCAGGACTGGGGCCAGTGTTTTTTTTTTTCCACCTTTTGCTCCTTTTTCTGCCCGTGGCCGGTTGCATTTTTTGCTCAGTTGCCCCCCCGTTTTGTTGCCCCATCATCGGCACGCTGGAGTTGGTCTTCCGCGTCCACCGTGGTTGACTGCCAGCTTGTTTTTATCCGTTTACGGCGAACCTGGAGTTGTCAGTTCAACCCTCATTCGGTGGCTGCTATTAAGATCCCCCCGTTGGGCTTTTTTTTTTAAGAGAACCTTCCAAGGCAGCCCCAATTTTTTGAGTTCTTACCCACCCTTTTTTGTGGACGGTTGCCTTTTTTTGGGCCTTTTTTTTACAAGATGTTTCTTAACAGTTTGGGGCTAAAACACCCTTCCCTTATCCTGCGCCTAGAGTTTTGTTTCCCTTTTCAGGGTAGTTTACCAGGCCCCTGTCGAAATTAACGGTTTTTTCGGGCCTTCAACCCTGGCTGGGCCTTTTTGTTTAGAACTGGTTTTTTTGTTTTGCAGGCTTTTGGGTTTTTTTTTTCCTTGGGTTACAGTCCTGTTGTTGTTTTGCGCCCACCCCCCCTGGCGGGGCGGCTTGGCTTGCCGGACGTTTTTTCGCCTTGTCTTTGCTCCTGTTTTTTTTATACCCCAGTTTCACGGTTGGGGGTGGCCGAATTTAAAATTTTGGCGGCTTTGAGGCTTTTTTGATATTCTTTTTCCCACTCACATTTGTTTGCGCGGTAAATTGCCCGCTCAGGCCGCCCTTCCAAACCCCGTTTTCCCCCCCCCATCCGGGTTGTCCAAAATATTTCCCCGTTCCCTCTGGACTTTTTAAACGCAGAAAACGTCGCCGCCCCACTTTTCTTAAATGCCCCCCAGCCTTTCCCCCCAAGGTTTGCCCACCCCACTGACCCCCGGATGACCAACTTCCCCAGACCACCAAAAGCTGCACCGCTACCCTCGGTCTTCTCTCGACTTCCCCTCCCCCCCCCCCCACAAATTTTTGTGAAGTTGCCTCCCAATATGAAATCAAATCTCGTTCATCTGTCCTTTTCACGCACGCCCCACTGATGTTTTTTTTCCCCCAGATTGCTTGTCGGTTGTGACGTCTTCCCTGGCCCGCCCCCTTGTTTTTTTTTTTTCTGAGGCACGGACTGTCCCATTGTTCCAGCCACACAGGACCACCGCCTTCCTCCACCCAACCGTCTTTTTTTTGCTCTTCCCGATGGCAGCCCGTTGGCTTACGCCTTTTTTCCCCTTCTGAAACACCCTTTCCCCCCAGAACTTACATTTTTTTTTTTCCATCACCTCCGCTGGTTTTTTTAATGACCCCCCGCCACGGCACTTTGGGGTTCTTCAAAACCGTTTTCCCGATCGGCCGTTTTTGATTCCCCCCCTGTGTTGACCCCCCCCGTACACGCCTGTTCCCAATCGTCCCTAAAGGTTTTTTTGTCCTGCAACTTTTCAGCTCCCTCGGGACAACCTTTGGCGACCTGAAGTCTGCATTTTTCCGGTTGGACCACCCCCCTTGAATGTAACTTCCACTTTTCAGCCCCCCACCCGCCTCTGTCCCCTTGACCCCCACTTTTCAGTTTCTGCCCCAATTTTCTTCCCCCCACACCTATCCCTGCGTGAAACGCATTTGTTTTCCAATTCGGAGAACTCGTCCCGCCCTCGGTCCCCCCTTCACGCCGCACCCAATCTCTTGTGCCCAACGCAGGGCCTTTTCCGTTTTTCAGTCCAACCCAAACAAACCCACGGCCGTGTTTTTCCATTGGCCCCCCCGCCCAAAGCTGCCCCCAACTCGCGGGGGCACTTTCTTTGGATTGGAATCTTCCTTGCCCCCCCGGGAACCGCGGCCCACCTCCTTTCCCAAGCTATGGTCCTTTTAATCTCCCTTGCCCACCCGCCACCCCCCCTTTATTCCTGCTTTTGCACCAACTTTTCCGCATCTTTCCAGGCATGCAGGGGGTCAAGGTCCACCCCCAACACGTCTTCCCAGGAAACCCCGTATCCAAACGTCCTCCTTTTTCCCAAACCACTGTTTTCCCGTTTTACTTTTCTGCCCGGTTTGCTTTTCCTCTTTTTTTTACGGACTGAACGGGCCCACACTCCGGGAAAAAATCTGCCAGTCCCTTTCCTTTTTTGCCCCGTCCTGTCTGTCTCCGGCTCTTTCCTGGCCTGGAACTCCGCGCGTTGCCCCAACAGCACCTGCCGTGGCCTGAATGAAACCCTCCTCCCCCACCCCCAATTTCCCCACCCTTGGCTTTCTGCCCTTTAAGCTAAGGACACCTTTTCGTTTTTCCCCCCCCCCCACCTAAGTAAACATCGTGGCAGATGTCTCCACACGTCCCCTAATTGCTGCGCTAGGTCTCGGCTTCTGACTAAGGGCCCCAAGGTCCCCCCCCCCCTGCAAAGCCCCACCCCGCAAACCACCCACCAAATTCTTTCCCCCCTCCCCGGTTTTGTCGCCCTTTTTTTCTTTTTTTTCCAAGCTGCCTCAACTACGCAAACTGTAACCACGCCTCTTGCACCGTGCAGAGGGCTTTCCTTGCAACGCCGCCATGCTCTGCCGGTTTTAACTGTCCCCTCATTATTTTATATCTGTTACCCTATCGTTTTTTTGTTTGAGCTTTCCTTAAGTCTTCATTTTTTGCCCCTTAGATCAGTGCGGCGTTGTCAAGGTCTTCACCTGGTTTTTTTCCCCCGTTGGGTCGTCGTTCTTCCCCTTGGGGTGGACCCCTTGGACAGAAAATGTGAGGTCACAATCTCTTTTTTTTTTTGTTTTGGGGTTTTCAGCTGAGGGCACGTTTTATCACGTGTCCCTTTTTTCAGTCTGCCCCCCTTTTATTCGGGGGGCTACCCCCTCTCTCTGGGAGTTCGTTCCCAGTTCCCCCGTGAGTTTTTTTTTAGGGTTTTTCACCGGTGTCCTGCGTTGTTCTTATCACCCCGGTCCACCCCCCTTTTCCCTTTTCCTTTTTCTGGGTTTTTTGGTTTGTTTTCGAGGGTTCATTTTTCAGGAATGGTTTCATTTTTTTTAACCCTTTGTCTTTTCGGCTTCAGTTTTTTTTCTTTCCTAAGATTTTTCTTTTTTTTTCTTTCCTCTATGGGAGTTTTTTGCAGGACAGCTTGGCACGAACTTTTTTCCCGGAGTTGTCCCCCCGTTTCCCCTTTGGACTGAGTTGGGGCGAGGGGCCCTTGTGGATCCCACCCCCCCTTGAGAACAGGTTCCCGCGGGTTTTTGTTTTTTCGTTCGTTTTTCCCGCTGATTGTTCATTCTTGTGGTAAAGATTTTTGTTTTCAAACTGCCTTGAGGGATTAACGTTTTTTGCCGAGTTGGCAGAGAGAATTTTTTTCTTTTTGGTCGGTTTGACCATATGATTCCCGATTCTTGGGTTTCCAGAGGTTTCCAACGTGGAAGATCTTGTTTTTTTTTTTCTTTTTTTTTTTTTTTTTCATCCAATTTTTTCCCTCCCCCTGGTTCCCCCTTTTCTTTTGGCGTGGCAGATGTGGTGGCGGTTTTTTTCTGTTGTTTTACTTTTTCCCTCTCATTTTTGTTGGCCCCCCCCCTGGGCTGTCTTTTTTTCACTGCATTGGCCCCAGATACTTTGACCCCAGTGAGGGCGTTGGCCCTTCTCTTAGTCCAACCTCCCCCTCCTCTTTGCCCGTTTTTTTTTCCCCAATTGGTTAACAGTTGGCAAAGCTGGGTTTCTAACTGGCGCGAGTTTGGCGCTCTTTTTTTCTGTTTTGTGGCTTTTTTTTCACGCCAGTTTTTGGCAAAATGGAACGTCGGTACCCCTGTCTTCCCTTTTGACCCCTAGTTCCCCCGTTTCAGTTGCGGAGTCAGGTTCCCCTCTTACGTTTTTCCCTGTCTCTTTTTCAGAGAACCCGCCATTACATTCTTTCCTTTTCGGCCCCCCCACCGTGCTTGCGACCTTTTTCGCCAACAACCGTCCTTGCGTTTGGTTTCCTTGGTTTTGGGCCCCCGTGTGCTCCCCCTTTTTTGCAAGCTTGTTTCCTCCCAAATTTTTTTTATTCCCCTTTCACTCCCCCATGTTTTGTGGTTGGTTTAAGCCTCGTGGGCCCACTTTTTTTTCCCCCCCCCCCCCCATCCTTTTTGTTTCGACTGGCGGGAGGATTCTCCTTTTTTTTCCCCCGGACTTAGTTCCCAGCTCATTGTCGGCGTTTTCTTCGCTTCGTTTCCCCTATTGAGTTGGTTTTCGCTTCCCCCCTTTCACCCCCGTTTTTTTGCTGGCTTTGTGTTTTTCTTTTCCTTTTTTCCAGCCACCCCTTTGCCCGGGTCTTTGGCAGCTTTTTTTTGGTTTGGGGGGTTGCTTTCCTTTACCCCCCATGGGTTTCCCAGGTGTGTTTGTCCAACCTGATTTGCGTTTCTTTACGTTGGCCCTTCCCCTCACTGTTTGCGGTGGTTGCAGGCCAGCTTTGTTTTCTCCTTTTTTTACGTTGTTTTTCCTGATAATTTCTTCCCCCCTTGGTTTCCGCTTTCTTTG
>Ga0179593_1548397_pt1 | contig 20895 bp, 32 predicted proteins | sample CZODoug2_1_08_16_FD_185931 | JGI IMG/M metagenome (GOLD analysis project Ga0179593, IMG submission 185931) | Vadose zone soil fungal communities from Angelo Coast Range Reserve, California, USA - CZODoug2_1_08_16fungal (PacBio error correction) | ecosystem: Environmental > Terrestrial > Soil >... | reverse complement strand
CTTGTGTCCCCTCCCCCTGAAGCCAGAACGGAATAGCCTGCTTTCCCCCCTTTTTTTTTTGCGGGTGCGCTCTGGGAGCCCATTTCTTTTCTTTCCCCCCTTTTTTTTTTTTTTTTTCCCCCCCCCCTTGGGGCTTGGCGGGAAATGACAAATGACACCGTCCCCCCCCCCCCCGAAGGCCCATCCCTTTACCGAAAAAGCGGAGTTTTTTTTTTTTCTTTTCCGAGTGCTGCTGGCAACCAAAGCAGGGGCCTCTTTCTTCCCTTTCCCTCCCACGAGGGAAAGAGGGTAGCCGTATCACCTCTTCTCTTAAGAGTTTCTGGGAGGATGAAGGAGATTCTTTTGACCCCGGCCTTCCAAGATTTCCCGTCCTCCCCTTTTTCCTCCCCCCTTTTTTTATTTCGGGTCAATTGGAGTTCGGTTCCTCCCCTTGAGAATTGCCCTGGGTTCCTTTCTCGGTGTTGGAGTAGTAGGTCTTTCCTTTTTGAAAGGTGGGAAGGGAGGTGGTCCCTCCCTTTCCCCCCCTTTTTTCCCCTTTGTTTAAGATTGTGAGTACCCCCCCTTCTTTTTGTCTTTCTGGTTTGGCTCTTTTTGAAGTAGAAGTCCCTTTCTTTTTTTTTTTTCCTTCCTGCGTGCGGACTTAAAGATCAGTTTTACTTTTTCTTTTTTTTCCGGTAATGCAGGGCTGTCCTTTTACAGACCCCCCTCGGAATTCGCATTCGTTGGACAAAACCTTTTTCGTTCGTGCTGTTTTTTTTTTTTGTTTTTTTGTTTTTTTCCCCCTTTCCTCCCTTTCCTTCCCCCCCTTTTTTTTTCTGAACGGATTAGGTCGAGGTGGCAGTTTTTCTCCCGCGGAAGTTTTCTTCCCCTTGGCTGATTTAGATTTTTTCCCTTTTGTGCGGAGAATGGTCGGTCGTCCTTTTTTTTTTCCCCCTCGACCCTACCGCTTTCCCGGAAACTGGACAGTCTCTTTCCCTCCCGTCCATTTGACAAACTATAATTTTTTTTCCCTTTCTCTTTCCCCTTTTTTTCTTTAGCCAAGGAGGAAGACACCCCTTCTTTTTCCCTGGTTTATGCCACGTTAGGGCAGGGGACGAGGTTTTTTTTTTTTCCTCCTCGACGGGATCCTTTCCCCTTTTTTTTCCTTTTCCCGGATCCCTGTTTAACCCAATTGACCCCCCCCCCCCCAGCAGGCAACAGAACCGCGTCTTTCTCCCTGTCCGCGAATTCCTTGTCCCCCCCCTCCTCCTGTGAACTGCCCCCCCCTTCCCCCCCCTTTGATTCACCCTGGCTAAATGTGCAACAGACCCCTTTTTCCCCTGCTTTTCGACTCCCTTTTTCCCCCCCCCCCGGGGATGAATGAAAAGTCTTTCTGGGGTGGAGATTTCATCCCCTCGAGTATACCTTTTTTCCGAATCAAGGAGGAGCCTCTTTCCCCCTCCCCCCCCTTTTCTTTCACCCTGGAGGAAAAAACTTTAACACCTTAGAAAAATGGGAACATTTTTTTTTTTTTTTCTTTTCCCCCAAAGATCTGGATGTGCGGCCCCCGCCGCCATGTTTCTTCTCCCTTTTTTTTTTCATCAGTAAATTAATTTTGTCGGTCCTTTCTGAGTTGGTGGGTCACCCCTATGAAGGGGAAAGCTCTTTTTTTTTCACTTGTCGGAAGTTTTTCCTTTTTTTTCCCCCCCTGAGAGAGCATATCCGATCTCTTTTTTCGGAGCTGTTATTTTTTTAGGGAAACCTTCCCCCCGTATTCGGTCGAGGTTCCCTTTTTCCCTTTTTCCCCTTTTCTTCCCAAAAGGAGTCAGGTCCCCCTTAATTTGGCCCTTTTTCCCCCATAGGCGATTAAACCCCCCCTTTTTTTTCACTTCCTTACGTGGGACTTCTCCCATCCCATTCCCCCCCTTCCCTTGCCATAGAGGTACATGACGGGCTTTTTATTCTGTTTTTTTTTCTTGGGAGGACCAACGCATTTTTTTAAGGAAGATCTCTTTCTTTTTTCTTTTTTTTTTCTTGTTCGGTGTGAAACTGTTTTCCCTTCCGCTATTCCTCTTGTGATCTTCCTCCAGAAGATTGTCTTCCCCCCCCCTCTTTCTCGCCATCTATGTATTTTCCCTCCTTTTCCTCCTTTTTTTTCTTTCTTCTATGGAGATCTAATTTTTTTTTTCTTTTCACCTCGGAAATAGTATGGATCCTCCAATTCCCCCTGAGAACATACTCTTCCTTTCCTTCCCACAGGTCAACAAAGAACCTCCCATTTCCGGACATTGATCCCCCTTTAAAGATAAAGTTTATCAGCGGGCGGTCTCCCCCTTCCCCCCCCCTTCCCTTTCCCGGACCAGAGAAGGGGCCCGTAAGTAACCTTCTTTTTTCCCCCTCTTATGTCCTTCCTTTTCCAGTGGTTTTTTTCTTGATCAGGTTGGTTGTTAATTCCCCTCGGAAATTTCCTCGCAAATTTTATTCCTTTTTCCCTCAGTGGAAAGAATGGCCCCCCTTTTTTTTTTTCTTCCCTTTTCACTCGAAGACACTCCTCCCTCCCCCCTTTTTATAAAAGGGGCACCCGTGTTCTCCCCGTCCCCCACACGGGAGATTTTTCTTTTTTTTTTTGTTCTGGTGTGAAAAATATTTCCGGAATCCCAGAGTTTTGTTCCCCGGTTTTCGAAATTAGATGTCCTTTCTTGGCCCACCACCATAGGCAGTTTCCTTTCCCCCCCCCAAATTGAGTGAAGGAGGTGTGTTTTCTTTCGCCATGGGAGTCGGGTGGTGCAGTCCATTTTTTTCCCTTTTCTTCCCCCTTTTCCCCCCCTTTTCGCCAAAGATGTAAAAAGTGTGCTCCTGTCCCCTTTTCCAGATCGTTTTTTGAAAATCGTTTTCTCCCTCCGTGATGTGAGGATTTCAAAACCCCCCTCTTTTTCGGATTCCGCTGCGAGGAATGACCTACAATCGCTGTTGGTTTTTTCCTCCCCTTTTTCTTCCAGGAAGGGTGGATGTTTTAGATGCCCTTTTTCCGGTGAAAATCTGCTGTTTTTTTCCTTGCCTCGTGAAACAATGGGATTCCTGAGTTTTTATTTTCTCCCAAGGGGATTTTTTTTCTGTTTCCCCACGGGTCCATATTGTCTTTTTCCCTTTTCCTCTCGGAGAGGAAAGACCCTAACCTTCTTATCCTCCTCCGGTTAGGAGGAGATTGTCTTTTCTTGATAATTGTTCCCGTCGGAGTAGTGCCCCCCAGTGGACATGATATTCTCTTTCCCGGAAATCAACCCCATCCCATTCCCCCCAAGGGGCTTCCTTTTTTTCGTTTTGTTCCTCCCTTCCCTAAAGAACACAAGATGACGACTTCAACCCATTTGCCCCCCCCTGGAAGGAGAGTTTCCCCTTTTTTTTTCTGATGGTCTTTCCTTTCCTTCTTGACGGGGACGGATAACTTTCTCAAGTTCCCATTGTTACCATTTGACCCCTTTTCCCCCCTGGAAGAGAATGATCCTCCCCTTTCCCCCGGTAAGAGGTGTTCCCCATTAAAAGCCAGTCCTCCCCCCTCAGGAGAGACAACCCTTTTTTCCCCCCCTTAGGACAGGTCACCCTCCCTTTTTCTCCCCCCCCCAAACTTTACTTCTTCAACTTTTTTTTCTCATGAGAATTAAGATCTTTTGGCTTCACCCCTCCAATAGATTGTCCTTCCCCTCCCGGATTGCTGTGATTAACTGTACCTCTTCCTTGAGTTTTTCCTGAACCATCTTTTTTTCCCCGGAAATGATTGCTCCCGTAGTGACCCTCTTTTTTTTTTTCCCCCCCCCCACAGATAAAAGAAGGTTTTTATACTTAAAAAGATTTTAAAAATGCTCTTTTTATCCTGGTCCACCGCTGAAAATTCCATTCCGCCCCCTTTCTAAAAAACAACTTCTCCCCGCTAAACTGTGGTACTCCCCAGGGGATTTGACGACTCCCCCCCTTTTCTGATTCCCTGAGTTTCTTCCCTATTTTTTTCCCTTAGGGGAGGGGGATGGGTCTCTTCCCCGGAGGTTCCCAAGGCAGATACAAAGGAAGGGGTGCCTCCCTTCCTCGTGGTTCCAGGGAATAGATGATAGGAATAAAAGAGTGCCCTATGGCCTCGTGCAGCCTTTAGTTAAATGAAGGTTTTTTTTTCCCGTTTCTGTCAGTCGGTGATCCCCCCCTCTTTTTTCGGGGAGGAGAGGGTCTCTTTTTTGTCGGGTCCTTTTGTAGGTGTGATTGTAGGTGTCAAAGGGCCCCTCCAACCTCCCCTTCCCCCCAGAGTATCCAAGGCACTTTTCCCCCCTCCCCCCTCCCTAGGGAATTTTTTTATTTTTTTTTCTTTTGCTTTATGTAGAGGTCAAGCCTTTCCACCCCCTGGCACGGTTGCCCATTTTTTCATTTTTGTTGTTGAGAGAGATGACAGGATTTTTCCCTTTTTTTTTTTTTTCTCCCTACCTCCGACGGAATAAGCCGGCATTCCCCTTTTTTTTTTTTCCTTTTTCTGGTGGTGAGATCTTTTTTATTCCCACTTGGAATGTTAACCCCCGTGAAAAAGGGTTTGAGGGACCTTTTTTCCCCCCCTTCCCACTGCCCTCCTACAAGAAGGCATCCTCCCCTTTCCCCCCCTTTTCCTTTCTGTGATAAGAAGGAAGAGCTGCTTGCCCCCCCCTCAGGAAGAGTTACCGTTCCCCCAAAGCCAGAGGGGGAAAGAGGGTTTTTTTTTCCCTCTTTTTCCGGGCCGATTAGGAAAACCCCCCACATTGTCTTTTTTTTTTTTTTCAGGGGGATGCCGGCGAGGGAAGGTGCTCTCTCCGGGATTCCCAACTGGCCTCTAAATAGGGAGGGAAGCATTTATTTTTTCGTTTTCTCTACATACGGGAAGCCTTTCCCGGGTCTTTCCCTTTTTCTTATGCACGGGTTTTTTTTTTTCTAGTAAATTGCTTTTTTTGAAGGCGTGAAGATTAAAGTGATGTCCCTTTCCTTTTCGTCCCCTGCTGTTAGGAGGTGGGTTGTTCCCCTTTTCTCTTTTTCTTTTCGTGGACGAAGCAGGGGGTGTCTTCCTTTCCAGAGGTTTTCCTTTTCCTTTTCGCAGCAATCAGAGGTACTGCCCCCTTTCAGTCCCCCTGTAGGTTTAATGAGATCCCCCTTCTTCCTCTTCGTGAAAAACAAGTCAGACGTAAGTGTTGACTTTCCCCCCACGGAAGGGAAATTTCCCCTTTTGTTCCGGATTATGTCGATGTCTTTTTTCCCCTTTTTCTGTTCAATAGTAGAGAAAGCTTCTTCTATACGGGATTTTTTCCGTCGTAGGGCTTTTTCCCCCCTTTTTCCTTTTCGTGCGGAAGTAGCACGATCCCTTCCACCGCCCAAAGGCCTTTTAGTCAAATTAAACTCTTCCCCCCCCCCCCTTCCTGTTACATTTCGTCATCTTCTTGAGTAAGCGGGTTAAGGACTCTTTAGTCGAGAAGTTGGAACTTTCCTTCCCCTTCCCCTTTTTTTTTTTTTTTAGTGCCTAAGGAGAAACTTTTTTTCTTATCCTCCCCGGCGGGAGGAATTGGGGTTTCCCCCCCTCCACTACAAAAAGGGCTCCTCCGAACCGTTTCTTTTTTTCCTCCTGGGATTCTTCACGCGCACTTCTATAGTCCTTTCTGAAAAGGTACAAGGGCCCCCCCCTTCCTTTTTTCCAATCAAAGGTCCTTCATGACCCCCTTTTTGAAAGACAAGGCCCGTTCCCCTCCGTTTGTCTCATGTCCCCTCCCCCTTGCTGGAAGTTCCCAAGTCGTTATTTTCCTCTCCTTTCCTTGTTTTTTTTTTTTTTTCATGAAGAAATAAAGTTTATGTAGTCCCCCTCCCCTTCTTCAACTGAAAGGGAAGTCAGGAGTGCCCTTTTTCCATAGTGGTCGAGGGTTCCCCTTTTCTTGCGCCGAAGAAATGACGCGTTTCCTTTTTCCCTTTTCGTCAATCATTGTAGCGGTCCCGGCTTCCTTTTTCCCCCCCCCCTATAGAAGGGACAGCTCTTTTCGACTTTGCCCCCTTTTAACGCGGCCGGGGGGGGACCCCCCTCCCTACTCGGGAGGCATTCTCCTTTTTTCCCGTGGAGGGACGTGCGTTTACTCACGTTTTGTTAGAAAACGTTTTTTTTTTCGTAGTTTAAGGGGGCCGTTCTTTTTTTTCTGATGCCAACGGAGCATTTTCCACTTCCGGAGGTTTTTCCTTAGTCCCCCCAAACCTGGATCAAAGAAAACTTTCCTCTAAGAACAGGAAAGTTCTTTCTTTTTAAGGCCCAATCCAATGACTTCCTTTTTTTTTTTTCTTTCTGGCTACCCGAGCTGGGGGCCCCCCCTTTTTTTTTTTGCCCCTTTCCTCTAAATGGATGAAATTACATTCGGCTTTTTTCTGTTTGGCTTTTCTTTAATAGTGGGATGGGATTTAGGGTTTCCTTCCTCCCCTTTCCGATTTCCCATGAACGGAGAGTTCTCCTCCCCTTTTTGTTTGTTGAGATATATTCTTTCTTTTTCCTTTTCGGGCGCCTCGTCTTTTCCCTTTTCCCTCTGCAAAAAAGAGAATGGACTCGTTTCCGGAAACCCACCCTAAAATACAAGAGTTTACCTTCCTCCCTGGATCTGCCTTTTCCAGATAAGGAGGGGGGTCTATGAGGAGAGGGACCCTCCCCTTTTTCCCCCTTTCCCTCCGTTTAGGACCCTCGTAAAGTTCTTTTTCCTTTCCCCAGAGAGAATGGCATGGCTGAGGTTCCGGCCGGCGTCCCCCCACCCCCCGTTTGGTTTTTGAATAACCCCCCCTCCTTCCACTTGCATATGGTCCCTCTCTTCCCGTTCAATGATTACTGAAGAATGTCCCCCCCCTTTTTTTCCCCCTTGGAAATCTCCGGACCCTTCCCTTTTGAACGTTTTGATAACAAGTTTCCCCGTTGCTTTCCCAGAAAAACTTTCTTCCCCCATGTGCTTCCTACTTAAGTAGGCTTACACCCTCCCGGGGCAAGTTTACTTTTTTACAGAAATAGTGTACCCCCTCCCTTTCCTGGTACCACCACCTTAGAAGTTTGGGCCGGGTCCCTTTTTTTTTTCCGAGTTTTTCCTTTTTCCACGGGGCGGACGGGCTCATTTCTTTCATCAAAGATATTGGGAAGGACCCTCGTCCAATCTGTTAAATTGAAATTTTCTGGTTCAGTTAAGCCCCCCTTTTCTTCTTGATCGTATAATCAGTGATTTTTCTTCTTTCCCCTTTTTTCCGACAATAGAGGCTTCGATTATACCTGGGACGGCCTTGGAATTAAGTCCCCCCCTTTTTTATTGAGACAATCTGTATCTTTCCCCTTGCGGTGACATTTTTCTTCAGATAGTTTCTCCTTTCCCTAGAATTGATTTAAAAAGGGCTTTTTTTCCCTTCTTCTTTTACACGGGTCATCTTTTTCTCTCCTTTTTCGTCAGTGAAAGGGTCGGACTGAGAGAAGCCCCAGTTTCGAGGTTCGTCTTGCTTTTCTTTTTTCTTTTTATGATCCTGTGGGTTTCACCCCCCTCCCCTGCCGGAGTTTCTTCCCGACCAGGGACATTAATTCTTCTCTTCTCCCCCCCCCCCTTCCTCGTAATGCCCGACCGTTTTTTTTTTTTCACATTGCTTTTGTCGTTCATCAATGAGCTACCCTCCTCCTTTCCTTCTTTTTTTTCAGGGGGGAGAACTTTTTGCATGGCTTTTTTTTTGAAAGAGACTGCAGTTTCCCCCCCCCTTCCCCTCTCCTGTGAGAGTTTATCTCCCTCTTTCTTCCCCGTCGAGAAAAACGGGCGATCCAGTATCCTTCCGAAAGGATTTCTTCAATAAATTTACCCCCTCCCCCCTCCCTAATCAGGAGAACACAGACGGGTCCTTCTTTCCCTCGGACCCCCCCAATTCGTAGGACTGGTTTGGTTCCCCTTTTCCCTCATTTGTTTGGGGCTCGTTCACCTTTTTCTTTTTCTTCCTCATAAGAGGGCAGTTACTCTGTCCCCCCTCTCGGAGGAAGGGCATCCCTTTCCTTCCCCTTCGGCCAAGGGGACGTCGACCTTTCAGATGGTGGGTAACCCCCACCCCCCCTTCCCTCCAATACCAAAAAGATTTTTAAAATGGAGTTTCCCTTCCCCTTTTCTTTTTTTGCCTTTTTTCCCTTTCCAGTAACGGTCCTTCCACCTCCCCCTCGATCAAGTAAAGGGGAAAAGGGGCCCCCAATATTAAGGTCCTGACCCTAGCGGTACCCTTCCCCCTCTGTTTGAGATGGATTGTGTTTCTTTCCTTCCCTCCTATGCAACGGATATTAGAAGGCAGATCCACTTTTCCTGTGCCAGATTGTCAGACCCCTGAGTAGAAGGACGTTCTTTCTCTTCTTTGCCTGTCTTTGGCTGCCCAGTAACCTCTTTCCTTGCGGGTGGTTCTTTGTTGAAGAAGCTTTCGGGCAGGAGGATCCCTCTCTTTGTTTTTTTGTTTCGTGAGATGGGGATGCTTGCTTTAGTCTTTTTCCCCTCCCGGTGTAGGTTCTTTTTTTTTTTCCAGGGCTGTACTCATCCTGAGTATACAAGGCCATTGGATCCCACCCCCTTTTTCCCCCCCCCGCCCACTTTTAGGAGTTGTCATCCCTTCGTCTCTTTTTTGGTAAGCGCACACTGACCAGGGAATCTCTCCTTTTTTTCCTTCCTTCCTAAGTTATTTTGTTCTTTTTTTTTGTTGGCGGGCGTGAGGTTTTTTCCTCTTTCCCGGCATTGTCCTTTCAACGCAATAGTTTGTTCGTTTTTTCTTCTTTTTTCCTTTTTTTTTTTTCTTTTCTTTGTGACAGAGGGAAAAAAAAGGGGATGTCTTGGCCCTGGACACCGGACCAACCCCTAAAGGCAGCAGGAAACTTCCTTTTTTTTCCTTCCGTATATTTCTGGGCCCACACCGTCATTCTTCTTTCCCTTTTCCCCCGGAAAAGGGAAAGAGGGGCAACGCGGTTTCCTCACTCCAAGTCTGATTCCCTGTTTTTTTTCCCCATGACGGGGAGTGCTGAAGGGCTCTTCTTTTTTTTTATCCCCCCCACTCCTTCCCAGAATTTACTCTGCCGTAACTTTTTTTTTTTCTTTCCCGTTTAATGGAGAGCAGCCCCCTATTCTTTGGCCCAGGTTTTTATCGGGTGTTGGGAGTATTCTTTCTTCTTTTTTCCCTCTTTGCGATTTTCCCAGGTGATGTCATCTTCATTGGTTTTTTTTTTTTTTTTTTTCCCCCGATGGTAGGAGGTGGGGTTTCCACCCCCCTCATTTACTGTCGTGGAGGGCAAGGGCTTTTCCTCTCCCCCTCTGCCATGGAGGGTAACAGTTTATGGCCCCCCCTCCCCTTTTTTTTTCTTCTTTCTTCGTAGGACAAGAGTAGGTGAAACTCCTCCCCCCCATAATTTTTACTTTTTCCCCCCTTTTAGAAGAAGTGAGTAGGAGGTTTCCCCCCTTTTTCCTTCTTTTTTTTTCCCTGTCCCGGGAGTGTTTTTCGGGTTTCCTTCTTTTTCTTTTTTCTTTCCCTTTCTGAGGATCAGGGGCGACGGGGACGTGAATTTCTCGTGGTTCCGTTCTCCTTTCCCAAACTCGCCCGGAGAGACGGTTACTCCTTTTTCCCCCCCTTCCTTTTTTTCTCTCTCACCAGGGGCCCAGATATTCTTACACCCCCCTCTTTTCCGGCTGGGTCGGTAGATCAGGTCTTGGCCTCCCCCCGGAGTCGTTTCAGTGCCGAGGAGGTGTTGCTTTCCGCTAAAGTCATTTCCCTTTTCTTTTTTTCCTACGGAGAGGGCTGCCAGGCTTTTCAGCCACTCCCCCCCCTCCCGAAACCGCTCCATTTATTAACGCTCCCCTGGCCCGACCCCCAATCTGAAAAGTGCCTTCCTGATCTTTTGGAAAATCAAGGCTCGTTCCTCCCCCTTTTTTTGAACAGCCGGCTCGGGGAACCACCTTTTTCCCCGCCACCAAAAGGCCTTCCTTCCCTCTCCTTTTTTTTTTTTTTTTTTTTTTTTTCTTCCTTTTCTCCCCCCTTTTGAAAGACGAATCACGGAGGAGACGATTTCCCTTTTGATGCCCATTTTTTGGCTTTTGAATTACGGAGCAAACTGGACACTTTCTCCCCTTTTTCCTTCTTGCATGGAGCCGGACCCGCCCTTTTTTTTTCCCCCCCCCGTCGATAGTAATAATTTTGTAGGCACGGTCTACCCCAATATTTCGAAGGGGACATCCCTCTTTTCTTTTCCACTCAGGACCGGGGGACTTATTTTTTTTCTTCCCCTTCTCCCCTCTAGATTTAGCAGTGGGCGGTCGTTAGTCTCCTAGGGAACCCGTTTTTTTCTGCTCTTTTAAAGGGGTCCGTCCTTCTTTTCCCCCCCCCTTTTTTCCTTCCCTTAATGGATGGGGGAACTCGCACGTGTCCCCTTTTTTTACAACAACCCACCCCCTCCCACCAAATGGGCCGACGGACTGCTTTCTCCCTTCTTCTTTTTTGCCCCCCCCTTGTCCATTTCGCGGTTTTTTCTTTCCTTCTGTCGGGCTCGCCGCTTTTTTTTGGCTTCCCAACGGGACCTTCTTTTTTTCGATCAGATGGCTGACATTCCCCTTCTTTTCTTTTTTCCCCCCCCTTTTTCCTTAAGGGCTCTCCTCTTTTCTTCTTTTTTTTTTTTCCCCCTCCAAGAAGAGGCCGCGGTCCAAGCACGGATCCCTTTATATCTCATGTAATAATAAGCCTTTTTTCCGTGGAGTCTTTTTTTTTGCTTCCGCGTGATGTTCCTAGTTTCCTGCTGAAACTGAATCATCCCTCCTTTTCCCCCTTTTCCTTTCCCCAGGAAAAGGGTCACCACCTCCCTACCTGATGGCCCTTTCGATCGGAATTTAAAGCCTTTCTTTTTGGCCCCCTTTTTTTTTTTTTTTTTTTTCCTAAGAAAAGAGAATCGCCCTTTTCCTTTTGGCCTTTCCTGAAGGGGCGGTCCTTCCCCCCCTTCCGGTTCCTCCCTCTTTCTTCAGCGAAGGAGGAAAGTTTCTTGATACTCTTTTTTTTTTGTTGCCCCCCCCCCCCCCCTTTCAAGTGCTCTTGCTCCCCCCCCTCCCGCATTAAGTGGGAAGCCTTTCTTTCCCCAGGAAGTCCTTTTAAATCGAAAGAAAGTCCTTCCCCCTTGCACCTTGAGACAACTAACTCCTCCCTTTCTCCCCTTTATATATAAAGTAGTCCGGTACTTTTTTTCTGTAAGAAAAGGGAGACACCCCCCTTCCCCCCCCCCTCGTCACCTTGGTTCCCCCCCCCCCCCCTTCTTTTTGAAGAGGCGCAGGTGACTTCTGTCCAATTTTAATGGCTTGTTTTTTTTTTTCGCGCATCCCTATTTTTTTTTTTTTTTTTTTTTCCCCCCCCTCGGAAAAGATTGTCCTGTTTTTGCTAGGGCTGCCTCCTTTTTGAATGAAGCTAGGATAGTATAATTCACGTCTTTTTCCTCTCCCTCGGGCGGGGAGGACTTTGCCTTTCCCCTCCTTGACGGAATTGGGACTTGCAGTTCTTTTTTGTGATGACCTTTCCGGGACACCCGTGCGTCCCCTTTCTCAAGGGGTATGACTAGCCTTTTTTTTTCATTTACCCCAATTTTCAAGGGGTTCCTTTCTTCCCCCTTCACGTTTCGGGTCGTGCTTTCTTGGAAGAAAACCCCTCAATCCTCATGATTAGTCGGCAGGTAGAGGGCTCCCTTTCTTGATCCTTGGGTTTCCCCCCCTTTTTTTTTTTTCGAGGAACTTCCCCCCCCCTTTTCCCCTCCCCCTTTTTCGGCTTGTCGGTGGGTAGGAACTCCACAACCCCTCCCTCCGGTTTCAAACGGCTCGACTTCCGGTGTTTGTTCCTCCTGAACTACTTTTTTTTAAAAGGAATAAAGGGAAGGATTTTCCTTTTACTATAGCTTTTTTTTTCCCCCCCCCTGTAGGGAATGAAGTTGCCTTTCCTTCCCCCGTCGATTGGGCTAGTTTGAGTCCCCCCTCCCTTCTCCGAGCAAGCGGTATTTCCCCCCCCTTTGATCTGAGACGAGTTCTCAGTCTGTTTCCCATCGACAATAATCAGGATTTTTCCCCTCTTTCTTCCGTGTGTGTTGTGGGGCACAAGTTCGGGCCCGTGGTTTTTCCTCCCCCCCCCCCTTTCGTTTCGACCTGGTTGGGTCCACTCCTCATTCAGTCGATGGTGGCTTTTTTTCCCCCTTCCCGTTGGGACTTCCCTCCCTTAGTTAATTTTCCCATGGTTTAAAATTAAGGCTCCTCCCCCTATTCCCGGGCCCGACCCTACGAAGTCGGACCATCCCACCGCAAAAACTTCCCTTTTCCCACCCCCCACAAGATTTACCGATTCTGGTCTCCCCTTTTCGGAAAACGACTTACCCCTTCCCCTTCGGGCTTCCACTTTGAGGAAAAGTAACTTCCCTTTCCCCCCCCTTTCCTTGAGAAAGGGGCATTGACCCTCCCTCTCAGTTTATTTACCGTAGTTCGAGATTTGAGGATGGGTCTCCCTTTCCCTTAGAATCACCTTCCCGTGGTGCAGATAAAGGGGAAGGGCCTTTTTTCAGACCGGGTTTTTGATCGGCTACCAGGAGTGCTTCTCCCCCCCTTTTTCCCCTCAGTAATGCCTTTTGAAAGGCAGATCGTTTTTGCCTGGGGGTCCGCTCAAAGCCGATCTTTTTTTTTCTCCTGTTCTGTCTGCTTCGGGTCGGGCCAGTAGGTTTTTTTTTTCGGTTTTTTTTCCTCAAAAGACCTTGTGAAGGGCAGTTCCCCCTTTTTTTCTCCCTTCCCTTCTCCCCACTAGGCGCACCCCTTCCTTTTTTTTTTCTAGTTGGAGGCCTTGCCTTTCCCTCCCTTTTTCGGATTTTTTCGCTTTCCGCCGCCAAATGGGAAGGGCATCCTCTTTGTTGTTTTGTTTGGAGAGATGCCCGGCAGTTGTTCTTTTTTTTTCGGGCGAAAGGAATTTGACGGCTTTTTCCTACCCGCCATTTGCGGTTTTGGTGCTTTTTTCTCCCAAGGGGGGCATGGATACTCTTCCCCTTCCCCAATTTTCTTTCTTTCCATGGGTACACCGACCACCTCCCCCTTAAAAGAAAGCAGCACTTCCCCTATCAGAACCGAGCTGTTTGCTCTTCACAAAGCAGTACTCTTTTCCCCTTTTTCCCCTCACCATGGTCCAGAGGGGGGCACGGCGGTTTCTCCCCCTCCTGTCCGCTTATGAACAAGGCGGCCCTCCTGTTGAGATGGGCAACTTTTTTTTTTTTTTGAGACCCAGACTCCAAGGCCTTCCTTTCTTTCCCTTTCCCCTACCGCTTGGATAGGGTCACTTTCTTCTTCCTCCGGGGGGACAAGGGGACGGGGTCTCTTGTTGCGTAGGAGGAGAATGTCCTTTTTTCCCTTTTTCTCTTTTCCCCCATGTGATTGCAGTCGCCCCCTCTTTTCTTGTTGGTAGTAACACTGCGGTCTTGCTTGTGGGTTGGCCCCTCTTGGAGCAGGAAGTCTTTTTTTTTTTTTTTTTTCCCCTCGAGGGTACAGGTAGCCTTCCTTTTTCTTGATGTAGTAGACCGAGTAGGTTTCACGAGCCAACCCCTTTTTTCGCATCGTGAAAAAACAGGTTCTCCCTTTTTTCTCTCCCTTCTTTAAAGGGGCGACGTTTCCCCCCTTTTGTTTTTAGAAGGATTATGTCGATGTTTTTTTCTTTGATCCTAGTAAGAGTAGCGTCCCTCTTCCTTTTGTGGTTGGAGGGCGAATTCTCCTTTCTTTTTTTTTTTAGAGGACGTAAAGCCGTCAAGTTACTCCCCAAACAAGGGGGAAAGAGATAGTCCCTTTTCCCCCTTTCTCTCCCTTTTTTCCTGATGGTGTCGGTAGCTTATTCCAGGAAGTCAGAGCCGTTTAACTTAGTTATGAAGTAGTTTGAGTTTTTTCCCCCCCCTCCTTTTTCCCCTCATTTTTGTCACCTGGTCGTTGCCGACTCCGTTTTTTTTTGGTGAAAAAAAAGGATCCCTCCCCACTAACACGAGCTCCCGATTTCTTCCGGTGGAGCAGCCCTTCCCCCCCTTCCATTTCTTGTGAAACGTTTCCCCTTTTTCCCTGGCCCGCTCCTTTGTTCCCTCCCTGCTCTCAGTTTACTTGTGCCACGGCCAGGGCCCCCCCCTTCTCTGTCCGGTCATGTCCCCTCCTTTTTTGCCAAAGAGTCCAGAGTTATTCTTTTTCTCCTCTTCCCGTCAGTATTTTCTTCACGGAGGAGAAGATAATAGCTCTTTCCCCCCTTCTTCCCCCTTTGTGTGACCCCCCTTGGCATTTCCCTGCCGCACACTTTCCCCGATCTGGGAGGCGCCGACGGCCATTTTTGTCGTGGTGCAAATTTTCCTTTTGGCGGCACGGAGGAGGTGTGTTTTTCCCCCCCCTTTTCCTCCCCTTTTTTACAGCGGAGGTCGCCGGTCTCTTTTTTTTTGAATATGTGGCAGCCTAAGAGTCTTTAGTGACTTCTTTTCGTAGTTGAGGGTATAACCCCTTTTTTTTTCTTCCAACGGTCCAGGCTGCCGTTCTGTGCTTCCTCCCCTGCTGGACACAGGCTGCCCCCTTTTTATCCTTTTAAATCCTTGGGTGGTTCCTGGGATTCAACCAAAATGGTCTTTTTTTTCCTCCCTCCCTTTCCCCCCCTTTCTAGGTTCCGGACGCCTTCTCTTCTTCTCTTTTCGGGATGGAAGATTGGGAGTTCCCCGCCTGGATCGGGACCCTCTTTTTCCGGGCTGAAATTATAGGTGCTTTCCTTCCCTGTGGCTTCACGGAGTCTTCCTCGGGGGCTTGACTTTTTTTCTGCAGCCCAGGAGGGCCTGCGTTCAGCCCCGGCGGGCCAAGAGCTCCTTCTTCCCTGTTGTTGTTGTTGAAGACTGGCCTTCGTCTCCTTTCTTTTTCCCCTCCGGGCCTCGTTCTCCCTCAAATAAGGCCCCCCTCTGTTGAAATCAGGAAAGGTAAAAACGGGACCCCTCACAGGTCAAGGTCATGGGGGTTTGATAGGGGCCTTTCCGCTCCTATCCTTTTTTACCCAGCCGGCGTAAATTCTCCCCAAGTTCCTTTTCTGGTCCTGGCAGTCCGGCAAACCCTCTTTTTTCTGAGGGCGTCCCCTGCCAGTTTTCAAGTTTTTGTGAATTCAAATCTTTTTTCCAAAACTTTCGACCTTTCCGGTGGAAACCTCCCCCCCCCTCTTTTCCCGGCAGGACGGCCCCCCTGTCCCTTCGGAAGAAAAGGCCTCTGAAAGGTTCTAACGTTTTTTTGAGCAAAAGAAAGACTTCCTCCCTCTTTTTCTGGAGATGATCTTTCCTTCTGTTATTCTTCCCCGGGAAGACCCCCTTCTTTATAACCAATAAGACTGTAACCTCTTTCCCCCCCTCCAACCACATAGAAGTTCCGAACCCCACCCCCCCGAGATTGCCCTTCGAATTGGAGCTCCTTCCCTTTTTCCGGGGTAAAACTTCGGCCAACTCCAGTGTATAAGTGGAATTCCTTTTTCAAGTTTTCCCACGCCCCCTTCATTTTTTTCGCTTAGGTAGTCTCCCCTCTTTCCACCAGGTCGACATCGGAGGGAGATTGTAACTCCTTCTGGAAGAATGGAATTCAGGGCAGTCTTTTGGACGGGGACTCTCAAGGTGTGAGTTTTTTTTTTTGTGAAAATGGGATCTCCTGAGGTTGTTTTGGATTTCAAAAAGAGGAGGGTTCCAGTTCCCCCACTTTGTTCCGGGAATTTTTTTTTTTCCCGTTTAGAGGACGTCGAGGCGTTAGACTTAAATCCCTAGTCGCTTTTCGGGCGGCGCTTATTCTTCCTGTGGTTTTCACCCCCTTTTCCAAGTCGGTCCTTGACCCTTCCTTTCCGGAGGAAACTTTTTCCCCCTTCCTTGACCGACGTTTCCCCCCCTGCTTTCGACTAAGGTGTCAGGGTCCCCCGCTCTACGTTTTAGATTTTTTCCCAGGAAGAGATCCCTCTGCTGGTTGAATACCCCTTTTTCCGGCTTAGTAGCTCCTGTCTTTTCCCCCGACGAAATTAGCCTTTTTTCACACCAGATCAGCCGCGCTTTTCTTTCTCCTTACAGCGGAATTAACCTCATCATACGACCTACTCCCCCGCGGAGGAATTTCTTTCCCCCTCCCCCGGGTCAACCCCCCTCCCTCGTCGGACATGTTTGGCACGTTCATGCGAATTCGCCCCATACGCGGTCTACGAAATCAGTCCTCCCCCCCCCCCCTTTTTTTCCGTACCCTATAGGGAGGACGTCACTTTTCCCCCAATGATGCGCCCACGACGTCCTTGGTTGGGTCACCCCAACCGACTAAACTCTTTTTTTTTTCCTACCAACAAGCTTTCCCCTTTTCTCCTTTCCCCAATGGATAGGCACACCTCTCCCCTTCCAGTCCGTTTTTAATCAAAGAAGATCTTCCCCCCCCTCCCCCTTTCCCCTCTCCATTTGAGAAACGCCATTGACCCCCTTCCTTTATACGATTCGGAGATTATTTTTTTCTAAGGCGGTCTCTTTCCCCCCTCTCCTGTCCCAGCTACCAGGGCAGTTGTTCCTCCCTTGTAAGAAGGAGGCGCGATCGGAACCCCTTTCCTAACCCGGCGTTTGAAATATGGTTTTTTCCTTCCTTTTTCTTTTTTCAAGAAGCCATCGGCCGTCGTTCCTTTTTTTTCTGTTGCGGGAGAAGGGGCTGCTTTTTTCTCTCTTGTCAGGCGGGACGTAGTCATTTTTTTTCGGGGTCGGTTTTCAAGGAAATTGTGCATCCTTTTTCCAGCAGTATCTCCATTGATCTTCCCAAAGAAAATAGGGGAGTTGAGTCCCCCCCCCTCCCTTCTTTTCTTCTTTCTGTTCCTTTTTCAAGAAGAAAAACTTACGGCATCTCTTTTCTTTTTCCTTTCCTACTTCTTTTGTTTTTCTTCTTTCAAGGAAGGTGGCGGAGTGAACCGCTCCCCCCCCCCCTTTTCCCTTTCTCTTTTTCCTCAAGGGAATCAAACTTCCCCTTTTTCGATAGTGGGAGAAAGGGGCCGGATCCCCTTTCCGGTGTTTTCCTTTGGACACAGAAAGACACCCTCCCCTTCTTTCCCGCATCCTTCCCCTTCTCACACGGCACCCATGTTTTTTTTCCCTCCGAGGATGATGGCAACCACCTTTGCAGGACGGTTGTGCTTCCCCCTTGGCCAGAGGGCAAGAGGGTTTCCTTTTCTTTTTTTATTCACAAAGCGGGCCCCTTCCTTCCTTTGAGGCAGGTGCTCTTCCGTTGCCTGCTTCCGCCTAATTAAGACTTCCCCCCCCTTTCGTGGGGGATTATTTTTCCATGGAGTCCGCTCTCTTGGGGAAAGGGGCCCTGGACGGGTTTCTTTTTTGGAGTAGGTAGCTTTTTTTTTTTCTTTGGGACTTTCGGTTGCAGATCCAATTTTTTTGGTAAAAGCTGTGGTAGTACCCCCCTTTTCTGGTAGGCCCCACCCCCCCCACCAGCTGAAGTCTACTTTCCCCCTCCGGTAAGGCTGTCAGCGGCGTCCTCTCGAGGGTAAAAAGGTTTCTATCATCCGAGTCCATTGTTTCGTAGATTTCCCCCCACGAGCACCATTCCCCCTCGAATTAGTGACACAAACAAGTTGTCGAACGAGGTTTTGTGCCCTTTCCTCTCCCTTTTTTTTCCGTCCAAAAGAGGTTCTTATGTAGATGCTGGAGGTTAATTCCTGGCTGTACGTACCCCGTGGGCTTTTTTCCTTTCGAGCGAATGGCGTCGTCTTCTTTCCAGGACGGCCTTCCACTCCGTTACCTTAAACCTTTTTTAGTCTATTAAACAGCCCTTTTTTTCTTGTACCACTCTCCTTCCTGGAATCTTTTTCCCTTTTTGTAGCCTCAGGAGGGACGACACCGTTTCTCGAGGGTGTGTCCTGCAGGGACCAGGGCGTTTTTTTTTTTTTGGATTTTTTTCCTACGCGAAGCTCATCTTTCTCCGGCGGAGCATGGGTTGTTTGCCAACCCCCCTTGCAAATAAAGCAGAAAGAAGTTCCCCCCTCTCTCCCGATTTTTTCTCCCGGAGACGGCCTCCCTCTCAAAGACATTCTGCCCCCCTTGGTCCAGTGTTTTCTTTGGAAAAATCAAGGTCTCCTTTTTTCCCGGCTCCCCATGTTGCAACGGGCCCGGTCCCTTTTGTCGCATGGCCCTGCACCTTCGTCCAGAGCGAGTTCCTTCTTTTTTTCCCCTTCTTTTTTTTCCTCCTCATCACGGAGGAACAGACGATCCTTTTCTTTCCCCTTTCAACCGGGGCATTAAGGAGCACAGGGACATCTTGGCCTTTTGTTTTGCTCTGTCTCCGAAGCAATGAGCGTTCTTTTTTTTTTTTTTCCCTCTCCCTTTTCCCCTCCCTTTTTGTTTCGGAACGGCGGGATGTTTTTTTCATCAGGGATAAGAGAAGGTGCTTTTGTGCGGATACTTGAGCTGTGGCCAGCATAAGAGGCCCTATCCTCCCTTTTTTTTCCTTCGGTTCGGGTCTCACCGTTTCGGAAAAAGGTCCGGCTTCTTTGCCGTTACTTGTTTTTTGCCAAGGCTGAAAGGAGCCTTTCCCCCTTCCCCCTCCTTTTCAATTCGGGGATTCAAACCACCCCCCCCTTTGCCGCCGGAAGCTCAGCCAGGGTCCCCCGGATTTTTTTTTTCTTTCGGTCATGAAGGCGAGTCTTTTCTTTTCTTTTTTTTTCTCTTCCCCCCGCCGGAGCGGGAAACCTTTTTTTTCTCCGAGGGGAAGGTAGGTGTGGACCTTTTCCTGACTGTTTTTCTTTCAGGGAGCAGAAAGAACTTTTTTTTCTTTTTTCCCCCCCCTTTTTCCGATAGGGCTGCCCCCCTCCTAATCGGTGTTTGTTTGGGAGTTTTTTGTTCTCTGAGCGCCGCGTTGATGGACCATCGGTCGTATGGTGATCTCCAGAACCCCTTCTTGTTTTTTTTCCTCCCCCCTTTTTTCAGGCACAGTCACACCGACTCCTCCCCCCGGCAGAAAGTGAATCTTTTCCTTTCCCGATCGGTTCGGAATACAGCCCTCTCTTCCCCGAAACAGAGGGCCTCTGCCTTTTACCGGAACACCAGTCCTTCCCCCCCCCTTGAATTTCCTTTTGGAATGGCTGAAGCAGGCTGCCCCCTTTTTTGGTTTTGAATAAAGGATGGGGCCGGTCAAAGAAATGTGACCCCTTTCCCCCCTTTCCATCTACTGGCCCAGTTTTTTTTTTTTCCCCACGGGAATAGCAGACCCCCGGGCAGCAGGCACGTTTCCTTTTGAGGACCAGAAAGCCTCCCCTTTTTTTTTCCTCTCTATTCCTCCTAGTAGGCGTTCCCCTTTAGTCAGAACCGGCGGACCCGTCCCCTGCGATAGTTTTTCCCCCCCCCCTCGCCGTTGCCGTGATTCTGAACGAGCGCGTGGATTTTGTTTCATGGAGTTCGGAGAATTCCAGATCTTTTTTTTTTCCCCCCCCCCCCCCCCTCGACAAGATGCCAGTGTGTTTTTCCCTTCCCACGGTTTCAAGTTCCCTGCAGGTGAATCGGTTTGGATCGTTCCACAGGGTTGAAGAAATCGTTGGGGTCTTTCCCCCCTTCCCCTTTTTCGGCCGCTGGGACGGGCCTCCGTGTTATGGCGACAGAGTAGGGTCCCTTTTTTTTTTTCACATGGAGGCCCGATTTTTCCTTAAGCCTTGATTTCCAAACTGAAGGCGGTTTTTCATTTTCGATGGCGTTCCTGCAGTTTTCTTTTTGTTTTTTTCCCTCTCCTTGCAAAATCGGCGAGCCAAGTGAATCGCGTTCCTTTTTGTATTTCTTTTGTTTTTGATCCTGTGGGGGGTTCACCCCATGGTCGGCACGACAAGGGGACATTTTGGAGGAACTCCACCCCCCCCTTTTTCCCTCCCCCGAACGTTTCAACTGCTACGAACTTCGGTCCTCCGTGAGCTACGACCGCACTTAGGAAACAGATCCAGGGGCCCCCCGCTTAGTTGTCCATGTGATGGTGAAGATGACTTGTTTACGGATTTACAAGTCAGGCTTTTCTTACGTTGGGAGATACGACGACATTTCTCTTTAAGGAGATCAAAGCCCCTGCGCTGATTTCCCTTTCCTTTTTTCCGATTTCCTCTTTTTTCCCTCCTACCACGAAAGAATAGACTGAGACAGCTGGAAGACCGTAGGAAAACGAATAAAAAATTATCTTTTTTTTTGGAACGGAAACCTTTCCCCCCCTCGATGGTGGATATGTCTTTCGGGTATTTATACACCATTAATGCTTAGTTACCTCTTCTTTCCCCCTTTAACTATCGGAGGACGCACCGCCCTCCCGTGGAACATGATGCTCCCACGAATCCCTTTTCACCCTTTTTTTTTTTGCACAAAACAACGGCATATCCCTTACAAAAAAGATTTCCATGCGTGCCCCTCCCCCCAGGCATTAAAATTACATTCCCCTCCCCCCCCCCCCCCAACACCGGATTTTTTTTTTTCCAGGGAAAAGGGCCACCGCTCGGATTTTTGCGCTCCTGGATTTTTCCGGCGCAGTATATCGCGTCTGTCCTCTTTCTTTCGGCTGGGTTCCCTCTAAAAATGAATAGAAGTTCTCTCCCCCCTTTCCGTTTCCTCAGCGGGTTCCCTTCCTTTTCACGGATCGGCTACATATGGACTTTCGTGCTGAACCCCACGTCGGGTAATTTGTTCGGAGAAAGACAGCCTGCCGTTTCTTTTTTTGCTGCTGTTTCGTTTTTTCTTCTTTCCTGTTTCGGTGGCGGTCCCAGGTCTCCGGGGGATAAGGCGTATCAAGGCCCTTGCTCCACGCAGCCCTTGAGTCCCTGAAGGTCTCTTTTTTCCCCTTTTTTTTTTCCCCCTGTTTTTCCCCTTGGCCGGGC
>Ga0179593_1492372_pt1 | contig 20898 bp, 30 predicted proteins | sample CZODoug2_1_08_16_FD_185931 | JGI IMG/M metagenome (GOLD analysis project Ga0179593, IMG submission 185931) | Vadose zone soil fungal communities from Angelo Coast Range Reserve, California, USA - CZODoug2_1_08_16fungal (PacBio error correction) | ecosystem: Environmental > Terrestrial > Soil >... | reverse complement strand
TTCCCGTTTTTTTTCCCCTTGTGGCTGTGTAATGCCAATACTTTCCGACGTTGCTCGGTCGTATGCCTGTTCAGTAATGCCTGTTTTCCCAGTCTCATGAACTATTGGAGGCACGCTAAGGTCCGGTCCGGAAGTGTATTGACAGACCCGACGTGTTTTATCCCTCCCCCCTTTTTTTTCATTTCTCGTTATTGCCCTCCCGCGCCGCCACCAGTCATTCCCTCGCCACGTTTTCGGTTTGTCGCGCCCTTTTTTTTTTACCTTGACCGACATAGAGTGCTCCCTTTTCCTGCAACGAAAACCAGTGCTGTCGTTGGATTCGCCCGGCTTCCTTCCCCAACCCTTATCCCTGGCTCCCATATTCCCCCGGGCTGGCTCCTTTTTTAATCCCGGAGTGTCGCCCCGCTTTGCTTCCACGTATTTTTACCCCCACCCCCTTCCTCTTTGTCCGGGCTCGCCTTCTGGGGTTTTTGTATTGAGCGGTCATCCTCTCGCTGTCCTGCTCCGCTCGTTGTTTTAATTGGTTTCCCTCCCGCGTTCATTTTTTCCCCAAACACGTGTATGGGCGGGTTACCTGACCTCCCCATCCGCTGGACCCGTCCCAAGTTTCTGTGTGGTGGAGTCCTTTCCCCCCCTGCTGTCTTCGCTCGACGCCCCTTTGCCCGTTCTGTATTTCGTGTTTTCCACATTTCTCTTTTTGGCCCGAGCCTTCTTTTAGTGGTGTGTATGCTTGGTTGCCCCTATTCCCCTTTGTCACCCCGTGTTTGCCCCCAGTTGTTCTTCCCCCAACTGAATCCCCGAAAATTAACAGAAGACCTAAACTGAACAAACCCCCACCTCGCGGTCCGGGTCCCCGCATCCTGCCGTCGATTTTCGGGGCGAAAAGTTTGCTTCGGTGAGTTCGGATGTATCTAGTCCCCTTCAAATTCCCCCCCCCGTCCCCCCACCCTTCATCCCAGATCCGGCCCTTACCTACGTCTTTCGCTGTTCCAGCAATGGTCCCGGGTTAGTCGCCCCCCGGTATCCTCCTCCTTTTGGCCCCCCTATGGATTCTTTCCTACGGATTTCCGTTCTGGCGGCGTACCATCCTTTTCTCTGTGTCCCCTCCCCGCTCTTCTCCATGGTGTGCGGTCCATCGATATTGGACGCTCTGCCCCGAATTTTTTCAGCCTTCGCCTGGTTTGCCCACATGCGTCCCCCGATTCATGCTAAGCCCGAGCACCCCGTGTCATGGGATTTTCCTCCTTCCTCATCCTCGGTGCTATGCCCCCCCACACAAAGTTCTATTCCGGGTCGACACCTTCACCCCTCTGTTCCTCCCCCCCCGGTCGAGCTTGATGACCGGTCCGACCTTGGATAATCTTAACTCGCGGGAACCGGTGCCCTGTGACGGTTGAAGTCCACTGAGAATAGATACGTTCACGTGACCCCATTCCCGTGAAACCATGAGGCTCACCTTAGACGTTGGCATTTTCTGACACTAGCCCCAGGTGCCCGCCCCCATTGGAAACCGTATTAATGGCGCGACGTATCTCCCTTTCTCCCTGCCTGTACCTTGATTCGACGCAATGAGAAGTGTTTGACCCCCCCCCAAGGGCACGGGCTAGATCTGTGTTGTACCCCCCCTATGACCAAGACCCCTCGACGCCCGCGAGAAGAATGGGGGAGCGTCGCCAAGACAACCGAACCCGTGATCGAATTTCCTCCTTTTTTTCTCCCATACCCTTGCCGTTTTTTTCTAGCCCCCAATACTGTGACACTCCCCCCTTTTACGTTCTTTCAGGAGAAGAACATCTCTTTAACGGAGCCATTTTTTTTTTCCCTCCTTTCAGACTTTCACCTTCAACTGTCGCCAAGGCACCGAGCAGGCGCTCCCGTTGCCGCCCCCACCCGCCCAAAGTCTTTCCGGCTTAGGGTTATCTCCCCCCCTGTGAGTATGGCCCCACGTGACCCTGTGCTGAGCAGGGGCTGCTCTTATTTTTTTACAGTCTCTATTTTGGTGTATTCGATTACACGTACCGCGTCCTCTAGTCGCCACCCATATTTCCCACTGGTTTTTTTCCTGTCCTCGACAGGACGGAGGGTCCCGCCTGTTTCCCCGTGCCTGGCATAGGTTGTTTTTTTCATGTGTATATCCGCCACTGGCGAATGCCCGGGGCTGTTCCGCGTAGTCCCTTTCCAGGCAGTCCACCCGCCTCACTGCCCCAATTTGAACACATGTTTTTCGGCAACCCTTCCCCGAGTTTTTGTTTAAGGCTTGAGACCCCCCGCCTTTTTGGGTTCCAGTATGATAAACATATTTCCTCCATTTATTCCACTTCGACTCCTACTAGCCCAACCTACCCCCCCCCCCCCTGTGTCCAACCCTTTCCTCGCTTGCTTTTCCCCTTTATCAACGGCCGTGCTCCTTTTGATTGCCCCCCACTCACCCCCGAAAATCAGAAGAATTGGCAGGCGACCCTTCCCCCGAATCGGATGTGTTTTTTTCTTTCCCCTCAGTGTTTGCTTGGGTGTGGACTCGCCAGGAGCCCGCGCCTGTTTCCCCTTTCCCACTGCAACCACACCACCCTCTGTACTTTGCCGTGGGTACCCGATAGCCCTTTACCTATTCCCCGAAGCGTAGTTTTTTCGTAATATGCGTGTGTTGGGGTCTTCTTATAAGACCTGCCCTGACCTTTCCCCTTTTTCATGGCAGGCCCCTTCATCCCTTTTTCCGTCCTTTTTTTTGGCATGCGGGGTGTATCCGAACCCCCCCCAACGTCTCCATATTATTCCTGTTTTGGTGCTCGTGTCGTCCAAAACCACCTGCCCCCCTTGTGCAGCCGGGACCCACTTGCAACCATCCTTCTTGGACCGTGCCAGCCCGGGAACTTTTTTGTTTCCCCCCTGCCGCGGGTTGTGCCAGTAAGTCGCTTTTTGTGCCGATTCACCTGGCCCATTCCCCCCCCAACCAGAGTCCAACCCCCTTTTTTTCCGCCACCGTTCAAGCCCTGCGCCGTATCACCCCGCTTACACGGTATTTCCCCCACCCAGACCACTAGGTTGTGAAGTGAGCTGCTTTTGTGCCTCCGTAGCCGGACCCCAAAACAGCAAATGTACACCTGATGTGTTTTTCCCACACCCATTCTTGTCCGGTTCTGCTCCCTAATACCCCGACCCTTTGACCCTTGGGGTTTTTTTTCATCCGGGAACCTGGCCGCTTTCCCATCCTTTGGTTCCTGTGTTTTGATAATTCCATTTTCCGGGAGACTCTCCTGCTTTGTTATGGGTTCCCCTCGAGATATACCTTGGTTTTCAGTATTTCCACACGCGTTTCTGTTTTTTTTTTCCCCCCCTCACCCGCCCCATTGGCATTCAATTCTGGTCCGGTGTCAATACATGGCTGGTCCCACCCTTCTTGAGATCTTCCTTCCCTATCCCTCTCGCCCTCACTTTGTTTAACTCTTTTTTTGACTCCGTCGACCTTCCCGAAACCCATTTTTTGTTCACCACCACCCCTGCCCCAATGAGCCACCGTTTCTCATCCGCCAGCAGGCGAGACACGGCACTTCACCTGTTTTTTCGATTCATTTCCTGCCCGGGGGAACCCCCTCCCCACACCTTTCATCTTGTCCCCGTACGCCTCCCCCCGCTGGAGGACAATCAATGACCAGTGGTCTTTTCTTGCCCATCCTGGTATCCTTCTCTTCCAATCTCAAGGTCGAGATTTAGTAGCACGAACAGCTTTTAGGGGGACCACCCCCCCGCACATTTTGCCACCGCGAGCTTTCCGCACCCACACCCCGGGCGTTTTTTTTTTTTTTCCAATACCTTTCCAGTGGAACTCTTTTCGGCCGGCCCGCCTTATGATCAGGTGTTTTAGTGGGCTGCTTCCATATGGTGGAACCCCACCGTTGCCAGACACCCATTCCCCCTGTCCCTTCCCCAAAATTTATCCACCCGGGTGGTCCCATTGAAGTCGATATGGGCTTCCGTTCCCAGTGGCACCCTTCCTTTTTTTCCCCGTCCGGCCACTCACCTTTTCTTCCAACTTGACCAACGAGGGAACCGCCTCTCCCCCCCTTTTGTGTTCAATCCTTTTTTCACCCGCCTGCACGTGCAATTTTCTTTTGTTTTGATGCTTTGTGCCATTTTTTTGTTGGTCCGATCCACACACATTTACGTCATCACGACTCTGCCCCACCACTTCGGTTTCTCATTTTCTTCTACCATAGGCGCACCAATTTTTTGTTCCCCCAACCCCAGATGCCCCCTTTTTTTGTGTTTTGGCACCTCTGGACGCGTCCCAGCGCCACCCTCGGGTGAACATTTCCCCCCACGCCACCTCTCCCTTTGGCCATGTCTTTTTTTTCAGCTTCCTATTCACCCCGAGCGGTATCCCTTGGGATCCCAAAATCAAAGGATCGGGCCCCCCCCTGCCCCTTCATCATTTTCTCCCTCCCTGAGCGAATTCGGAAGATACTTGCTTGACTCCCCAGACACTCCACGTCACCCGCTTTTTTTTCGTTACACCACTGGTTTCATAACTTTTTCCTTGAAGTCATTTTTCGCCCAGCTTCGCGCCTTTTCGCTCCCGGCTTGCACAAACCAGCGTCCCTTTTTCGTTGTCGGTTCCCCCCCACCCTCCTTCCCCACTGCCCCCATTATGATACATGGACACCCCCCTCCTCGCTCCGGGTTCAGTTGGCACACAACTTTTTTTCCCCCGATCAATCGTTGGTCCCCTTTTTTCGCGGTCGTTATTCCGCCTTTTTTCAACTTCAGTCAAAGGTTGCCTTTTTTAACTCTCTTCCTGTCCAGTTGCCACCTACTTTGCAGCGGGAGACACATTGCGTTTTCCCAGCATCCTTCCGTTTTTTTTCCGATTAAACCCTTTTGGGCCTCCTTTTGTCTGTCGGAAATCAGATCCGTCCGCCCGGTTGTCGGCCTCCACCTTTTTCCCTGTTCGTCAGACTGTGCCGGGCGACCCACCCCTCCGTCAGCCGGCCATATTACCGTCACCCTTCTCTCCCTTTCTGGTCCTGCTGTGCCGTTCTTGGATTGACATCTTGCTTTATAACGTATTTTTGGTTCCAATTACCATCTTGGGCCCCCTCTATCCTGTTTGAGTGCTACGCGACGGACGTCAGCCCTACCTATCACGTCTTACGAGGCTGAACTCTGTGTTATTTTTTTGCAGTATGTCCATTTGGTGTGTGCTTTTTTTTTTCGTGAACTCTTCCCGTTTCGTTCCCGTTCCCCCCCGCGCCGATATTTTTTTGGACAACCTAGTACTGGATGTCATGAGTTTGCCCGCCCACCGTGCACGGTGTTCACCTGTCCCTTCTTTAGTTTTCCAGCCCTGAAAATCCCCCCAGGTTTGGTTTTCAGGTTCTCCCAAGCGCACCTATAGATGTTGCCTTCGTGTGATCGTGGTGTTCCCCTATTGTTGTATTAGAAGGCAAGCCGCAGTTGTCCCCCCACAGATGGCTGCCAATAGAAGGATGGTCTTCGAATTCTGGTTGACCGTTCCGCGTTCCGTTGATTTTTTGAGTCAGTTTTTTCCGAACCGTCTCCATTTTTTTTGAGCCACCCCCCCTTCCCCTTCGTCAGTATTTCGGCGGGCTTGCTTTACATGTGTTACAAACCGCACCCCCGGGTGACCAGGACGTTCTCCCACGGAGCAGTATCCCCCCCAGCGTAAGTTCATTTTACCTTTTTTTGGATAGGAAGGTAGAGGTCCCTCGATCGTTTTTTTTTTTTTACCCCGTTAGCAGATTATGTTGACCGATTTCCGTTTTTTTTTTTTTTTTCGGCAAGTCTCCCCCTCCCTGTCGTGATCCTCTTCCATTTCGTTTGCCCCGTTTGACGCTTCCGTTTAAAGTCGTACTTTTGTGGCCAGAGGCCCTTGGCCTGTTCCCTAAACGCTTGAAGGATGTACCTTTCTTTTCTTTCAGCGGAACTTTTCGACGGTCGCGTGAGGCGAGCTAGCCGTGTAGGATCCTTTATCCCCCTATGTTGCGGCTTTCATTTAAATTATCTGCCCTTTGCTACACCGATCTCACGCTTCGGTTCCATGGTCTGACGTTTGGGCTCCCACTTAATTACCAGTGTGAGGACTGCGTCCTTCCCCCTTTTAATGTGAATTGCGCCCCCAGCGTGCCCACCGCCTGGCTGCCAACCGGTTTCGATCTTCCCCCCCCCGCGAAGTTGCGTCGCACTTAGGCCGTGCCGCTGCTCTCTCCTTCTGTGCTCTTTTTTTTCCACGGGCCGTCGCCTTGGGCGCGTAGCACCTGCACCAGACTCGTCGTTATTTTGTTGTTCTTGTCTTTCCCCGGGTCGTTTTTCGGTCCCTTGTTCGCCCCCTAACTTTTCGCATTGCCCCCGTCCCGTGGTTAGTGTCTCATTGTATCCGTATAGGTACCCTCACATGTGATGTTCACCGGCAGTTCTTGCGCTGGCCTAGTTTACGGCAGCGATGTTCACCCCCTGTCCTCGGAGGCCGCCCGTCTGCACAGGCGCATCCTCGGTGAACCGGTTTCGGTTATTGAGTTTCCCCGCACGAGTCGTACTTTCCCGGTCTTTTTCCCCCGTCTTTCCGGTACGCCCTTTGAAGGCGCCGTCTGGTTTGCCTATTGCACTTTTATGGAGAAGTTTCGCCTTTTGTTGATCCAAGTACCCTGTCTTCCTGACATGGTAGTGCGTGTATTGTATGACAGTGGTGGGAACAATCCCTCCCTGCCGGCTTTTCTCAATCCCCTCCTTGTGATCGCTGATTGTAACTGAAAGCCTCTTGTATCCGCCGCTCCCGACCCCATCCCCATCCGACTTGGCCCCATCCCTTTCATCCCTCTGATTTTTTGGATTTAAAGCCAAACCTTGGGCCCCCCTCCCATTCGCACTTTTTGTATCCTTCCCCCCAGTTTTCCCCCTCGCTTACCACACTTTCCCGAGAATAATCATCCCACCCCACCAGTTTTGCTCCCGTACTGGGAGCGTTTTTCCCCCCCTTTTGAATTAACTTTTTTTCATTTTCCGCCCAAGGGGACCGTTTCGTTGTCAGCATCCGAGCTTTTTTGCCCATTGATGCAGGACCAGCCACCATAGTTTTAAAACACTGGTCCGTAAAAAGGGCACCCATGCAGACCAGCTGGTTTGAGATGAGTTTTCAGTGTTCCCCTCACGGCCCCTCCATTCCCCCCCTTTATTTTTTTTGGCGCCTGCCAGTTTTTCACCCCCCCCCCAACCGTGGGGTGGGTTACGGTCCCCGCGGTGTTCCATCTTTCCTATTTCCCCGAACCCGTCCACCTTGCGGTCTTGTTTCGTGTGCATGCTGTGACCTTTTGTACGCCTTCTGCCCGAGGTTTGATTGTCGTGTCCTGAGCTTTTGATTTCTTTCAGTAAGTGTGCTTTTACCTTATTCCTGACCACGGACGGTTATCGGTAATGACCCTCCCCAGTTTCCCTTCACCCCTGGGCCCGACGAAACTTCTTTTCGGCACTATTGGGCCACAGTTCTTTCGACAAACTGCCTTGCTGCCTTTTTTCCGCAATGGTGTTCTTGCCCCTGCCTCCAGTACGTGTTTCATGTTGGATGTCGAGAGGGGAAATTGGCCCTACATTTCTCCTTCCTAGCCGTGTTTTTACATTTTCTCCATCTTCTTCCTTTTACTGCTCCCGCTATTTTTTCGGCCCCTTTTTGCCCTTTGCGCCCTTTCTAGCCCCCCCCCCCCAGCCCACTTATCGGCCCCATGCATCCTACCGCTCCCCCCCGAATTGGACCAAAAGGATAGGGCATGCCTTTCTCTTCCGTCCCCCCTCGTTTTCGCAGTCCTGTTCTCTTTTTCCCTTTGGTGCGTCTTTGCAAGGCTTCTCCGCCCCTTGTGGACGGGGTCATTTTTGGTTTTTGACCCCCCGTCCCCCACTGTTTCTAACGGTTCCCTTCGCTGACCCGGACAGTTACGTGCATTCAAACCTCACATGGTCCCTTTGGCCCCCCCCCTTTTTTCTACGCCTTTTTTACCTACTTTTGCTCACAGTCCCAAGTGGCCGGGACGTGTTTTTTTTTTTTTGTCCCCCTGTGTGCCCGCTCGTAATTTCACCGTTCTTCTCCTGTCGTCAAAACGCACCGTTGTTTGTAAGTCACCTTTTTGCCACTCCTTGCACAGATTTAAGTTCATTATTGCGATTTTCTCTGCTTTCGTGGTTTCCCAATGGTTGACGGTTTTCTCTCTACAGTGCTCCATTGTTCCAGCACCTTACCCCCCCCCCGATGCCATGCCCAATTGATGCTCAAGATGTCCCTGTCTCTTCGCAGTAGCCATTGCATGGTCGCTGGGATAAATATGGCGGATCTCGACGATTGTCCTACTGTCCCCGTTTTTCCCCGCTACCGTATTTTTTTCCCCCTGATGGTTTTTTTTTCCGCCGTTTTCCCTGGCGGCTGGGTAAACCCCCGTCCCTTTCTTCTTCTTTCGCTTACCCTTCCCGCTTATGCGATCCCACTTTTTCCCGTCCGTTCTCGTTCATCCCCCCGTTTTTTTTTTTTATTTCCCTTCCGTTCGGGCCCTATTCTTTTTTCATCTAGATACAATGAGGCTCTCATGGAGGGCATTAAACGTAGCCCCCTCTTTGGTTTTTCATCCTTGGCCACCTTTCGAAAACGGTACCCACATTTTTTTTTTCCCTGTGATCACAAGATTTTTTGACCCTCCCTCGACGTTAGGTATATGTGTTTTAGGACTTGCGCGCCCATTCATCTTTCCCCTGCCTCTCGTTTCATCCCCCCCTTTCCACCCCAATTTTCCGCCATCTCCATCCCCCTTTTGCAGAAGCCTCTGTTGTTTTCCGAACCCCCCCCCCCGCATTTCGGGTTGTCAATTGGAGACCGATAGATGAGAACCATTCCTGTTTTCCCCTTACTTTGTCGACAGCGGAGTTTTGTTATTTTCCCAAGCCTTCATACCCCCTTTGTGGGCGTTGGCCGCGTTAATTACACCTGGACTCCCCACTTGTCACCGTGAACGGCATGCGTGTACCGCCCCGACGACCTCAGCTTATTATTTTTTTACCTTCCGTATGAGACTTGGAGCGCTGTAACTGATTCCGCCACGTATATTTGAACACAATCTTGTTATGCACACAGCTCTTGGGGAGCGAATAGCTAACCGAGCCCCGTCCGTTGATGCACGGGATGCTCATTTTTTTTTTTAGGATCCTGTGGCAGACGTATCCCACGCCCTGTGCTCTTTGATACGAATCTCCCACACGATTCGCCGTCCGGTTTTACTTTTCTAAGGCAGGCCTCCCGAAAGCCATTTTTCTTACCCCCCCCCAGCTTTGATCGCCCCTGACTGGTCACCATTTGCGCACAGCCCCCTCCTCCTAGTGTGACACTGGCCCTCACTCGTATATTGCTTAACTCCCCGCGATAAGCTGACCTGCCCGCTGACGGCGACGGTTGCCAAACACCGACCAACAGGGGCCCCTTTCTCGTCCTGACGCGGACTACCTTTGGCAGCATTACCACCCCCTAGGTTACTTAGCGGGCGCATTCCTACAAGGCAAATAAAACACTCCGTTCCTTCCCCCCCCCCGTTACTCTGTTTTTTGACCCTTATTATAGTTGGTAGGATACGTCGAGTCGGTAGCAATTCGCTCGGCCCATCCACTTTTTGCTTTATTTTTACCAAAAACTGCTAATGCCCCTTTGAGGGAGAAGCCAAACACCGGTGCGACGTTTACCTCCTTTCCCCCCCCTTCCTTCATTTTTTTGTTTGATATGGCTAAGAGCCTATTTCGGCCAGTTTGTTTTGTTGTTTCCCAACCCCCGGGGTTTAAATCTCCCGCTATACCCTTTATGGGCTTTGGACGTTTTCATTTAGTGCCCATTGACACATGCGATTGTCCCCAGTTGTCCATTTCCCAGGAAGATTTTGAAATCCCCTTTTTTACCCGAGGGACAAAACAAAAACAACCCCCCCCACGACCAGACAAACCCCCCCACCAACCACCCAAAAAAATTGCATGGATTACGGTCCTCCCCCTTCGTCCGTCCAGTCTGCGCACGGTACCCTGCGACTGCCTGGTCGAATAATCTCCGGTCCTCTACACCCCCCCCGCCGGGTGTCGTTCCCAAAAGGCCCACTACGCCGATTCCGCCTGAGCAGCGGTTTTTTTCCGTGCCCCCTCTGAACGTATTAAAGGATACTCCGGGGTCAGGACCGGAATTTCATGTATTTTGCATTTTGCTACCCCCCCCCCCTCGAAGGGCCTGGCCTGGTTTTGGCACCACGGCCACCCCCGGGCCGACGTTAAATCCCGGTAGTGTTATCAACCATCTCTTGCCGAAGACACCCTTTGTCCCCCCTCCCTTTATGGTTACACTACACCCCCACCCCCCTCTCTCAATAAGAGATTTTTCCACGTAGACTAGAAACCCCCTGCCCCCGCAGCCCCCATTCCTAACCCCCCCTTTGACTTCGAGCGTAATGTATACTAGAGAGGGAAGGCCGTTTTCTGCCGCCCACTGTCCTCGGTTTACTCTACCCTGCGCCCTTTTTTCATTTGGTGTGTAACCGGGAATTCACAGTTTTAACTCCTGACCGGGAGTTTTTTATAATTGTTCCGTCGTTTTGCACCTGACCACGGTTAGCACCCTCACCCGTACCGGAGCTACTAATTTTAGCTCGGAGAGCGCCAATCCGTTTGTATGTGACTGTTTTGTGACAATGACCCACACATGTTGAATCCCCCCACATGCCCGGTCTCTCGTGTCCCAACAGTCGGAGCAACATTCCCCCATTGTACTTGACAGGTTTTATTCCCTAATAGAAGGGGATCCACCCGGGACCTTACCCTCTGTTCTTTATAGGGTGTCTTATTAGGGGTTCGTCGCCGTCCATACAGTACCAACGTCTCTTTTCCTCATTTTGGTCGACGTCCCCGTCACGGGTAGGTTTCGGAGAGCAGCACAGTACGTTGACCGTTTACTTTTACGTTAACATAGGAGGCCAGCGGGCGGAGGTCACCCATCCCGACCCCATGCGGGTTTGCCGCTGTTAACTCTCCTCTATGTTCTATTTCCCTCCGTTCCCACTTTTTTGCTCAGGCAACTCCCCTGTTGTTTTGATCCCCCTCTAGTTTAGCCAAAAACGTGACCGTCGGGATAGTTCATGTATTTTATTATACCCCGATTTCTTTTCCCGTCACGCACAGAGACCCCCTCAGTACTTAGCCGTTTAGGGGGATGCCTTTATCAGTTTACTTCGGCGTTCCCCACTTTCTTTGGTCCACCATGGTAAAGCCTACAAGAATGTTCCAAAAGGGGTTTTCAGGTGGCCACTGACCCTTCCAATTTTTTTTGGCACCCCGCCCTTATTCCTGTTCTTTATTTTGTTCTTACTTGGCGTTTTCCGCGCAACCTGCAACGTGGTCACTGGCCGTGTTCGAACTATGGGCCCGAACCATCGTCATTGAACTGGTAGACAGGGTTTCTGTGGCGCGTTCCTTCCCGTTCGCCTGGCGGAAGTGCCCTTATACCAATTATTTGTGACCAAAACCGTTCCCCCGAAAATTCTGTTACTTTGCTCCCCCATGGGTCCCCGTATGACATCCTGCAGCATTTTTTCGTTGGCCTTGCTGAAGTATGGGACCCGACAGGTGTGAATTCTGAAAGGCTACACAATACAGTCTGATTTTTTTTTGTATCTTCTCCCGAAGTGTTCCCCTCCTACAATTTTTTTTACCACATCATCCCCCCTCGGCAGTCACCGATGCCCTTTAGACACGAACCTGTTGCCCGGATGCAACCCCGACTTTTTGTGCACCCCCTCCTGTGGATTCCCCCCCCTGTACTTCGACCGCTCTGCCCCAGTAGCTTTTCGGCACAATAATAAGCCTTTGCGTTGAAACCTTTACCCCTCTTCCCCACACGATTGACGCTGAATTTGCCCCTTTATTATTTCAGTAGGCCTGGTCCCATTCCGTCCGGGTCCAGTGCTTTGGCCTTATGTTGCGGCGCGAGTGTATAGCATTCACACCGCCCCGTTCATCACCCTTTCCTTTGTAGATTGCCTGTCCCGGTTTGGACTCCCCCGGACCTCCCCAGTTGGATTTGCCACCCCACAACAAAAACAGATTTTGCGGCGGGCCCCGGTCTGGCCCCACAAAGGGCCGAATCGGAAATGTGCCCGCCGCAGTGACGTTCTTTCCAATCCGGTTGGGCACTTTCCAGGGACGCTCACCAGTCGGCACACTTTGCCTCCCCTCCCTTTTCCCTCCCTTCCATAGATGATTAGACGATTCATTTTTCAAGGAACCCTTGTTGGGAGCCTGTTTTTTTTTGACAAAGTTCCCCCTATTGACTGCAACTTCCGAAATAGTTCGATTTCCCCCCAAAGCTAGTACTCACGGCTATCCCGACCTTAGCCTCTTGACCTTCCTTCCCCGTTTAATTTTCAAGCTACCCCACCGTTTTATATTGCGGTTTTCCTTAGCGGCTTCCGCGTCACCGGGTCAGACACCAGTGACCCTGGAGAGCAATTTTTGGGTATACCCATTTCGACGGCTATCAAGCAATGAGCGGGTTCATCGATTCCCTATCCAACGGCTGCACGCTTGGACTTGGGCGCGCTCAAGTTGCCTGACTCTTGCGATTGAGATTCCAAAGCGTTGCGAGCCAGCGTATAAATTACTCTTACAAATGTGTCCAAGTTCCCCTAATAAGGTTTTTTGAAACCAGGAAAGGTTGTAGTCATTGATTATTTTCTACTCTCTTATCCCCTCTTCCTCCCCATTTTTTTTCCCTTGGATATTCGTTAGTTTTTTTTGCATCTAACTAAGAACTTCCCCCTAGCGACGCACCCACCCAAGCATGTCACGAGCAAAGTGCTTTCTTGTTTGCAGAAGTGGAAGGTCCCACCCTCTCCCCCCCATGGGTGATATCGGAAGTAGGTTTTTTTTCAAACATTCACACTTCCCAGAAGGCTCTTTTCTTGTCCGGTGCCGCCCTTGCTTGTTTCCTGACACCCTTTTCAGGTTTTATTTTCTTTTTTTGCCCGTGGGGCCAGGGTGCTCTGGCTAATTCGGCTCCATTTTGGTTTTTATTTTTACGCATCACTCTTGGTTTCCCCCCCCACCTCCCCGACCACACTGTGTGACTTTTAACTTTTTTGGCTAAACCCCCCCCCTCACCCACAACACCACCGTGTACACGCTCCAATTAGGGGGAACTCCCTTCTATTTTGTCTGCCCCGTTGTTACCGATCCCCCCGCCGGGTAATGATCTTTTTCTGCTCGAATCAGCGCCCTGCCAATGCCCCAACCCCCCTGACAATGTCCGGCACCCCCCAAGCTGCCTTCCTGTCCTCCGGGGATGCCAAAAGCGATCTCTTTAATTACGCCCGTTCCCCCCCCCTTCAACCTTTTTTTTCACCACCGGAATTTTTTCCCAAACGATGCGGTCCCCCTTAGAATTGCAATTTCTTATTTTGCACCCCAGAGACTCAGACTTTTCCCCCCCCCCCCAGGCCGGCTTAGCGTCCCGCTTTGCTTCACCATGACCTTTTTTTTACAAAGCATTTTCGTTCCAACTTCCCACACCTTGTGCTCACCACGATTCCAACCACCCTCGCCCGTCCCCTTCGCCCCCGCTCCACCACGGTGTGTACCCCCTTCTTTCCCGTCCCCCCCCCAATTGTGGCACTTCTTATCCAGTCGAGTCTTATTTTCTGTCCGCGACCCCCATGCACCCCCCCCTCTTCAGCCGAACAACGCCGCTTCGTTTGTTTTTGCTAGCTTCCCAAATTCTTCTTTCCTCGCCCGCGTCGCCCAAGATTATCCCCCCCAAGCAGAATCGAAGTGTCATTCCTAACCCACAAAGCTACCTCCGGAAGAACACTTCCACACTCCACCACGAACCACCCCCACTACCAGCTCATCATACCATCTTTTCCCCTGGTATATCCTAGTCCTCCTCACCAAGTTCCCCCACGTCTCCCCCCCCTTCGCTAATCCCCCCACACAGCCTCGCTGATCTTTCCCACCACTCTCACCCCCTCCCAATCCTACCTCCTCACACCCCATTTCAAACCCCCACGATTCCAATCTCAAAAACCTTCACTTCCTTACCCTCCAACCCCCACCCCCACCCTCCTCTTATTTACTCCCACCCACAACCACAACCGAACATCTAGCCCCCCCCGTCTTCCATGAACTCTAGCCAGCTGATACCTCCCCCATCACCAGAATCTTTCGATTTTCCCTCGTCTTCTGGGTCAACCCACTTGCACCCCCCCCCACTCTCTCCTCCTTTAACCTCCCCCCCCCAAGCATCACTCCATCCACACCCCATGTCCACCTCGGATCCCCTACCCTTTCTCCATCATTACTAAAGCTTCCCCCTCACCCCTCCTCCAGTCACCCAATGCCCTGCCCCTCCTTTACCCATTCACTCCCCCATCGCCCCCATCCCCCACCAACTTCTTCCCATTCTCCACCTCCCACTCTACGCCCTCAAAAATTGATTTCCCCCTACATTTCCCCCAAGCCCTCCCTCCCTCCTCTATCGACCTTTCACCCTAAATCACCACTCACCACCTCCTAATTCCACCACGCCTCCTAAAAGCCTCGTGCCCGACATCTGACACCCCCCACGCAGACCACCCGGCTTCTAGCCGTGCCTATGTAACACCGCCTCCATCGCCCCTACCCCTAACACATCAACTAACTCTTGTAATCCCATCCCCGATCCCAATTTTGCAATCCCCTTCCCAAGGGCGTGTCTAAGACTCCCCCACCCTGCCCTTTTACACATCCGCTTCCTATAAAGTCCTTATATCCACGAAATACCTACCGGATCCTCTCAACTTCTCCTCCCCGGCCCACCTAAACCCCCCCCTCCCTTCCCCCCCCCACCCCCCACAAGCTCCTCACCGCGTACATTGCCCTCATTCTCCACCCACCCCTGCACTATCTTTTCTGCTGCACTACCCCTGGCTTCCTATAACCACCTTACTCCTTCATTCTTTAGCTTATTTTCAGAACACAACTATCAATTTACCCTATCCCCCCGAGACTCACTTTCCCCCACAGAACACCCCCCCGCGGCCCCTAAAAGTCTTGCCACACAAACCCTACATATTTATTGTAAGACCCCCAGCTTTCACTGACTAACTAACCCCCTGCACCAGATTCGAGCACTCTCAATTATGATTTTGTTTTTTGGTTTCTTCTTGGTTGTACGTTTTTTTCGACGTCTATGATATGTTTTTTTTGCTCCTCCCCTCTTTCCCGTCGTGTCACCACCCCTTTTCGCGACCTGTCAACACTGTCCTACAAAGTTCGGCTCCCAGTTGATCCCGTCGCGACACCCCCCCCCCCCCCTTTTCGTACCGAGGAGCGTCGCATGTGTGCCCCAACCAGGCCACCCCCCGCCCCTTGACTGACGTTGGCCCCCACCCACCTCCAGCTTTCGGCACTCCCATGCATCACCAGCCCGGCCGGTCTTTCCCCTTGGTCTCTTTAAGTCAACCGCGTTTCCCTTTCCTATTCCCCCTCCGCTCCCTTCTCCACTTGGCGTAGTTTTTCCCTTCTCACCAGTTGTATCAGACGGTGGGAGGTTTTCAACGTGCCTAAGTTTCCCCCCCCCCCCATTTCGCATTGACGTTGCCTGTCGGGTCTCTCATTTTCCTGTATATGTTCCTTTAAAGGCTGTGTGAGACGAAGTACGACCGCGTTCTCTTTCTTTCTCATTCCCCTCATCCCCTAACTGCTGCCGTAGCACTGTCTCTTTGTTACCACGTTTTTTGATCCTTAGCCTTTTTTTTAGGTCAGGCCCGTCCTAGTTGCAGTGCATCTTTTTCTCTTCGCCCCCTTCGAGGTCCCACGAGCGTTTTACATTTTCGTTCTTTTTCTCTTCTTTTGCTTGAAACCCTTCCCAGTATTGGTCTCCATTCCCCCCCGGCACGCAGTTTGCTTCCTTTTTTTAAACTTTTTTCTTCAGCGTTGTCTGACACGTGCCGGTTTTTGCCCAATTTGGGACCGGCCCATGTGAAGCCCCTAGTCAGGCGCTTCTTCGGGGGTTGTATATGATGTTCCCAATACCATTCACAGGCGTTTAGGTGGCCACAAGTTTAAAGTTCGCCGTTTACTATGTTTTTTGAGGAGGTCCGTCCGTCAGTTGCTTAGAGGACCCCCTTTGTTATGATCCAAGTCCCCACCCGGGGGCTGGCGGGCGATCACGCGCCTGTTGACATCACCGCCTTCCGTTTGATGTTTGCTTACCCCCCCTTCCCAGCAACCATTTTTTCTGTTTTTCCCCCAACAAATGGCTTCAACTGATTTTCAGTCTCTCCCATGTGTGCAAACCCACTTCAGATCGCCTTTCTTCGCGCAGCTCCCCCACCTTTTTTCCCTTTTTGGACGTATGTCTTTTTGCTGGGGGCCCCTTTTTTTTAATTCCTCGGCGTTTTTCACATGGCAGTCGCGTCGTTTTCTTCCCTCGAACCCCTTTTCATAGTTTATATTTTCCCCACTGCGTTTGACCTCGCTCTCCTACCCCCCATTTTTTTTTTCCCTCTTTTGGCTGTCTCCACGATGTACGGCTACCCGTTCTGCCTCCGCCCTTTTTTTTTTTGCCGGTCTTTTTTTATGCGCGTTCCACCCTATGGCTGCGATCACGGTTATCTAGTTTGGGTCCTCTCCGTGGCTCCCTTTCCTGCTTTCTCACTGCTAGTATTTTTTTCAAGGTCGTCCATGCGCGCGTTCCCTCGTCATTTTACAGGGCGCCTCATGAACTTTTTTTGCCTGCCGCGCCCGCTGGCTGGCATTCCCACATGGAGCGGCTGTTTTTTCTCCCGCGCTTCCCCACCCCCCCCGGCTATCCGCCTCGAATTTGCAAGCTTTACTCCTTGCGGACACCCCACTACCGCCGCGGCCCCCTTCTGGCCCCTCATCCGCCGTTTTCCTTGTTATGTGTACTATTGCTCGGCTTTCCCGACCCACCAGTCCCCCCTCTCCCGGTAGAACCAAACCCCTGTTTCCTGCCTGGACGTTGATTTTGGCCACCGCTTTCCCTTCCCCGCATGGTGCCGATTACCGATAGTTTTTTTCGCAGTTCTCTTGGCCGACGGAGGCGGGCCCGGTTGGTTTCAGGAATTCGGGTCCCGGATCCACAACGAGTCACTTCCACGCCCACGTTCGGTCCCTGATTTCCTCTGTGCGGTCCGCCTGCCGTGAGTGACCGAGCGGTTTGTTACCCCCGACTTGTTTTCTTTTATTTTAGGTCTTTACTTCGGCTACCCCACCGCTCTTTGCTGAGTACCCAGGGGGTTCGATGGCCAAATTTTGTTTTTCTTTACATATGCCGCTCGTCCACCCGCCCTTTTCAAGGGCCGCGTTGCTCCTTTTTTCCCTCCGTGATTTTTCATATTCGGTTAATGGCTTCTCAAGTCTTTTTTACCCCTGGGGTCGAGTCTTCCCCACCCTTTTTCCACAGGCCCATTTTTTGGACCCTTCCTTTTGTGAGAGGGATGACATGTTTGGTGACCCCCTTTGCTTTTTATTACAGGACGCCTGCAGTTCCTTTGCCATGGAACAGGCTCAGCCCCAACCGTAACCCCCCTGTTCGTTGACACCTTCCCCTTTTGACCTGCGGCTGATGTTTAGGCGTCACTCACCCCCTTTTTTACTGGCTTTTTTTCGCTGCTTGTTCCACCTTTCTTTTTTAGTCTCGGCGAGGCCCACTTCAGTTTTTGACCCCCCCGTTTTTGCCCCCCGTGAGCTCGCTACTGGAGTTGTCGGCTGCGCATGCTCGTGAGCGTTGTCTTTTTTTTGCCCCACTGGTCTCCACCTTTCGGTTTTTTATTATTTCCCGCCTGGCAAAGAAGAGGTTTTTTGTGTCGCAGCGCATTCGAGGGGCAAGCTAATGCCGCTCGCCCTTCAACTATTATTCCTTAATGGTTTTGTTGTTTCCTTTGAGGTGGTTCGAGAGCTTTGTACATGTGATCGCCTCTGTATTTTTTTCAGCCCCATCTTCGGCGCACCCTTTAGGTCCTTTGTGTATGGACAGGTTTATGCATCACTATTTCCCACGTAATTGATTTAGCCCCCCCCCGTTGGATGCTGCCCCCACTTTTTTCCACCAGTCTTCCTGAGTTTTTCCGATATGGCGATAGAGGGTCCGGATGACGATGCCTTAATACTGTGATCTTGGGAATATTTACCGGAGTTCCTTTGTTACCCCCCCTTTTTTCCCATGAGTGCCAACCGTTTTCCTTTGCTGCCTTGGACGTCTTTGCCATTTGAAACAGCGAGGACGAAAACAAACCATAATAACATTCGTACCTCTTCGGACCATCTTAGTTTCCCCGTCGTCAAGGGCCCTCTTTCTGACCGGGGTGCCTTCCCAAATTTTTGGATCCTTAGGACACCTGTCACCGTGCAACTCAGATGTCAGTACTAACAATGAGCGACATTACTGCCCCCCCCCACCAGTTGCGCCCACCTTTTCAGTGGTGGACCAGGGGCGCTCTCCCCCTCTGGGCGTTTTGCTGAGATACAGGGTTTTTTTATTTCCTCTTTTTTTTACCATGCCCTGTTTTTCCTTGGACGCTGGCCGCCAAAGGCGGCAAGTCTTTTTTTCAGGGTTCTGGCCCTCGCCGTGGGTGCCCGCCCCAGCGCGGTATGCGTCATTTATTTGCTGCTGTCCCCTAGCGTGCCATTTGCCCGTTTGTTGACCGACCGGCGCCCCCCGTACTCTTTCCCCTGGGCAAGGGGCTCTTCACGAAGTTTCTCTTCCTGTTCGTGGGGTATTCCCAGCCCCATACTCGCAACCCACAGGCGATTAACTTTTCTGGGATCATCTGCACACCCCCAAGACATCGGCAATAGCAATTGCCGATCCCCCGGCGCAACTGTGTCTGTCCCACGCATCATCCTGGAGGGAAGACTTTGTGAGCCCCACCTTGGCAACCACAACACTCCTAAATAGTGATTCTCCTGACCCCCGCTTTTCTTCCTCCCCCTAACGAGCCACGGCCGCCCATCGGACCATCCCCCATGACAATTTCCGCGGACCACACCTCCCGAAGCTTTTACCATTTTTGGTGGACTTTTTTTGCCCTCGTATCACGCCCTTCCCAGGCTTGTTTTCCCCACCTATCGGGTGCGAACATCGGCCAACAGTAGGCTTTTCCCGTGTCCCCTTGCCTTCAATTTCTGTACTCTCCCACCAGCGCGGTGTCGAGACCCCTGAGGGCTTCAGATCACACCCTCCCAACCCCCACCTTTTTGTGTTTTATTTGAACGCCAGCCACCCTCTGCGGTTACTTGAGGACTATATGCTTGACGAGTTTTGGAAATTATCGAGCCTTTTGAAGTGTAATAGAGGTTTAGAGGAGGAGTCCTGTTTTCTCCCCCCCCTTTTGTCTGGAGGGTCGTTCGCCCCCCCCGCTGGGCTTCTAGAGCTGGTGACTTTACTCTGACTCTTTCCTTGTAACGGGGGGGGGTGGTTTACGTGTCCCACTTTCTGCTTCCAACGAATTCCTACGGTTGGGATCCCCGACGACTCTCCTTTCATTTCGTGTACCTGTCCAAACCCGTACCGCAAGCCCCTCGTTTCTCTGGCCTTTTTTTATTGTTTTCGCTTATGCCCTTTGCCACACACCCCGCTCCTGACCAACCACGCATTCCCTATTACTTACCGACAGCTGCGTCACACCCTTCCCGAATTCTTGCTCACGGATGGGTTTCTTCCCAAGAGTTGAACTGGACCTGTTCTACTTTGGAAGCGACGTTACGGTATGTTGGAATAACACGGTCTTGAACCTTTTTTTTGGTGTATTTTTTTGTGTTTTTAGGTCTTCGTACACCCCCCAGTGACCCCCCCACACCGGCTAAGTGTAGGCTTTCCCGCTAGGGATATGTTTTGGGCTCCGTTTCTGGGACCGTTTTTTACTCCACCTTGGGGGGTCCTCGGCCCACATGTTGAACACCCCCACGGCTGAGTGTCGTTACCTTCTCACTCCTCCCCCGCTGACGAAAGGCCCCTGCTTGTTGGACGGTATTTCCTGGTCATTGCTTTGCAGTCGATTCTTTCCGAGTTCTTTTTTCACCTGGTCAACCTTTGTGCCACGCAGCTTTCTGATCGCTCAGTGTGTTTTAGGTTCGATATTGTGCAGACCCCTTTTTTCTACTTCCCTCCCCCGTTTGTTTCTTCAAGGACTTTGTTTACACTTCCCCCTGGCCGTACAATTTTTTGAGGAACACCCCACCAAACACCCCAAAGACTTCAACAACATTCACAAAGCCCACTGCCAGCCCGCCCGGGACGGGCTGCTGAGGTGGCGTCGTTTTGAGCACGGCATTTTGATGAGTTTTTTTTTATTTCCTGTTCATTTTAAGATACTTTTTTTAAATTTTTCCCCGCACCAATAGATCGCGCCCGTGATTCAAGAACCACCATGCCGAGTGCTTTTTTACTTAAGCTATCTTTATTTTTTTCCGAAGCCTAAACAAGCGTGATTCTTTTTTTGTATTCTCTTTCTTCAGGTGACTGACTGTGTGGTTCCTACTGGCGCACAGTTTTTTTTTTTCGTCCCCCCCAACACTGCTCTGACAGTGGGCCGCTGACATCGTTCGTTCCCCCCCCCCCCCTCCCGTTGGCCGCGACATGTTGGGAAACGCAGAGACGTCCCCGCTTCTCGGTTCCCTATTTCCTTTCTTTGTCCCCAGATATGGTTTAGTTCCCTCCCTCCCCTCGCTCGGCCGTACTACTCCCCTCAGTCCGAAATAGTAGCTCTTACTATCTCTTCTGTTTATGGATTTTGTTTTTTGGATTCCTGTGGTGTGTTTCTCCGTTAACAGAAGATTGTTCTTACACCCCCTTTCGGTAGCACGGAGCGGAACGTTCCCAGGTTA
>Ga0179593_1668399_pt1 | contig 20899 bp, 26 predicted proteins | sample CZODoug2_1_08_16_FD_185931 | JGI IMG/M metagenome (GOLD analysis project Ga0179593, IMG submission 185931) | Vadose zone soil fungal communities from Angelo Coast Range Reserve, California, USA - CZODoug2_1_08_16fungal (PacBio error correction) | ecosystem: Environmental > Terrestrial > Soil >... | reverse complement strand
AAGTTTTTTTGCCCGCCTGAGTTTTTTTTGGGCAGTCCCGCTAACTAGGATTGCCCCGTGAATGCACACGCCCAGCATGCTTTTTCTTCCCTTCTTTGTCCCCCCCCCCCTTGGTCCCAGCACTCTTAGAGCCGAAAGCGGGGACTAGTTCCGTTCGATGTCTCTGCTGGCAGCTTTTTTTTAGCATGTGCTCGGATCTGGTAGCGGTTTCTGCGGGCGTCTTTCCTTCCCATTTATCCCTTTCCGGTCGCTTGCCTAGTGACTCCCCGTGTGATGCCCTTCGCATGTCGACTCCCTTGAGCTGTGTCCTGCAAAGACACCCGGCAGTTCTCTGTCAAAGGAAACCTACCTCCCTCCCCCCCTTTTCCACTTCCAATTTTTGCGTTTTCTCTGAGGCTTGTGACAACCGTCGGCCGCCGTTTTCCCTGATATTCACGGAGTTTGTCTAGACATGGTGTCTCCTCTTTCCCCCCTTAAGCTGTAAATTCCCCGGTTGTTTCGGTCGGGCGGGGGTTTTCCCCGAAGCGTTTTCAGATGTCTCCTCCGCCCCCCTGCGCGGAAACCTTGGCGCTTCGTTCCACGTTCCCTTCTTTTCATTGTCCTGGAGGCTTTACCGGGAATTTCGCAACGAGACACTTCCAGCCTATGACGGCTGACCCTGCCTCAGTGTCCCTGTCATTGAATTGGGGTTTTTTACGCGGCCCGCTTTTTTCTTTTTTCCCCCCACTATGCCTTTGCGCGAGGGTTTCCTTGACCCTCGATTGATGCTTATGATTCGTCCGTGTGGAACACCAGGTTTGGTTTCTCTCGCCCTGGTGATCCCCCCGCACCACTTCCCTGAACCCGTCAAGATGATGGCCAACGATATTGTCTCGATGGAGACAGGTCCCTCCGCCAACTCCTAGTCGTAAAACTGTCATCATTACCCGCTGCACTCCCTCCTCCTTTTACGCTCACGTTTTGTGGAATGGCCGGGGCAGGCAATCCCCCCTGGACGCTACTGGTCTTTGATCCTTTTTTGCATTCTTTTCAGCTGGACGGCTTTCTGTCCGGATTGCCCCTTTTCTCGTTCTTGAAGGGTAGGTGCTTGGCAGATCTGGGCAAGGGGCCGGAAGAGGTAATTTCCTTGGACTTTTGGAACTCTCCCTTGATGACTCCAGCAGCCGCCCATTGCCTTTACTTCCAAACAGTCCCCGTGGGAAATATTTTTTTTGCTTGTGAACATGTGTGTGTCCTTATGCAAGGCGAGAGCATGATTGGACGTTCAGTTTTTTCTTGACGAGGTGCCTGGTCGAACGCTTTTTAGCCTACGAATAGCGATACGAAGAGGCGCGCAGTTTTTTTCCAGATCCTTCCAGTGGGCCCCCATTAATGATATCGGCTTTTGACGGAGTTACCCGCGGATTTGGGCGATTCCGTATTTTTTTTCGGCTTTTTGGCGATTATCACGGGGCTTCTATAAAGGACGCACCCCCTGCCCTCCCTTGGGTTGGTCCCGTCTTTCGTTTTTCATGTTTTTTCTTTTCCGTGGGTGTTTGCCGACACTTTCGACTTTTTCGTTCCCCCCCCCCCCTTCTGGCCCCGCTTCCTGCTGAAGTCATCGATTTCTTCGGTTTTTTTTTCATACACCACGCCACCCGCCGCGACATCGATCTTGGGTTTCTTTGTTCAGAGCTTGCACCACAAGCTAGCCGCGATCCTTTACGTTTTTTGACCTCGATTTAGACATATTTTTTCCCTTTTCCTTGTTCTCCCCTCCAGCGGACGCCTACTCGACGGTCTACATCGACAACGCCGGAGTCCTTTCCCCCCTCCTTCTGTTGTTCCTTCTTACCTCCCCAAGCTGGTTTGAAGCAGCCCTCCGGGTTCTTTAGTACGGGTATCCTAGAACAAGGTGGCTCCGGCATTTCATTTTCCTGCTCTCACCAGAGGCCGGGCTTTGTCCTTTCCAACAGTTTCCCGACCCTTTATGCGCCAAGTTCTTGATTCGACGACCTTCAGTGAGTCCCCACGCGCATCTCCCACTAGTGTCCTCCCCTCGTGCGGACCTCTTCTCCTGAACCCAGCCCTCCCCCCCAATGGCTTTCTGACGAGTTGAGAACTAACGTAGGCACGAAGGGAGGTCTTCTTCAGTGACTCATCCTACAGTACCATTTGGACCTTTTTTGTAACGTTCGTGAGGTTTGGAGGAATGGCTGATCTGACACGCTGGTCTTTCCTCTTCCTACTCCTTTTAGAGATGCCAGCGGAGAGCACAAATGCCGCCCAACCCTCCTGACTTCCCTCCACCCTCGTCCCAGGGAAGATTTTCGGGCATCTGGAGAACCATCTGCCGTCGACCCTCTTTCTGTCCCTATTTTTTCGCTGCCCCTTAGCATTCAATGGCGCTGGACTTTCCTAAAATCCTCCTTGTTTCTATTTCCGCCCCTTTCCGTTCCCTATGGGCAAGAAACGTGCCGAGCCGCCTGAGGTCCTTGATGAAGGCGTCGCCCTCCTCAGGCTTTTCATTGTTCCCCTTTTCGGCCGCCTTGACTCTTTTGGTCTTTGACAGTTTCCCCCCCTGGAGGGCTGGACTTTCTGCATGGTTCGCCAGGTGACCTTTTCCGTCCGGCTCCACATGGTTCTTTCCGCTACTCCTTCCCCGCAACCATTGTTTTCATAGGACAGGCTTTATTGACCCCCAGTTCCTCGGAGTGTAGTTCTTGAACGTCGAGTAGGTCGTTCCCTCGGTTTAGCCGCCTTGGTGATACTTGAAGTTCCTTTGTTTTTGCCCTTTCCTGCCTGGATTTTTTTTATCCGGCGTGTGCGGCGCTGCTTCCGTGCTCGGTAAAACCGTAGTAGCGGCCCCAGATCCTTCCTCTTTCTTTTGGTTGCGGTTAGATGACCCTGCTGTCCCCGTCCTCCGCCCCTTCAATCTCAGAGGGTCGAAGGTTGACACGCAGTTGCTGGATGGACCATTTCGCGGCTTTCTTCTTCTGGTTCCGACAGCGAGGGACACCCATTTGTTGCTCCACACATGGCGCAGGCCACGCTAGATTCCCTCTCCCCCTAGTCCGCTCTAAGCTCGTCCTCGCAGGGATCCATTCTGTTGACTTTTTCAGGCTTCCTTCTTCCAGGACCTCCCTCGTAGCAGACGACGATTGGCGGGCGGCTACCACCGCTTCGAAATTGCTCTCCCGGTCACCTCCCCCCTCCTCCGCTTTTCTTGCTCGGCCATCATCCCTCGCATTCTCCCCCCTTTCCAAACACAACTGACCAGGACACATGGGTGCCGTGTGGGCGATTTTCCTTTCAAGGCAAGGGTCATTGCGGCTTTTTGGCCCTTCCCTTTTCAATTCCCCTAACTGTGTGACCACCACATCTTTTCGGTAAGCTGCTCCCCTTCCGACTAAACCTTTCCTGAGATACACCCGCGTTTTCCTGATTCGCGAGAGAGACGTTTTTCAAACGCCACGAATGGCCTCCCATTAGCTCCCTTTTTCTTTCTTGCCGTAACCGTGATGTCTCCGTCGGGGCATGTTTCGTGAAACTTCTCCTTCAAGAGTTCTTTTTTAGGAGCGGTAGGGGACCGGCTCCCCTTCCACGCCATCTCTTGCCATCCGGGGCGTTTTTGATATCCTTTCTTCTTGTTCGGGGGTTCCTCCCTTTTTTGTGTCAGGACAGGTCACAGCCATGGTGTACCCGTCACAGTAGCGATAGCATTCTCCTTTGAAGTTTTTGCACAAAGCCGCTAGCCCGGCGATTTTAGACGTTTTGGGTGAATGAGCGGTGTCAACCGATGCCCATGGTTTTGGGGCTTTTCTGAATGACATTGGGACTCCTTCTTCCTTTCGATTTTTTCCCTCTCGGTACAGTGCCGCCAGTGTTTGCCATTGGCGGCCGTTCTCTTTTAGGTCCCGTCGCGAGGCCCGTCCCACGAGTTACTTTCGTTCTTTTTATCCTTTACCCCTGATGGGGAGAACACGGGACGGGTCCTGTTCCGCCGTCCCTTTTCGAGCAACAGCGAGCCCACCATGGCACCATCCCCTTTTTTACCATCTCCGCTTGTCGAGCCCAGCATAGACGCAATTATCCAATCTAGATTTCTAGAAATTGTCTGATTTTTGTTAAAGTGCAGTCTCCAGCCATTTTCCGCCAGAAATGGGCGCTAATCTCCCCCTGTTCTCTTCTTTACCCGCCGCAGAGAATACTAGTAAACGTCTGACCTCTTCTCCTAACTGAAAGAAGACAATTGGGCCCGATCCCCCCCCCCCCGATCCCAAAGATAAATTAGCACTTCTTCTTGACCCCTCGAAGCCAGGAACTCACGCGATTCTTCTCCCCCTCCCCCTTCCCCTTCCGCGTTTTTTCGCTTTTTTCCTTGAACTCGCATAGGACCAATTGATGGGGCGTGAATGCCATTTCCCGGCAGGCGTCTTGAGGCGCCTCCCAGCTTTCTGATGTAAAACAGGGAGGCACGCTTCCCTCAACCGCGGCCCCTTTTCTTTACCCGTTGCGGATCGATTGACGATTGCGGCAAGGATTTTTCTTGCCACGAAGGGGCGCGTTCAGCCATCCTTGGTAGTTCGGCGGGCTTCCGCTCCTTCGTGTGTTTCATTCAAGACCTTTTTTTCCCAAGCCGATGGGTCCAGGTCTTTTACTCTACGTGCACACGGGTGTGAGTCTGCCGTCTCCTTTTCTGGCGTTTTTTTCCCAGTCCCCCCGCGCTACTGGATCTGGTAGACGTTTCTTCGGCTTCCCCAATTTCCTTGCCTGACGTCGCCATGAATGCTCTCATTTTTGGCCTTTTCCCCGCGATGTAGATTAGCCGAACGCACGTGGTGGTCTATCCCAATTCTTTTTTTTCCATGAAAACAGATAGCCCAATTACCCATCTTTCCCCTTCCCTCAACTATTGCTTTTTCGGGGCTCTGCAAGGGATCGGCCGGATCGGCCTCTTCTCCCTTGGATAGTACGCCTGGTTGGCTTTTTGTCTGCCTTCCTTACTCTGTAACCGGACTGTGGGTTCCGGGCCGGGGACCAGTTCCCTGGTTTGTCGCCCTCTATTTCTATCTTTTTTCGCACACTACCCTTTTTACCCTGATTTGGCCTGAAGACTGCGTCCCCCCTTTGACGGGGTTTTGTATTCACTTCCGGAAATGTCGAACAGGTTGCTTATTTTTTATCGCAAAGAGTTCATCCGCGCGGCACTGAAGCCGTCCCTTCCTTTTTAAATTTTGCCAGCAGTCCTAAGGCCTAGAGAAAGGCCTCCCTGTTAGGTTCTTTTTCAGCGGAAACTATGTACTTCCTCCCTCTTTGATGATCCTCCGTAAGGGAAGGAGGAAAACCCTTCTGTTGGGTCGGGGTGTTTTTTATCCTCACCAGGGGACCCCCCCTCCTTGAATAGACACCCCCGCCCCCAGATATGAGTGCAAGTTTTGGTCCCCTACCGTCTTTGACACTTCCTACGGCATGGTCATTCCCGCTCCTTTTCCTTCTGACCGATCTTGTACCGGCCGGCAGCACCACCTGTTGGACGCTATTCGGATACCGCATGCGTGGTTTGGTCCCCTTAGGCTTTTTTTTAGTGCTCGGTCAAGATCTCTTGATTTTCCCGTTCGGCGACGTGCAGTCTGTTCAGGACTTATTGAATATTTTTTCCCTTCCCTGCTTTTTGAGGTTCTTTTCCCCTCACATATGATTGATTCCCCCGCCCCGACCTGCGGCCCCTCCCGGCCAATGTGGGCTCTTTCTTGTCTTGCTTGTTTCAACAGTGTTTTTTCCCCCTTTTCGCACCTTGAGCGCATTCTGGCAGCAGCAGGCCCGAGGCCTCAGTTGACGTGTGAACTTAGATCTTCTCATAACTCATCGCTAGTGACTTACAGACAGGAGTTAGGTGCGCAGGCCGTCTCTTTTTCAGTCGGCAGCGGTCACGGGGTACATCTTTCTGTGTGTAGAGACCTGCCCGTTTTCTTGGCCGTCCTTATCGAGCAGACGGACTGCAACCAAGGGCCAAGCCGGGTTGTTTCTTTCCCGCCTCCCCTTCGTCTGGGCCCCGCGAAGCTTTGTGTAACCCCGTTTCAACCAATTCGACCTTCTTTTTTTTTCATGACTGCCCTGGTGCCCTGGCCCCCACGCCACCCGCCAGCTTCACACGTCACCTCTCTTTTTCTCTAACTTTTTCCCGAGCGAGAAGCGCTGCCAACAAGCGACGGTCTCGATCCGGGACGCCGCAGTTATTTTTCCTGATGCCGCCCCCAACTCCCTTAAATACACCTTTGCCAGGCCCCCAGCGGTTCGCCAGGCCGCTTTCCCACTTTCTCAAACTGATTCAGTGGCCATCCGTCCATCTTGTCCTCGCCTCCCCCCTTTTTTCTACTTTTTACTATGTCGTAGGAGGAGGGCTCCTCCCACCAGGTGGAGCGGAACCCCTTCCCCTTTGTATTCTCCCCAGAGCGCAGGGTCGCGTTTTCCCTTCCTCCTTCGGTCCTGTCCGCGCAGTACCCCCAGTTATGCCAGCAGATTGCTGCGACGACATTAAGCTGCGCGCCCATCCTTCTTGCACATCCCCGTGGCCCTTTCCCAGCAGGCAGTGACTCCTCATGTTGTTCTCTGAATGAGCTCTGTCCTCAGTTTTCTCGGCCAGAAAGCTTTTTAGGTACGGCAGGAGAGTGAATAAACATGGGCCAGAGCGGCCCTGGTCCCGTACTTTTTAGTGATTTTCGGTCCTGGTATCTATGCCACTTGAACCTCTCTCCTTCCTTTTTGGTTCTTCCATGATGACAGTCCCTCAGCCAAGACGCCTTCCAGACAAAGTTGACAAAGTGCTGTCCAAGGGCCCCCTCTTCCTTCCATCTCTCCATCCTGCCTTGCCGCGCCTTCGGACCCTACCTTTCTGGGGTTTCTTCTCTTCGTACGCTCCACAACATGGCTGGCCGCAGGCCTGCTCTTTCTCCTTTTTTTCCTCTCCTACTTATACACGTGCACCTAGGCTGGGTCTTCTTTTTCCTTAGCCTCCTCTTGCTTGTCCTTGTGTCTGCGCGCGGCCGCAGGACTCCTGTGGGAGGCCGAAAGTCTTTTGCCGGCGCTGAGGGACCTGGTTTTCCTTGGCCGCCGGCGCTTTGGTTTTTTTTCTTCCCCCCCCGCCGACTCGGTTCTTTTAAAAACCTTGGGGGCAGGCAGGAGGTAGTGATGTGACCCCGCGCAGTGCATCCGGGTTCTTCCTTTAGAGTGTGGCGTCCCTTCCTGGGCTTTCCTTTTTGCTCGATGTTCTTGAAGTCTGTGTGCCTGCAATTCCCGTCTGTCTTACGCGAAGGACGGTGATCTCCTTCCTTTTGCAGCTTCCCTTTTCTTTTCTTTTTTTTTTTTTCCCCCTAGTTGAGTCCAATTCCTTAGCGCGTTCTGCTGAGGGGTCAGCTTTACTGTTCCTTTTTTTCCGCAACCGGGACGCAGTCAGGCGGCCTTATCTCAGTTGTTCGTTGAAAGCCTAGGTCGAGGCTGGCGGCCCTCCCTGGCAGATCCGTTGCTCCTTTCCAAACCTTTTCCGTGTTTTGACGGAATGAGTTTCCAGTATGTTCCTCCTCCTCGATTTTTCATTCCGCAGGGCGCGCCGGAAGCCGCGTGTACCGTCCCCAACATGCCCGCATATCCCTTCTGCCCCCTGAGCCTGCGCAACGCGTTTGGCCCACTCTCGATTCGTATTCTACTTTGAAATGTCTCGGTAAACTCGGCACCTCAATCCTCTTTTGCTGGCGGCCATAATTTCGCCCTTGTCTTCTTTCCTCACTCCTCTCCATGGTTGAAGTGTGGTGAACTCTGTGTTTTTATCCCCGGCATTTGGGGCTGCATACCTCAGATGTGTATGAGCACATCCTTTCCGCCGCTTCCCTCGTTACCTTTCCCCTTTTTCTCTGCCCCTCTTCCGGTCCGTAACTCAGACCCAGCTCTCTCCCCCCCGGCCTTTCTCGAAGACCTGCAACGCATGGCCGGTAGCCCCGCAGTAGGTTCCTTGGATTTTCCCCCGTTTCCTAGAGTGTCCGTCGCGCGGTTTAACTACGCTTCCTGTGGGTCCCTTGGCGTTTTTTCATGAGGGCCGGGTAGGGAACGATACCTGAACGAAAATATAGTCCTCCGTTTCCTTTTTCGAGTTTTTCGGACCGCCCACTCTCCTTCTCTTCTCCCCGCCATGTTTTTAAGGAGCAGCCGTCAGGCAGGCCAGGAAGGGTCCCTCGTGATTTTTTGCCTTTTCGCTCAGGATGTCGGGGAATCGCTTACCCCCCCCTCTTTCCCTTGCTTTTTCTGGAGTCCTTTTTTTTTTGAAGTTTTGCCGCTCTGCGATTAATCGCATGGCTGGCCCTGCTCCTTTATCATGTCCTTTAACGGGGGACATTGTTCGTTCGAGGGTTTTTCCGCTCCAGGCAAGACACTGGACCTTCGGCTGATGTCATTTTGCGCATCGTTTGACCGCTTCGTCTCCCCTGGCACAAGGTCCCCCTGAGTTTTTGGCAAGTTACAGCTTCCGCCGGCTAATGCGAGACCCCCCCACACCATGGCGGCTCCCTCCTTCCTTTGGGCGTTTTTGGGACTCCGAGACATCGCATTAAACACATCCGCCTATTTTTTCTCACCTTTCAGTTTAAGTGTGGTTCCAAGACTTGGAATAGCCAAGACAGGGAGTGAGGCCTCCTCGCGGCCCTCTTCCTCTCCTTCACTCTTCCTTTTCCCTCAGCATATAAATGGTCTCTCACTCGTTTTTCCAGCACCCAGGCGAACCTGCGGATGCCAAACGCCAGCCTTGCACCTTTCCCCCCTTCTCCTCCCAGAGGGTTTCGTACCGCGATGACCCTGCCGTCCTTTTACTCTTTTCTTTTTCATGTCATTTTTAGGATGCCGGCAGCCGGCGCGCATCCGACCAGATCGATTCCCCCCCCTTATTAGTTCTCCCGAAGAGGCCCTCAGTTCCCTTCCTCCCGTTTTTTTCTTGAGCTCTAGGTGAGCTTAGAATGCAGTCCTTTTTTGGGTTCCCCTTACCGTGGGCGTCTTCTTTTACTTCTTCGCGACGGTGTATGTTCCCGCCTCTGCTTTTTCAGGATGGTGGCATAGTTGGGTCAGATGCCCTTACCCTTTCCGCCAGCGGGCTCTTGATTCTTTGGCCGGTCCGGATGGAAGGTTGGTCCTACAGATTCTGTTTTTTTCTGAGTCATTTCACCATGTTTGCGGTAATTGCCGTGACGATGCGTAGGCGCTTCTTTTGATTCCCCCCCTATGTCTTTTTCCCATGGGTCTGGGCGATGCCAGATCCCCTGTCCTTTTTACGGACTCTCTCAACCTAAACCTTCTCCACATTTATAGATCATTGCTAGTTTTTAAATTGACTGAGGACAGACCACCGCGAAGGAGTGGGTTTTTTTTTTTTTTTTTTTTTTTTTCCCTTTGGAACCGGAGGAGCCTCAGTCCTTTTCTATTGCCTTTCCCTGTCTGGGTTCGCCGGGCAAAATTGCAGGTTTGTCCCCTTTTTAACCTCTAATGAGCTAGCATCAAATGAAGTCTAATATTGTTCCTACTTGAGGTTTGCTAAGACGGTAAGAAATGGTAAAACCCCTGGAGTCCTTTTTCCATCCGAAGCCTGAGAAAGCCCGAGTTTCGCTTCCATCGACGACACGAACAAGCCCCAGCCCTCCCTGTTTAACCTTTCAGGAGCCCCTTCCGCCCCTGCGAATCTGATTGGGAGCGGGCGAGCGTTTCGCCGGTTTTCATTCAGGACCTTCTCGTCTTTTTCGGGGAAAAAAGGGCCTGTGTGACATCTCCCTCAACTCGGTCCTCCCTATTTATCAAACAGCCACCGGAGGGCCCACGATAGGAGTGCACGTGGTTCGTAAATTTTTTCTTCCCGTCCGCATTAGTCAAACGGATTCGCATTCCAACCTTTTGACGGCTTTCCTTTTTGTACGGGGACATGGCACCAATGGAAGCTTAATGGCTCCCAGGCCAGCGTGGCGTTTCCTGCCTCCCTCCTTCATCTGTGTTTGCTCGTTTCCAAGATCTTCTTTGTTCTTTTCCTTTTTTTCCTCTTGGTGAAGATCTGGCAGGCGTGGACCGGATGGGACGGTCACAGGACTCCTTGGGATCTCTTTCCCCCATGATTCCCCCCGGAATGACCTTTTCCTGCTTCAACCTCTCTCCTCCCATTTTGGTCTTGTTTTGTGTGAAACAGTTTGAACGGAGCAAGGGCTCCTCCTATGATGTTTTAGGCCCCTCGGTTGGAGGTTCCTTCGAGCATTCGAGAGTAGCCGCCGCATACGACCCGCTGCGGCTAGGTTTTTTTTTGCCGCCATTCGATGCCCTGGTACCCTCTGTCTTCTACTTCGGGAAGTACGGTACACGCGGCCCTTGCGCGCCCTGCTGCCGGACTTGACTTTTTGCCTCTTATGGGACGGATGGCACATTTCACCATTGCTCCCAAAAACTTCCTTGTGGGTAAAGATGTCTTTCGGCCGTCAGAGTTTTTCGAAAGACCTCTCTGTTACCCAATGCGTTAAACACCTTGCTTTTTCTTTCCCGTGCACGGGTTGGGCCCGGACTCTGTTATCTAACCCGCCCAGTAGATTCGGACCTGATTTGTTTCAAGGGTTCGAGCACGAGCAGCCCCGCCCGCACAGCGATTTTCCCGTCTTGAAGCCTTTTTTTTTCATCTCACGATTGGCCTCACAAAGACCTTCAAGTATCTCCCCCTCTCGAGCACTGCACTGCATCCGAACCTCTTCCAACTTTTTCCCCCTCCACACAAAATGAGCTTGAAATTAAAGATGGGACTTTGAGAACAACTGGTTTTTCTTTGTCCCCATATTCTTCCCGCCCCGAAACAAGGTGGAAGCCTGCCACCCATTCCTTCACCCTCATCAGGCAAAAAGATTATCGCCGGGCTCTCCGCCCCCAATTCCCCTCTGGCTCGTTATGCGACAAGACCGCTGCGAAAGACATAAGAATCTATAGCGGCTCGGTTGACGTTGCGAAAAATCGTTTAGACTCCGGGCGGACCTAGAAGGAGGCCAGCCGACTTTTTTCTTCTTTCTCCTGGGGTGAATGCTTCTCCCGAGGATGTCAGGGGCGAAGTCCTGGAGTCGACCGGCAGGGTCCTTTTTATCCATCTCCTCCGGACCTTTTTTTTTTTTTTTTGTACTTTTTATGCCAGCGTTTTTTTTGTATTGTCTCCTCATACTTTTTCCTTGTTGTGTGAGATCGATGACAGAGTGGAAAGACCCCCCAGGCCGGCCACCCCCTCCGCAATGGCCTCACATTCTTCTTCCCTCCTTATCTTTGGACTTCTTGCATCCACTTTGTCGACGCTCATTTGGTTTTTTCCCAAGCGCGCATCACTTGGCATGAAATGCAAACAATTCGTCCTTTCTTCCTCCCCGTCAGCCCTTTCCCCCGTCATAACAGTGCCCGAGCCGGCCATGCTTTGCGCTCTGCTTTGGTCCTTCGCCCGCTGTTTTGGTGATCTGCGAGGAAGCCAGTGGGTCCTTTTCTCCAGCGACGGTGGACTTTTGGGCCTGACATTGATCGAATGCGTTTTTCTCGGGGCCGCCCCTTTCCTTGCATTTTTCCCTGCAGTCGACGACGGAGTTCTTTCCCCCGGTTCGACTTCGGCCGGAAGGTCGGATGGACAAGCCGCTCCCTCCGGGTGTTCTCTTGAGAACTTCCGCTCGTCCACTTTTTTTTTTCGAATTTTCCGGGATTTCCTAGGTCTGTGTTGCTCATCGTTCTTCTGATTCTCGGGGGCGCGATCGTGCCCTCTTTTTAAAAACCTTCCTTTCATGTTTCTTCCTGGGGGTGCTTTTTTTTCGTGTCCGCTGTGCTCCCCCCTTCGCCTTAGCGGCTGAGGTCGATTTGAACTATTTTGAGGGGGACCCCTCGTTTGAGTGCACAGAGCTCTGCGGCGCCCTGTTTAAACGTGTGGGCTTGACTCAGTGCAATCCCTTCGCGAGGACATCGGCCATCTTTTTACTTCCGGGCTTGCAGCAGCCTCGTGTCCTTCGCCGTTCCCTTTGAGGGTAGATGGCGAAATGAGCCACGTGCCTCGTCGGTAGTCCGTCCCTTAGTAGTTCCCCGTTCCATGATCCGGTCAACTAGGACCCAACCCCTCCTCTTTTCGTGGCGCTGAATTGCTCCTTCACACACTGTTCACCGCACGCACCCTCGAGCCCACATTTTTTTCGACCTCCTTCATTGCGGTCTTCATAATCAGAATGAGCCCCTTTAATTTCCGCCTCTTCCCTGTGATCCTTCTTTCCCATTGCCGCCTGCGAATGACCAGAAACGTTTACGGAACGGGAAGAGCTTTGAGCCCTTTTTTTTTTTGCGCGAGAGAGTTTCGGATTGTCCCGAACACGCTCCTTTCTCGGTTAATTTTGTGAGCGTGTACTAGAGGGATTGGATATGACCCTTTTGTACTTTGTCCTTTCCTCTCGGTAGGGGACTGCCCACGTGAAAGCCCACTTGTGGGCCATCCGGGTCGGCGGTGACCTTTTTCTTACCAGAGTTTTTTTTTTCTTGGGTGCTCAGCTACATGGTTCTGTCTTCCGATTCTTCACCACTTTTTTTCGCCTATACTTTTTAAGCCCACTTTTCTTTGCCTTCTCCGTTGCGAAGATAGCCGCCCTCATTTAGGCCAGCTGAAGGATTTTCTTTGGGACTCGCGCTAAAACGCTTTCAGGGACTTTCGGCTGATGGGCTGGAGTCTCTTCCCCTTCTTCTTCTCTTAAGTTTCTGCGCACCCCGATAGTTAGTAATGAATCCATTTTTCCCCTTTTTCAGCGTTTTATTCACGTAAGTAGTATCACCACTATGCTCCCCAGTTTTTTCCCCCTCAGTCTTATTGGAGGCGTCGCATTTAATAGTTTTCAAGGCTTAGGTCAATCCTTTGCCTCCCTGCACATAAAGTTCGCTGCGAGTAGCCCATGCTGCCACCTAAGGTGGACCCGGTTAAAATCGTGCCCCGCCCCTCGTTCGGTTCCTTTGTCCTCCGCATTAAAAACTCGGAATAGCTCAGCTATAGCGTGTGGTTCTTTTTTAATTTCAGCATGCCAGGGTGTTCTGTGATATTACCCAAGACGGGAGTCGGCTACTTCCTACAGCCTTGGGACTAACTCTCGTCATGCGTCCTTTCGTTAACGGAAGGAAAGCCCTCGTCGACAAACTTTCTCCGTTCGAAGAAGTAAGACATGCCAAAGCAAAACGCGGAGAAAGGAGGAGGACCCTTACTTCCACTCCCCGTATCACAGCAACGGACAAGGAACAGAACAGATCTTTATTGTTTCATCAGTTCTGAAAAATCGATTGCGCGCCCAACGGCTGAGACCCTCGTGTTCCACTCCCCTCTGTTAGTAACAATGGAGTGACCCCGAACAGACCGATGCGGAAAAACCCAAGAATGGGGCAAGGAGCCCTTCCCAATTCGGAATATCCGTCCCGACTCCACTGTCGTACTTGACGATCTGGCTAACTAATTCAGCCCCCTTATCCTATCCTTACTTTTCCGACGCTACCGGCCCACCTTGCCATGAGGCGCCCTGGAGAGGGCACACCCTATCCCTCCATGTAGTTCCTATGGTTGCTACACCGCCGTTTAAAAGATTAAACCCATTAGTTTTATTTACCCATCTCTATCTATCCTTTCCCGGCCGAGCAGGCTGCCGTTCTTAGCACACACTCCACTTCCCGTACCCTCTTTACACCTCGTGGTTTCCCTTTTGGTTCCCCTGCCCTTGCTTATTGCCTTTTCGCCCCTGTACACATCTCCATGACGACCACTCCCTACCCCCCATCTTCAACCCTTTTGCAGCATGTCTCCGCTCCCAGTTGTCCTTCCCCTTTCCTTTCCTTACTCCCTTTTTAAGACGGTGAGGCACGCGCAATTTCTATCATATATTCCCCTAACCCGACCCTTCGCCGTTCCCCCAGCACCCATCATCATCTTACATCCTTCGTACTCCCCCTCCACCCTCTTCTACCCCTCCTCATCCCCCACTTCATCTAGCCTACTCGTATTCCATATTCGCCGCCCACACTCCTTCCTAAGACCTGATTCTCCTCCTCTACTTTAGCTTCCCCTGCTATCCCCGCTATCTTCTTTTTTGAGGCCCCCCCACTCACATTCGGAGTTTTGATTCATATCCCATTCCCGCCCCGCCACTAACTGTTAACTTGTGCTCACCCCTCCAGGTAATAGCTGCATGGCGAGTCTACTCAGCGGCCTCCCATTGCCCTTGGGCTCGCGGATCCAGTCTCCCTTTTTCCCCCCCGAAAACACCATCGTCCGGCCCTCCTACTCCGCTTTCCCCCATCTGGCCAACACTCCTTACTACGCTCCCCTCACTCTCTATTTCCGCGATGCACTTATAGTTTGCCTCCTTTACCCTCGACCATGCTCTTCGTGTAAGACAGCCGACATCCTTCAATCATGCTGCATCCCCCCTTCTACCCCCTTACTTCCACTCCCCGGGCTTCGACCCTACCCCCCACCATTCCGTGTGCGCGGGCCCTTTCTGAGAGGAAGTGACACGATGAGGTTCATTTTGGACTCCCGAATGGACTTCTCCCCTTGAGGATGGCGCCTTTATGCCCCCCCACCATGTAGACTGATTTTTCAGACTTCTTTTCGATCGGCTTCTTCCCACCCCCGTCTCCCCTCGTGGAGATTGCACAGCAGAAACTGGATGGTCAAGGAAACTCGCCCCACTTCCCCCCTTCCCCTAGTGATTTTTTAATGGATGTCCTTCTGTTACAGACCCCCCCCTTTCTTCCGCATCTATTGGTGTTGGGGTCAGACAATGGTCGCTGTGTACCTATATCATCTTCCTCTTCCTGCCCTTTTTTTCGACGCCAGTTTGAACATTTCTTTTTCACGGCCACACTATGAATGCGAATCGCACCAATGAAACTGATGCTCTTTTACGGTCTTTTTCGGGCTAGCGCGTCCTTCATGACCCCCCCCTTTTCCCCCCTTACTGTAGTAACTAAAGGCAAGTCTAGCCTTCTTCCACTCCCCAGCAAGCTAAGGTTCCCCGCCCGTCATCACTCCAGTGAAGTTATCGGTGAGCCGTCTCCCCAGTTCCCCTGCATGAGCGCCCCCCCCTTCTCTTTTCTTAGAGGAATTGCATCCTTCTTCCGTTTTTAAGTTCCGGGCTTTGTGTGACCGTAACTCTCCTTCGGCACAAGGTATTTGGGCCCCTCCTTCGATCCCTTTCCAAGTCCTGGCCACCACCTATCTTGGCGCCCTTCTTCATTTTTCCTCCGTCAAGCATCGCCCAAGGAAGGTTGCCCCGCGCTGCCCCTCAGGAGGCTTCCCACTTTTTTTGGACCAAATGGGACTTATACGTTTTACGGCCCTTTTCTCCTTTATCTCTTTCTCGGTAAAGAATACTTGAGGTTCCCGGGCCGGTATTCCTCCCGCGTGCGTGGATCTAGGATTCTTTTTGGTTTCTTTTCTCCGGCGGGACATTGAATTGTTCCTCTTTGCCCTTTTTTTCCGTCAACCCCTTGCGCCCATGGAACCATTGGGCTACTGGTCTTGTTTCTTTTGAGGTTTCCTAACTTTTTTTTTTCCTTTTCCTGCTTTAGCAGCCTGATGGTTGTGTGGGGACGCCCTCTTCCCAGATTTTCTTTGGGGTGGGAGGTGACTTTTTTCGAGCAGTTCGAGGATCAGTCATAGTGAATCCAGCTTCTCGCGTTCTCCCCTTCCAGTTTTATGTCCCGCCAGGCAAAGGCCTGGATATTTTTGAGGGACAGGACGGTCCCCTTTGATCTAGTTTTTCGTGGGCATCCCCTTCGATTTTTTTATCGGCGGCACATGCTGTCACAGACCCTAGGCCTCTTTTGGTTCCTCTTCTTTCTTCCGACCCTTTTTGAGGGAAGCCCTCGCCTGGTTACCCCCCCTTTAACTGTTTCCCTTCGACCCTTCTTCTGATTTTTGTCGGCCTCTTAGATGATTAATCTCCACCTTCCCCCCTCCTTTCCGTATACGATATGGGGAATCCCCTTACCGGTTTTCCCTCCCGTCCCGTCCACAGATTCCGCTCGGGGACGCAGAAGGCGGGATCCGCACACCTCTAACCGACGGTAAGCTATAAAGACCAGGTAGGGGACGCCCACCCCGAACGCCACTTTTTTTCCCCTCGCCATCACGCCCTCTGTTCCGCTTGCAAAGCCCAAGGTCTGGTTGCCGACCTCAATCGAGTCGTTTGTCGTCTTTAGCGCCGCAACCTTTCCCGGACCTTAAAAACATTCTTTCCCCCCGTCTCAGCGGGCGCGTCTGTCAGGTCTCCCCCCCTTTGCCTCTTGCTCTTAACCGTTATGCGACCAGATTGCTGGCGAATTCTAAGCAGAGCGCCCCTTCCGCTGGCTTTTTTTCTTCCCCGTTGGAAAGAAAGGGCCTCCTGCAGTGCTCCTCATCTCTCCTTCGTTCCGCGCTTCGCAGAGGATGGGGTACGCGGTAGGGCAGAATTCTCCTTTGCGTCGACCTTCCGGTCTTTCTAGTCCTCCCTTTTTTTCTCGTCCTTGCTGTGTACAGTGCGAAGTGATTTTTGGTGGCTTGGCCTTTTCATATATCTTTTTTTTGAGAGTACTTGAGATACCAGGCCCACAAAACAGAACTGACGACTTAAGTCCAACAGCACCAGGAAGATTGGCCTTTCCTTTTCTTTCACGAAATCCATAATTTATGGATAACGCGTAATACGAGGCATACCTATCACCTGGAGATTTTTGACTGGGTTGGATAGGGTCAGAACTTCAGGACTTCTGAACGATGGGGAGACCCTCAGTTTCTCCCCTTATGGTCCTTCCTGAAAAGGAGGGGAGCAGGTGTTCTGAGCCCCTAAGTGGGTTTCTTCCTCCCCCCCTTGATCGGGGGGACTATACATTGATCGCTTTTTTACAGGGTGAATGGTCGCTTTCCCCCCTTCCCTCGGACGACAGGAGGTGTTCGTAAGTTGGCAGTTTCCCTCATTGTCTTTCCAGAGCATTCCTACAGGAGTGGAGAGGAGAACGTTTTTCGTGGCGTCCCTTTGGGTGGATCCTTTTTTGCTTCTGGTGTATTGAAGGTCTGTTTTTGCGTCACATCGTTCCTGGTTTTTTTTTTTTTTTTTCGTCCGCCAGCATAGATGTGCAGGCGGTGCTTACCCCTTCGGCCCCAGCTTTCGTTCTTATCTGTTTTCTTATTCGCAGCACCCGGTCCCGGCAGTCAGGAACTGCTTTCTTAGAAGTGGTGCCCAGTTGCCTTTTTTTTTTTTTTCTGGAGGCGAAATAGTCTATTTCTTCCCCCCTTCAGATCCCCCCCTTCGTTTGCCGTGTTGCCGGCCTTGATGTGCAAGCATTTGACGAGACATCTCCCTTCTGGCTACGCCGTTTCGATCGAGTTTCAGCCGATTTTTCAGCCTAGCGGTGACGGGCTGCAGCAGGCTGGGGATAAGTCTCCCGGCGCCTCGTTTTTTTATTCTTGAGGTCTTCCCTTCATGCTCGCCTATTGTGGTGTTTTTTTCACTGGTGTGGGACTACCTCTGGGCGCTTGCGGCAATTAATGTCTGCCTTGCTCGTTCACACAGGCACTCCCCCCACATGGGTTCTTTCTTTGCGCAAGTTTCAAGGGTCATCGATTTGTCCTCATTTCCTTCCAATCCCCCCATGTGAACGTTCCTCGGTACGCCTGCCCCTTCTGCCACCGCACAAGTAGTTTCAGCCCGGGAACCTCATGAGTTTGAAATACCTTTTATCGAGGAAGGATGCCGCCCCGCTGCCCGTAGCGTCTCCCCTCCCCTTGACACCGGAGTCTGTGTCATCAAGTCTGGGCGCGCGGAATGCGGACCCTGTGAGGCGAATGCGACTTTGGCGGCCTTTGGTACACGGATCAACGGAAGACCCCCTGCGGCTCGAATCCTTCTTTTTCCTCTTCAGATTCCTGTTCTTCCCCCCGTGCGAAGATGAAGCACACAGAAATGTGAGGCCCGGACGCGCATCGCTCATCAGCGAAGTTCCCTTTTTTTTAATGTTCTTTCCTCTTTGAAACGATAGCCTAGCCGTCTCCGGGTCGCCCTGGGGACTGAGCGGCGCTAAAAGCTGACCGGGCCGGAGGTCATTCCGGGCTTTCTCTTTTCCAGATCTGCCTGTGCGGGTGAGCGGTTCTCTTGTAGCACCATGAGTCGGCGGACCGCGGGCAGCAGTAGTCCTAGACGGCCAAGAGTTTTTCCTTGACTTCCGGCTTTCGATTCATACTTTGCCGCTTTCGTTTCTCCTCCCCGGCACTGGCGGAGAACCCCTTCGGCAGTTACTTCTTTTCAGGCATTTTCCTCAAACCTTCTTTTTTTCCTCCCTCTTGGGAAAAGTGTCTCAGCCTCCTTCGCTTCTTCTTCCCTGAGCTCCCCCCCCCTCTTCCAGAAATTGAATAGTTTTTCTTGGAGAGATGGAGTTTCCTTGAACCTCCCCCTTGGGGCCTTTGTGTCCCTCCCTCTTTTTTGCTTTTTCTCGGCCGCTTTGGCATCCCGCTTCTCTCCCCGGTCCTCCCCTTTTTTTTTTTAGCAGAAGGACGACCAGCCCCTCAACCGTACAAGTATGCAACCTGCGGCTGCCCTCCTGACCCTTTCATCTCCCTCCTCGGGCACGGCGCGACGCATCTCCCCCCCTCAGCGCCTAAACCGCAGCGCGCCCCCGACAAGCAGGTATGACCTATGGAACCCGCGGTCTGCTTTTCTTTTACTACATCAGTGTTGTTTTGAGATCTATTTTCCTCTTGAATTTGCAATTTTTTTTTTCCCATATCGACTGTCGGGAGAGAGAGGTTTTTGCGACTGCCGGGTTGTAGACCTTGACGGTTTTCCCAGTTTTTCTTTCTCTCGCTTCTCGAGAATTTCCCGGGCGAGGACGTAAGATGGAGGTTAATGTTAGGTTGGGCCTTTCCATTTTTCTCTTTGTTTTTTTTGGGTCACGTTTTGACACCCCATTCCTCCTTTTTTTCATCGTTCCCTGGTGATGCCCACGGCTGACGCCCCGATGTAGAAAAAACCCCCCCCTCCTTCTGTTGTGATGGCACAGCAGCACAGGGTGTTCTGGCCGGTCAAGGAACCCGAAACCCCTTTTCTATCCTTGCGGATGTCTTGAGGACAGCCGGTTGAATCTCCTTGATTTGGCGGAGGTCCGCCATGGTGCCTCGGGTCTGCATTATCAGGAGGAAGATGTAATGCCGGAACGTTGTTCGGCCAGGGATTGGTTTTTTCTGAGATAACAGATGATATCGCCCCCAATGACATCTTTTTTACGGCTGGATCGACGAAGGAGGAAATTTTCACGCCGGTCCCGGTTCCTGTCCTTTAAACATTTTCTCCCGCTCCCCCCCTTTTTCCCAGGATAGGACGGATAATCGACCCCTTGGCAGAGTAGGCCCCACGCCATCTCCGGAACTGTGCCAGGTTAGCACGGACTTTCCCTCCCCCTCAGAGCTTCTCCCGAATTTCGGCTGTGCTAGTTTTCGCAGGAAACTTACTGGCCTGCGCGGATGCTCTCCGTCTTTTTTCGGTTTCCTCTCGAATAGAAACAGTTTTTTTCCCTCCCGCCCCCCTTCATCGGCCCCAAGCCCTCCCCGGAGGAGGCACAAGATCCTTTTAGGGCAAGTGGAGCCTGTCCAAATACCTTCGCTTTCCATTACGAAAGGAATGTTCATACCGTGTCTTTCGGAGGACTCTGATGGCGGGCCAGGCCAAATGGACGATAATGGCTCCAAGGCCATCTCGTTGGTCTCGCGACTTGTTTTATTTTCCTCCATAGTACTAGGCCGGTAGGTTTTTTTTTAGATCTGGACTCTACACGAAATGCCTTTACTGGGAACGTGATTTCTACTTGATTCCACTAAATTTCTTTTCCCTTTCCTTTGAGCCCCACAGGAAAACATGGGGGGAAAATGAGTCGTGTTTCTTTTGGTTTGTTTTTGTCATTCCCTTCGAGAGTTTGAGGACGGCTTCCCTTTTAGGTGAGGGACCGTTGGGCCCGATGCATCGCGGTTAACTTTCCATTTCGATCTTCTTACTTGGAGCCGGTGCGCAGGCTTTCAAGCTGCTGTCACCGCCTTCAAACTTCCTGCGGGACGGAAGGTACCTTTGCTGCTGCGCGCCGCTGCTCTTCAGCCGTCCTGTCTTTGGGCCCTTTGACCCCCTCAAGGAACGGAAACCCGGACACTGGGGTTTCCCTGTGTTCGCGAAGATGAAGTGCTGCCCCTCTTTCCCTCGTCTCGTTCACACTTAGACCCCAATCCCTTTTTCCGCTTCCTGACTTCCGTTCTCCTTTTTGTCGGGCCCAGCTGCCCTACCCCCCTCCCCCCCCAAGCTGTATGGGGGCCCTACTAACCGGGTTGTTACTCTGACCCAGCATCCCTGATCCGATTTGACGCCGTCTTGCCTGTCAGCTTCCCCACCACCTCCGGCCAAGCGGGTCACGACCAGGCAGAGGTCCTATACTCGAAGTCTCCCTCTCCCCGTGAGTCTTTCAAGTCTCTGAAGCCCCCAGGTCTCCTGGTGTCCTTTGCAACCCGGTGGAGCGGACGGACACCCTGGCCTTTTAGAACAGTGGCACGGATCCTCTTTTTCGCGCCGGTCATGCTACATTCTCTCCGAGTCTCCCAGCACGTCTCGAACTTAAGCGCGCCCATCAGGCGGCTATGTTGGTTATGGTGACCCCCCTTTTTTTCCTTCCGACACAGCAGGCAGTCTGTGCCTCTTTTCTCGTCAGTCCCGGCTTCTCCTCCCCCTGCCGTGAGGGAGGTACGCAACGTTTAGGGCAGAAGGCTTTTTTTTTCTTGGCGTTGCCTCTCCGGCCCTTGCGTTTTAAATAGTAATGTGCCTTTTGTTGCCCCCTTCTTTTTTTTTGGCGCCCTTTT